>Ga0123355_10003781_pt1 | contig 21886 bp, 15 predicted proteins | sample TergutEmb28metaG_3_FD_89872 | JGI IMG/M metagenome (GOLD analysis project Ga0123355, IMG submission 89872) | Embiratermes neotenicus P1 segment gut microbial communities from Petit-Saut dam, French Guiana - Emb289 P1 | ecosystem: Host-associated > Arthropoda: Insects > Digestive system > Gut ... | reverse complement strand
ACGAAAAAAAGCTATGGTTGTTATTTCTAAAAAAAATTTTAGAGTTTAAAAGTTTTAAAAACCTTTTACTTAAAAAGGGGGGGGGGGGGGTAAAAAAAGATCACTTATAGGATCTAGAGCTTCTACATGGAAACACACATAAAGTGGAGGATTTTGGGAGGTGACCTGTACAGAAACACCCACAGTTAAACACTGACTTGTTCTCTTAGAATATTTACCTCCTTGCTCGCTGGTTCGACCCGGCCGACCTGCAGCCTGTTCAATGATGTCATTTAGCACCATCACATCTAAAGAACGGACAACAGTATTTAATAATACAGACATGAATTCTTTCACATGCAGAGGGATGTAGTTGCACTGAAACACTTTTGAGTACAATTACATTGTGTTGTAAGCAAACTTAATATGCCAATTTTGGCAGAAATCTGACATCTTTTTAAAAGCATTTCACTAAAAGTATTCCACGAACTTATAGAACCAGTTGTCATTGTATGATGTAACTGTAATGTTCAACTTGCGGCATACAAGTAATATTCCTTCAATCTGGTTATAGTTAATCTGAATATTTTTTTTTTACTCAAAAGAGTCATACACAACACAAAAAGCAGAATAAAATAGGCCACAAGTTTCAGGTTATTAGGCCATCATCAGGCCCTTAATGAGAACATTAAAGAGACACTTTTAACAGTGTATTTGTTGCCATTAGTATACTCAATGTAAAGCCAGATATTGCCCCAGATGTTAGGAAATTCAAGGTGGGTGTGAAAGAGTTCTCTGTTCTGATTTTATGGTTTGATGTGCAGAAATTTAATTTTGTCTTTTATTCTTTGAAACTGTATACCTTATACCGTAAGAATAATTAGACACCTTTAAAGTGTTTGGAATTTTAATTTTAGCATAATTTGGAATTATTTTATACTGTAGGCATTCTTGGCTAAAGAATATATTAGCACTACAGTTGTAAAGCTTCCTTTACAAATTCGAAAAGCAAAAGATAAATGCTCGACTAGCGACAAATATTTTGAGATGACACATCCCCATCATGTAATTCAACTGCAGATATATTTTTTACTAAAAAAGTCAAACACAACATAAAAAGTAGGATAAAACAGATTACATGTTTTGGCTTACTAAGCCATCATCAGGCCCACATTAGGAACACTAAAAAGACAGCCTATTTGTTTGATTTTTGTAGCATTAAGCTAAAAGTTATGAAAATAAAAACATGGGTGGTAATCTGGTTTTGGGAATGCAGTGACATTACTGTGTCTCACAGAATTATTTAAGTTAAGACAAAGGAAATTAAGAGCACAATAAAGTGTTTTATTGTATTTTAAGCCTGGCACTCCAATAACAGAAAAACCCCTTATCCAGAAAACCCTAAATCCCAAGCATTCTGGACAAAATAGCTCACAACTGTAATATTCTAATGATTTAAAGGCCATTTTGAAAATACACAGGATTCACACCTCGATTTGTTTAAACAGTGGAGATCTTTTATCAGCCTCTCTCATAAATGAGTCACCATAAAAAAAAAAGTTTGGGAACCACAGACACAGAGGTTAGTCTCCACACTCCTTAGCAAGTGCCGCACATCTTGCAGTGATGTTACTAAACTATCATAACGACATCATAACGTAAAGAAAAATACTCTATATGAGGTGGCACCCATTTAGTGTACTGCCACAGTTGTCAGGACAATCTCAGTACACAATACAACTTACCATGCATATCAACCATAGTTGTTGGTTGCATCTGTTCAACAAATGGGTTATCCCAGCATTTTCCTTTCACTGTACCATCATCACTGTCAGCAGATGCCTCCTGTAATAAGCATTACATGTGATTACCATTCCATATTTCTGGTGCAAGCATAGCTATAATACAATGAAAAGAAAATTCTTTAAGCACAGAGACAACATACTTTAATCCAGAGTGTCTTTCCATATTGCCAAATTAAAAACTGAATAAATATTTTTCCTTCACTGTTCACTACACTTTGATACACCAGTATTTTAACAGAGTTGTATAAAAGGTGTTTTTTCCCCCCTGCTTGACCAATAAGTGCATGACCTATTTTCCACTAGTGTTATGTCATAGGCTGAGTTTTGTGAGGTTTAACAGTCAATCAATGAAGCAAGGAAAAGATTCAATCTGATAATTACCTTTAAGAAGTCTAACAGACACTCAGCAGTGCCACAGTATGTGTTGAAAATGTCGCCCACCTGACCAAATGTACTCGGTACAACTGTAGACGTTATTCTTGTTTACTCTCTCAAGTTCTTCTCCAGAAACTGTTGAAATCTCACTGTGGATATTGTTGCTTTGTTCCTCCAGAGTATATCCTTGCAACTGGATCATGTTTCTTCACAGCCACAACTACCAATGTCTTTTGTGGTACCAGTTTTAATAATTTTGTGGACCTTTGTGCTGATGATTTCCAAACAATCATTGCCTGAGGCAGTTGTTTGAGAGATTTTCTTGGTGAAGTTTCATGTTTAGTATGAACAGCATCAAATTTTTCTTCTGTCATCACAGTTCATTCCTTGTCTGGCTTTTTGTGTAGCAGCAAACCTGTTGTTTTCAGCTGACTGACCAAGCTTGTTTGCTCTGAAGTGGTTGTCCTGGAAATGTGCATTGAAATTTTCTGCTACATTTTCCAGCAGACTCATATTTGAAACTATAGCTGCAGTAAAAACAGAAGCTCTTCAACAGTTACATCACTGCATGACTTAGAAATGTATTTCCAGCAACAAACACTATGATTCATAACACAAGTCTGTTATTGCTGACAACTAAAGTTATATTCCTGTTTGAAAACTGTGTGAGAGAACTTACACGGCCATGTAATTAAGGGCAGTCTTTGGCCCCTACACTGCCTTGATTTTCATAAACAATAAAGTGTATAGAACAAATCTGTATATGCCGGAGGAACAAAGAAAAAAGATCCACAGTGAGACTTCAACAATTTCCATAGAAAAACTCCAGACAGTAAACAAGGCCCTCCACAGTTGTACTTAATGCATTCAGCCTGGTGGGCAACATTTTCAGATTCTGCTGAGTTTTGTAAGACTTTCTAAAGGTTACTAATGGGGCGAATATTTTTCTTGCTTCCTACACCGACTGTTAAATCTCCTAGGATTCAGTGAATGATGAAACACTAGCAGGGTGTCAGGCGAGCACATATCAGTCAAGCATGATAAAAAACATCTATACATATAACAACATTGGCTAGTCATGATAAAACCAACATTTCTCTCCTTAAGAATTTTTTTCTTCAAAAACTGACATATTTCAGAATTACAGGATATTTACTGAAATTAATATGCATATTGGAAAGGTTGGTACTTATTTTCCTTCCTGTTCCTTACTCACACAGTAGGCTTTAGTGATAAACTGATCTGCAAGAAAGGCCTGGGTTTCCTAAACACAGCAGCCTTAGAAATGGCCCCTGGTTTAGTTGACAAGTGGGGTGTTTCTTTACCACCATGGGATATGAGCCCAGGAGCCTGTTTAAGAAGTTAACTGGTCTATTTGACAGACCATGTTTCAATCAAAAGACAGACATCCTTGAGCCAGGAATCATTCTTCACAACACTCCATTAGCTGCTGAGTGGCAGTACATGGACATCTTGAATCCATCAAGAAATACAAAAAGTACAAGTAGAAATTCACTTGCACTCTTAAGTAAAGTGTGACTGTCATGGAGCCAACACAAAACTCAGGCTTGCCCAACAACTTTTTGTGAAGAGCTCTCATAGAAAACATCATAAAAATCTAACAAATGGTTTAGTCACTGATACTAGATCACATACACACAAATGGACATTGTCTCCACAAATGGCTTTTTTTTTTACTTCACAACAAATGTCTGAAACCTAACTTTAAAACACACTGAAACATTCTCTGCAGTAAAAAGAATTTTGTATGTATAAATTATGACTGTAGTATATTTACAATTATGTAAAATTTAAACATTTTCATACCACACATTTATGGTCTTCTGGCATGGGGGATGCAGAGTTAGGTAAATGTGAAGGGTTGTTCCGCCCTGTCCGACCTCTCAACTGGCTCTCCTTAGTCTTAGGTGCACCAAGGAGATCCCCATGTGAAGTGTAGGATATCCGGGATGCATGAGATGTATAGGAAGAATGCCTGGACCCAAGATTGGCATAATAAACTGGTACTACAATTGCCCCATTCTCCTCAGACATCGGAGTTACTGCATTTGAGTCATCTGCATAAGGCAGGTGCTCCTGTAAAGAGAGCCAACCAAAGATGCTGAAACATATGTTTATTTTATTGTTTCAGAACATCGGGCACACAGTGGGTCTCAGTACTTCACATTTCTCATCATGTCACTGATATTTTACCAGCTTTCTACCTCCCATGCATTTGTAAACAGCAATACCACAACACAATACACTTCATGTTATAAAGAGAAGATGTTAATGAAGATGACCCAATGCTGGAAGTCACTTTAAAATTTTACACAAAAGAACAGATTCCAGAACTGACCTTCACATAAATTTCAATACTAAGACAAAATAATGTTGAAAAGTGGAATCCTAAGGGCATTAAGAAGATGGCTGTTAACGTCCGTAGCTACCACAGTAACTGTGTAACCAGTATAAACACTTCAAACTTCCCTAGTTCATTAAACAACTTTGAAGTGCATGATAATGGTGTAGCAAATAAGTTACAGAAGTATTTATAGTATAAAAATGTTTGACAAAATACAAAATTTTATGTTTTGGAAAACTCTTTTTGAGAAAACTTACTTTTGTGGATTCATACAATATGAACTTCTATACATTTCAGCAACTGATGCACATTCTACTACATATTGTGAATAACTACAAAATATTTAATCTTTCTACCTCCAAAATGATAGTAAATGTGATCTTTTATGGCAAAGCATCAAAATTCTATTTAAACAGAATGGCACTTCTAACTTATGCCAGGCCTTGGAGGCTGGCATCAAAAGGTGTAAAATGAAACATATTATGTTCGAAACTAATGCTTAAAATGAAATTAACATAAGGAACGGCTATGTTTTTCATTCACATGAGTTATTATGAAGCAATGTAACTTCCAAATGATAGAAAATACTCCTTAAGATCTAATAATTCTAGACTTCCAATGAATGATCTTACTTGTGCGTCGAGGTATGTAGAAAGAACAAGGGGCTTCCGATCACCACCTGGTGGACCTACAAACCTTCCACGTCCATTTCTAATTGTGAATTGATGACTGCCACGGGAACCTCGGCGCAAATTAAATGGTGAACCTGGTAAACTCAGACTTGCCTGAAAAATTATGAGACAGCCAGCTGTCACAAAATGGGGAACATGACACATGCAATGACTATGACATTTACAATTCAGTCTATGCACTTCATATAAAATCAGTTTTATAATAACTCATGGTGTTCCATTCTGTGAACTAAAAATAATTTCATAAACTTAATGGATAGTACATCCTTGCATAGGCCAGATGGAACATTCCTCTCTTACTTCTTAAGCACAAAATAGAATGGATTCTTGAAACCCTTCATATGATATAATGGAATACATACAGCCAACAGCAAGTGATTTTATTCCTTAACAGAATAAAACAATGACAAACAGATGCTAAAGGCATTAATGACTGACTGAGAGGCTGATAATGCACAGTTTTCTGAAGCAGACAATGTATAATGTGTAGGCCTAAAATGGATTGAAAGAGGAGTAAAGGAAGCCAGCTCCATCAAACGCCGCACAATTGTTCAACGTAATTAACAAATAACCCTGCAGCTTTTCTACAATTACCAACACCTTTCAAAATAACAACAAACAAAAAATGTAAACCCAAAAAACACCCCACTGTGAAGGGCAGCAGTTAAACTAATCCAAGCCCCTGAATGGATAAAAGACAAATTTTTAAAATTAATATTTTCCTATTGAAAGTTAGAATTCTCATAAAGGTATACCTGCAAATGCAGGCAATACTGTGCAAAAAATAAATACATGACAACTGAGAAACAATGAATTCTCTTTACGCACATATGTGACACTAAACCCAATTGCATATAAACCAAAAAACAAAACAAAACAACAGAAACATATTATGAACTACGCAATACAACAAAACCAGCTATGAGATGGGATAAAAATTACTTCAATCAGAAATAACTAAATAATTATCCATGTTGATAAAGATATGTGTGTAAAAAATTAACCATTCAGTTAAAACAGCAAACAGCTGCCAAGTGGCAGACAGGAACCTGACTACCGTAGAGAATAGATGAGTCTGTCAAACTTCAGGTTCTCACAGACAGTGCTGCTGGGGATTCAAGTCATCTGAAGTGTGATGCTGTATTGTTGGGTGAGTGGTTCTTAACTACTGCTCTTGGACTGCCTGAAAGTACTACAATCCTTCAAAACGCTGGCATCACTCACTCAATGAGAGTGTCACACCTGAGAAGACCTGAATACTCAACAGCCAAGACAGCTGGGCAGACCTGCACTTAGGTTCATGAGTTAATTTTTTTAAGCATGTTATTTACAGATGCTGCGAACTGCTGAGACTGTACAGTGTCTGTTACACATGAATGCATATTTGGCATTGTTAGAATGATATTGATAGCAGAAAACAGATTTACATTCTTGGAAAAAAATTAAGTCAGCAAGTCTAAAACTGTAATTTCCAATGCCAGTTGCATAGGACAGAGCACAAGAAATTAATAGGATGAAGTGTCCATGCTTTAGAGGAGATGCAACTTATGAATTTACCGTCCTTATAAATGAAACCCAACCAGCTTCTTATTTAGCCTATGATGATTTATTAAATTTCAGGTGCCAGACAGGTTGTCCCACGATGTCAGCAACCAACTACAAATGTATACCATGTAAAGTTCCAGAAGAAAGTAAGCTACACAGGTTATAAAACTTTGGAACCAAAGCAAAAATCATCTCATGATGATTAGGCAGAAAATAATTTTCACAATTCATGTTAAATATATGTGTAAATACATTACACAATTAATCTACAGAACTACCCAGATAGAATGAGTGTCACGATTGGTCTGGTCTAGCCAACATGCACCTTTTGTGTTAGGGCAGTAAATTTTCAAGGTCATATTTCAATACCAATTGTAGATAAACACATGAAACTTTTCATGATGTGTGCGCTCATACATGTACAAACAGGGGTTCTTTTTCTCAAAAGAAAACAAACGTGATAACCTGTAACACTTCTGATGCCTAAAAAGGTCCCATTAGGACAACTGCCCATTAAAATAATAGGTTTAGGTACAGACTTAAAAATAAACATTATGATTGAATGAAATAGGCAAATTGCAAATGTAATGCCAAAAAAACAATTTAACAAAGCAATGATTGGACACATACGTACATGTTAAAAATACCTTAGGATTAGAAAATCCTTGTTAATGCTTCAGACTGTGCCAACACAACACTAATCAATATTTGTATTCAAAATGCACTGGCTTCTGGCTAAGTGAAATTTGAAAGAATTTATCTTCCATGAATACCACACCATCACCTTCTAATAATCACTATGAATATCTAATATATTTATAACATATACAACAATGTTTTGGTTTAATTTTATATTTTATTAACATGGGCTGCTGTAAAATGTAATCTGGTTAAGTTCATGGTACATATGTATTTAAGAATAACCACAGTTTAAACATAAATACAATCAAATTATTCGGATCTCTGTTTTTAAAAAATGTCTGCTGTTCTTAAATACTGTCATGAAAAATTAATTAAAATGTGGCGGGAAAAAATAATGAAAGGGTAGAGACAAATGTTCATATGGCAAACATCTATAGCATGGAAAAGGGCCTCTTGTGCCTATTTTTTTTTTACCACAGTATCTAAATACAAGAGTATAAGGATATTTGTACCTGATTCCATAGATTTTCTGAAATATTGAATACCTACGTACTTGCATAGTTGACCGTACAAATCAGCAATCTAATTGTAGCAATTCCTCTGATGTTGAAGCTGTATGGTGCAAATGCTTGTGTGACAACTGCTTATCAAAGCATGGGGGTCAATCACGTTATAAACTGCAGAAAACACATACCTTCATGAGGTTTTCCTGGTATGTAAAAGTAAACTGGCTTTTAGCTGAATCTCTGTACTGACAGTGAGGAACCTTAAGAAAAAAAGAGAAAAATCTCCTACCAAAATATATTCACACACTGTTTTCTCCTAATGATATTCTTGTAAATAAACATTCGAAATACCAAACACAAAGTGCTGTTAAATCACATATTCTTACTGGCTTTCACTGTAACACATACTGCTTCATGCACTGTGCAGTGAACAGAAGAATGCTTTGCCTCTTAAAAGAGGAACAAAATAATGACAACAATGCAAATTAAAACAACAGAAAATTCCATCCAAAGGAAACAGACATCATGCTGTGTAGTTATGGTCTGCAAGATTAAGTGTTCACACAGCAGCACTGCTGACAATTCAGGTCTTCTGGGCTGTGATGCTGTGCCACTGAGCAACTGTTTTCTGACATTTTGGCCTGCTTGACACTGAATACTAAGGTACTACAACCCTTCAAAATGCTTGAAACTACTCGCCCAACAACATGTCACATCACAGACAACCTGAATCCTTGTTGTGCTGTTGAGGGTTCGTGTAATATATAGATATGAGGTTTTCATGGTATTGCTCACTTCTGGGTTATGACACCATGTACATTGAAAGGTAAACATCAACATATTGATGGAAAATATTGTTCCCATCTTCAGGAACCTGAAGACAGAGAAATTACATTACCCCAGTGGTGGCATGTACCTAACAGAATGCATGGTATCATAATGCAGAAGACCAGAATATGGACAAAATTTTATTCACTGTCAGAGAAAAGCCCTGGCTGTAACACTCAGGTTAAATATGTACCTAATATCCAAGGACATTTTGTAGTGATGCCATTAAATGCCAGAAGCTGCTTAAATTTGACATTTAAAAATGTTAACATAATTGTATTTTTTAATTCTTCCAGGAAAATTGAGACAATGTAATGAAAGTACATGTAAGAAATGTCATTACAAGAAGAAAGACATAAATAACACGTTCTGGAATATGGTGTGAAACAAAAACGAATATTAAAAAAATCAGGGCTGAAATGTTTGCAAATGAGTGTGAGATGAAATAATATAAGCTATAGGCAGAAAGAAGATAGCATGAGAGATCTGGAGTTGGGTCACAGCAGTGCTGCTGAAGATACATGTCATGTCACTGGGTAAAAGGTTTCTGACATTTTCAAGGAGTGTAGTACCTATGACCCTTCAAAATGTCTGGAAATGTAATTTATTCCTTTTTGGGTAATTCCCCGGCGTCTGAGATTTAATTGCCAATTGGCAATTGGCAATTAAATCTCAGACGCCGGGGAATTACCCAAAAAGGAATAAATTACATTTACAACACGGCGAAAGCTTAAAAAGAAGAATGTCTGGAAATACTTGCATTCTGACATGAATCATATTCCAGAAGACTTCCTGCTTAAAGACAGACTGAAATAAGTTACAATTGTGGTACTTATTAACTGCTTTATTTAGCAATGTTTTCAATTTCTCTGATTATATAGCATTAATAATAGTGGCTATGCAACATGAGTAAAATATACATGTTCTATCTCTGCAATAAAAGGATGTGAGTTAAATGGAATGACCAATGTTCATGTGTGCTTTAGTTTCATCTTTTCTAATTTTTGTTTCTCTTTACACTTTTATACCCTGTATTAATGTTAAGGATATAATCAATGTGTGGTGGACTCAACTATGTGAGACTGCTGCTACTGTTCCAGTGTCCATGACATAGGTATATGTGTCACATGTGTGTTCTGGATGCATCATGCAGTGTAGCATATTGTTGGTGGCAACAGCGTTTTATCTGTAAAATGAACTGATTTTGTGTTGAGTGAATTGCACTGTTTATTAACTTCAACAGGTTATGGGCCCAGATTACACATAGTGTGCATACTCAATAAAAGTGCAATGATAAGTGAAGATGTTTGTGTGACTTTGTCTGCTTCAAACAAAGAAAGTTTTCTGACGGGCTATGATTGCATCAGACTCTATATTTGAGCGGTCATAGAGATATAACAGGCATTGGTGAACTATTTTCATCTGCTATTATTGCAACTGGAAAAGTCGTGAGCGTTACAGGTGTATTACATATTCAATTCATTGTAATTTAATATTGCTAACAAAAGAAAATTTGGTGTTGGATCCTAAAATAAAAGTCAAAAGATGGTTGCTGAACCCAAATGGGCCAAGTGGAAGTGGCAAATGAACATGCACTTCGAACAGTATTATGTGATGTTGATTATTGACAGATTGTGGAAATGTTCCAATATAATGAACATTGAAAACACAATGGAAGACGATCAAAAAAACTGTTGGCGTGGAAACGCGATAATGCCCAGAAGGCAGCGTTGTTTGCGAGTGCGCTGAATCAACCAATTGCAGATTTGGTATTGATGTACAGTGATGCCAGGGACATTTGGGATGAGCTCATCAGTGTGTAAGAACAGAGCAGTATTCAACAACTGAGTGTGATGACGACGGAGCTCTTCAAGCTCCAGTGCAATCCAGAAATGGACAATCTTGCATATGTCGTTAAAGTTGAGAAGTAATTCTCAGACATGAATACAGGGCTGTGTCGATGAGGGTCGCACAACATACCAATTGAACTGCTGCATGGGCCAATGGGATCCCGAGAACCAGGAGTTTAAACGCCTGGAGTCGCTTGATGACAACAAGCGAATGACGAAGTCTGCTTGAGAAACTGTGTATGATCGAAAAACGGTTTCAGACATCGATGACAGCGGCAGAGTCAAGTGCTTTCATTGCACATGCGTCAAATCGAAGTCTCAGTCGGTGGTGATCAAAACAACATCAGGTAAAACAAGTGAGTCGAAGAAGTCAACCAAATACAACAGACAAAACTGCAGCTGTTTTCACTGGAAGAAAGTTGGCTGTCTAAAAAGAACTGTCGGAAACTGAGAGCTAACAAGAATAAATCAGTGGCGACAGATAGCAAAGGCTAATCTTCTATGGACGATACCAGAGGTTCAGCATTTTTGGCAGTAACAGTGAATAGCATGAGACTTGAGGGTCAGTAGGTATATGATTCTGGTGCATTGCACCACACGACTGCAAACAAGCAGTACTTGCTTCGTAAAAGAGGTTTACAGCTCCAGTCAATATATCGTTGGCAGATAAAGGAAAGATACTGGCTTGTGGGCCTGGCGATGTTAATATCGAGATACTGCTAGGGGGTACGTGGTGCCCTGGCTACTTGGAAGACGTGTAGTATGTATGCGGTATTGGAAGACACCTGTTCTGGGTACGGAGTGCGGCTAAATACGAAAAAAGCATCGTCATTAAACGTCAACGGGTTATGTTTCGACGTGACGGTCAGCTCATGGCAACAGGCGGGTGGATGACGGATGCATACGCCATGGACACCCGTGTTGTGGTCCCAAGAGAGCCTGCGGAAGTTAAGATTGCAGCAGCTTCAGAAACCCTTCAGCTTGGGTATGAATGTCTTGGCCATAAAGACAAGTGCAATGCGCAAAAGGTGTTGGACCGGATGGAAATCAACATGGGCATGGCGGAAACGGGTGGCTTCTGTGATGGATGTTTTGGGTAAAGGGCATCGGAAGCCTTTCACTCCACGATCGGATTGATCACAGATCATCGATGAGCAGATCCATGCCAATGTTAACTGACCAATGTCACTGAAGTCGCTTTGAGGTGCAAAGTACTGTGTTTCAAGGATGATTATAGCAAGTATCGCAGGGTTTTCTTCATCAAGGAAAAGAATAAAGTTTCCAAGTATTTATGCACATTCCTAAATGAAGTGTCGACTGCTGGTCACAGAGTAAAGATGTTCTGATATGATGGTGGCAAGGAGTTCACATGTGAGAAGTTCGTCATGTCATCAGTGATAGTGGTATTGCATTGCTGCTGTTGGCACCGTATGCGCCTAAACAAAATGGAAATGCAGAACGCGAAAACCATATGGTAGTAGAGTTTGCACAGTCAATGCTGTCAGTAAGCAGGCTACCAAGACTGATGTGGGCACAGGCTTGTGAAACTGCAACACACGTGCTCAATCGTACAGGAAAAACGTGTTATCAGGAAATTTCCAATAGAAATGTGGAAAGGTCAAGTGATGAAGAACTTGGATCTACGTGTTTTGGCATGGAGTGTTATATATTCATCCCAAAGCAGTTTCGGAAGTGTTTGGCCGAATGATTGGCTACCTGAATGATAAATATGGGTACCAAGTTTACGTGCCATCTCTCAAAAAGACTGTGCACTCGCATGATGTCTACTTCAAGTCAGAACGAGTTTGCACCAGTTGCGTGGTCGAAATGGGGTTGGAAAACACAGTTGTTGAAAATGTGGATGTGAAGAATAGACAAAAAGATGACACAATGTCGGAGTCGCCACAGTTGGAGAAAGCCCTAGAGGTGAAGACCGAGGAAGAGTTTTCTAGGAACACACGATGACCAATATGCATTGTCAAGCAGCCAATGTGGATGACATTGGGGGACTACATTCTTCCGTCGGCACGCACTGCTATTGCTGGTGATGAAGATCCAACGCCATACTGGGAAGCTATTAACTCCGTGCAGGCGGAGGAGTGTGTTACGGCCATGAAGGAAGAGATGGGTGCCTTGGTGGAAAATGACACGTGGGAGTTGGCTGATCGTCCTAAAAACGTGAAGGTCATCGACAACCACTGGGTTCTTCGAAGCTGAATGCTGATGTTTTGAAAAAATGGCTTAGCACTCGACTGGTTACGAAAGGACATGTGCAAAAGGCAGGAATTTATTACGACGAGAACTTCAGCCCTGTGGCACACAAAGATACAGTACATGCTGTGCTTGCTGTTGCTGTTCTGGAGACGTTGCAGTTATGCCAGTTTGATGTGAAGGCATTTCTGTAAAGCACACTTCAAGAGGAAGTATACATGTGTTAACCAGAGGGGTTCGATGATGGCAGTGGTCGGGTGTGCAAGCTCAAGCAAAGCCTGTACGGTCTCAAGAATGCCCCTAGGTGTTGGAATCAGCGGTTTGTAGACTTCATGAAGAAACAGAGACTGAATGTTAGTACAGACGACCCACGTATATTTGTGCGCCAATGTAATGGCAAGAAGCTAATTGTCACCATCTATGTGGACGATGGCTTGATCCCGGGGGGTGATGCAAGTGAGATCAATGTGTTTATTGATCAGTTGCGTCGTAACTTCAAGATTATGATGGGTACACTCAGCAGTTTCCTGGGAATGCAGACAGAGCAACATAATGATGGGATCTTCGTGTTTCAGTGCGTCTACACGGAAAAGGTCCTTGATCGAGTCATGATGCATGAAGAAAATCCACTAGCAATGCCTTGTGACCATAGTAGTGGTAAATCTGATGATTCAGTTGGGAGCCATGTGCCATACCGTGAAGCGGTGGGCTACCTAATGTACATAATGAAGGAACATGTCCAGACAGCATATGCCGTGTCGCGAGCAGCTCAAGCAATGGATCGACCAACTAAGGCAGACTGGACTGATGTCAAGAGTATCCTCTAATATTTGCAGGGAACAAGCAACTATGGTTTGATGTACGGAGCTGGTAACAGCAAGGGGGTGTTAGAAGCATTCAGGGATGCTGACTTTGCAGATGATGTCAGAACAAGACGGTCAACGAGTGGCGTAGTGGCTGTGAATGCAGGCAGTGCAACTGCATGGTCAAGCCAATTGTTATGGTCGGTGACATTGTCAACAGAAGCAGAATTTATCGCAGCTAGTGAGGGGGCCAAAGAGTTGCTTTGGCTTAAAAGTCTGCTTGGAGAACTCGGTGGAAAAGGTACTGAGGTACCAAAGTTGTTTGTTAACAATGCAAGCGCAGTTAAACTCGCGAAAACCCATTTCATAATTGGTCGAAGCATGTTAAGTGCGGTTTTTACTTTGTACGTGAGTGTTACCAGGATGGTCGCATAGAGGCGCAACACACTGACGGAGTAAAAGTTAGCAGATCTGTTGACGAAACCGTGGGATCGAGTACATAATGACATGGGTGTCTGAGATTATTAACAGATGTGTGGCATAGCACAAAGTTTGTACAGTGTTTAGGAGGAAGTATTAAGGATATAATCACTGTGCGGTGGACTCAACTACGTGTGGCTGCCGCTACTGTACTGGTGTCCATAATCTAGATAATTGTCACGTGTGTGTTCTGGATGCATCATGCAGTGTGTACTGTAGTTGATGGCTACTGCGTTTTATCTGCATAATAAACCGCTTTTGTGTCGAGTTAACTGCACTGTTTACTAACTTCAAAAATTAGTACTGTATTAAGAGTGTATGATTGCTTGCATTAATATGTTGTATATGAAATTCTTTATCTTCATACTTCAGACTTTGTGACAGAATTAAGGCATTTAATAATTCATGTCAAAATAAATAAAACAACAGAAAACTATGTACTTCCATTAACAATGCTGGCTTATAAATAGAAATAAATAAGCTTTTTATGTGACTACTATGAATTTGAAAGTTCATTTTAACATGACTGCTGTGTTATGAGGATGCAGAGAAAGTTCATGTTTTCAAGAAACAATGTAATTTGATGATGATATTCATTTTTCTTTGTAGGTACAAACATACTATACCACATGTATTTAATAACATATTTAACAAAGAAATTTTGTAATGGCAATAAATTAGTAAGAAAGGAATAAATATAATATATTTAAAATAATTAAAACTAGTATTCTCTTGTGTTTAGAGATGATTGTCTTCACAAGATTTGAGGTTTCCACAACTTTGATGTTTATAGTTCTAGTCATGTGGGATGTTACGTTGCATAACAGGTAATTTAACTTATCCCAATATTACAAAAGAGCACAGCACCTTCATCTTCAAGCATTCATAGGTCCTATAACGAATGATCTACCAACCCGTGGAGATGAAGGCACTACTTTTCTTCAAAGCGTCAGGAAATGTTTAATTTCTCATTACAAAATGTAACATCCCAGGCAACAAGAAACCTCATAATTTATTTTGTATTTAACTTGATATGAATATTGCTTCTCTTTCAGCAGTTTTACGAATATACAATCCTTTCAGTGTTACTACAAACTTACCTATACAGATGACAATCCAATAAGATAAACCAAATATAAGAACTTTGTCACAGAACAATTACATAAACGTTTCTCACGATAGTGTCAGGGTTGAGACTTGAAGCACTAATGGCACTACTTGACAGCTTACCTTTACATAGGGTCACAAGCGGAATGTTCAATATTTTAAGTGAATGTGGAGTATTCATTAAAAACTAAGAACAACACCAAAAGAAAACAAGTGTAAGCCAGTGTAGAGGCTCAGGTAGCAACAAAGCAATAATAGATACCAAATCTGTCAGTATTCTTGGTAAAACTGAAAGATGCAAGCGTATTTTCTATGCAGTTAATTTTGGAGGACAGGAATTGGTATGGGTGAAATGCCCCAGTTCTTCACCTGTAGCTCTGTGCTTCTTATTGAATTTGGTCTCAGACAGTTCAGAGTCTCTCATTAGAAACTGTAAAACTTCAGCTAATTCAATCGTTGTGTTCATCTCATCAATATAGGCAAGCAAAACCTCACCCATCATAACACACAATGCCTTATGTGTAGCCAAAACTTTCAATGTACACACATAAAATTATATTTTGTCTTGCCTACGGTAAGTTTTTATTAGCAGAAACATAACATGATTTCTGTCTGTGCAGTGGAGGTCCTCAGAGTGGTCTTGCTGAAGTTGCAAGTCTTTTGGGATGTTACACCACGTCAACTGGTAAATAGTTAGCAACATTTCAAAGGAGTACAGTACCTCCAAAACTTTGTAACTATATTCCAATCAACACAGCACAACCTCAACATCATTCTTTTCAGTTTCAAGATAAGTTTACCACCAATATGCAACATTTATTCTGGCAAAGTACTGGTGTTCTCACAGTTATTTCTTTACACCTGTGCTGTGGGTTCATCCTAATCAGAATTACTAACTATTCTGATGGAAGTCATGACACATTTTAGAATATTATTATTAAAATGAAAACAGAGAGGAAACACCAAAATTCCCAGTCAGGTCAGCTAGTCTCAAAGCCAAGATATGAATACGTGACCTGTCTAATACAAGCCAGAATGCTAATCACTCAACAATAAAAAGTAGTTTACCTGAAGAGAACCAAGTTATAGAAGATATACTACATGGCATAACATGTTCAGTGTGGCCCTGGCCAATGCAGATATTTTAAAACTGCAGTGCCATTATGGGCAGGGATCAGACCCAGTAGACAAAAGCCTTTAACTACTTTTCATTTACAAGTATGTGTTCCCATGACACTGGACGTCCAAAATGCCAATTTAAAAACTCCCTGTAGACACATACATATTCATCAATAAAATAATGCAAAAACTAAAACATCATGGCAATGATGTTTCTTACACCAATTACTCAAGGCCATAGACCCCCATTTCCTTGTGGCAGCTGTCAACCCTGCATTCTGTGTGGCTACAAACATTCCTCATGCTCAGTTTTGATGGGTTCTTGATAAAGTCACAAAGCATACTGGACAATTACTACTGGATCTCTATGTCATGACAGAATCTACTAAATTATGAAGTAACCAGACAGAGATTTCTGATGTAATTTTGCCATTTCTCAATCTGATATGTGACATCTTGTTGCAGAACCATGAGAAACCACCAAGCACAACTGTTCTGCGAATACAGGCACAGTCTTGGCCACTCCACACATTAAGTGCATAATATTTCTTAACCCCCACATTAATGTTCTTACATTAGAATTAAGTCTGACCTATTAAGCCATGGACAGTGTCTTCCAGCAAGATGGAACCTGAGTCATTTAAAGGAAACATCACAAAATAAACCCTAACTGTTATTTATGTAGACAGTGTAAAACAAAAGGCTATTCAAGGGAACCTCCTATCATCTAAATTGATGCAGCAGAATGCTACCACATTCAAATTACAATTGTGCATAAAGCAACACATATTGCTTTATACTAATTACAGCCTTTAAACCAAATTTCAGCTGTCAAAATTATTAATTAGGAACTACAGTTAGTCATTATACGCACTAACGTACCGGGTGGGGCGGGGGGGGGGGGCGGGCATCTAACATTACATTACTACATTCTGCATGTCTAGGGTCAGCTATAAATAAGAATTGCTACTTGTTCTTAGGTGCATCTCAGTATTCACACCACTATCTGCTTCACTAAGGAACATTTCTGACATAATTATCTGTACATCATCTGCAGTCCAAAAGAAAGTAAAGAACATCCAAATTGTCTGAGACCAAACTTGGAAGAGTATGGACTTTGAAGATATGTTACATCCATGCTGCTGTCTGGTCACACTAGCATATGCACCAGTCTACACACCGCAGCTGCCAAAACTGCACAGTATAGAAAAGAAGAAGCCATGTATGTTAGAGGTACTGAGAGTCTCTAACTACCTGATATAAACAACACACACCTGTATCTTCACTTACACATACTGAACATGCTCCATTGGAATAACAGGGAAACAACACAGTTTATAATGAATTTTGGCATACAGTACACCGTTAGAGCACCATAAGATATGTTTTTGGGACTGATTATTGCTCTTCTGTCATTCATAAAATATAAATCTGTAACAGGGTATTTTCATGATCATTCTAACTCACAGATATGTCAAGAAATGTACTGATGACAGCTGGGGTTCTGTGCACTAATAAAACTATCTTGATCAAAATTTAACTTCATACTCATATACAAAACTGAAATAAATTGGGGAATTAATAAAAGCAATTCAAGAAGTGACATTCTCATTGTGGTATTGCTGAGGCTTCAAGTCTTCATCCTTAGGTTTAGTGGGGTTTAACAATCCAAGAAAAATTAATTTTTCTTGGACTGCTTGATCCTTGAAGATGAGGATGCTATGATCTTTTTAGACATTTGGATTCACACACTGACCCAGCATTACACCCCAGAAGATGTAACTCCTGGCAAATGCAAATTCATTACAAGTGTATGGCTTAAACTGAATTTCTAAATGAGGAGTGACTCCATGTTTCTCCCTCCTGTGGCATAGACATATGCAACAGAGAATCATACACCAATATTCAAACAAATTTTATCTAAACACCTATGCCACTACACTCATGAATAAAGCAGTGAATTATTTTCTTAATACAACAAAGCATTTTTCAAGAAACAAAGGTATTAAATACAAACTGCAATTACTTTCACACATAGGACAGTATGAGACCTGAACCACTGCTGTAGGTGTTTGGTTATGACAACTTTGTTTATAATTCAGAGATAGTAAATGCCTCCTTATATCTGCATTCCAGCACCCTGGTTAAATACTACTGTAGAACTTTTCATACAAAGTTGATGACAGTTTTTGGAAAGTATTTGGATGAGCTTAAACAAATTCACTGAGAAAGGAACATACTACAATAAAAAGCAAAAGCCTATATGCAATTCACAGAAATAAACAAAAGTTACAACTCTGGACTGGAATTGAATAATAAACACCCATAAGCAAGGAACACAGAACATATACCATTATATGAGTATAGAAATGTAACACAATAGGACAGAAGGTAGAATACACAAGTATTATGGAAAGCCTGCAATGCTGGATTTATAATACTTTCACAAAGTGTTTTAAATTTAAAAGTAACTGACAAATGATGTATGTGTGCATTTTGTTTGGAATCCCCCATTGTCAAGAGTGTCCCTTTTATTGTGTTACTGGGCATGGCAGCTTCAACTGAACAGAAAGCCTGCATCTGCAAGAACATCCCATAATGGTTACCATGCTCAATGACACGATAAAAAGGACACCCTGTGCATGGTATGTTATATAATCTTACATGTACTTCATGAACATATCACACATATGAATGCAGTAAAATTATGATACATCAAATGTGGAGAAAATTTGAAAATAAATCAAATTTGTCACCCGACAACCCACACAAAATTACATAACTCAATCTCAGAATATTTTAAATTTCACACACAGACATGCAGTTCCCTCCGAAGTGTGTAATCAATAAAAATCAAAGTGTTCTGTATATCCAACTGAATTAACTTTTTTTTGTTTTGTTTTGGAAGGAAAGGTTTGAATATTCTGACATAACAAGGGTGTGGTGATCAAGTACTGAAAAATAAACATTAAAAGTCTATAAAATGTCAGTAATAAACAACAAGAATGCCAGATTCCACCATGTCTGAGCTATATAATCTGTTATTTCCAGCAAGAGAGTTTTCATTAACTTTATTTTATTAAATACAAATTATCAATGTAGTGTACTGACAAGTATCAGAAGTAAACATGTCCTTTGCACAAGTGAAAGAAATCCAATACACACCCAAGTTATGATTGCTTATGTTGTACTTGACATTCCATTACAGCTGCAAAATTGGACAATCTCACAGTAATGCTTATGAAGATTCAAGTCTTCTAAGGTACAGTCCAAGATTTGGACTGCCTGAAGATGGATGCAGTAGGCTCTTCTCAAATGTCAGCAACTACTTACCAATTTACATGGCATAACATTCAGAAGACTTGAACCATCATCAATACTGTTTTTTGTGATACAAACACAAATGTGTCAGTTCACACTGTGCTTCGTAACAATGAACACAATTCCACATACCACCAAATCCATAAAAAATATTAAAAAACTTAATACTCATGACGCATATTCCCAAATACTGTTTTGTCTGCAATTCAAAAAGTGTTCAGTTTTATACTGTATAGCATGACATCTTATACAGGCATAAGTAGCTAATAAATAAGCAATAACAACTATTTAAAGATAATATAAGCTGACAGCACAACACGTACAGGTTGGATATCAATTGCTAGATGGCTTCCTGACCCTAACTAGTGAAGAACCACAATTAAATAACCACAGAAGCATAAGATTGGGGGTATTAAGTATACATCCACTCTTTCTTAACTTCTGTACTAGATGTAAATGAATAGTATTTTGCATGTACACTGCACAATAAACTCAGTTACAGTATTTAAAATTATTATGTTGGAAACATGTCATATCAAAAAATGTACATACTATAAAATATTTGTTATTCTGATATGGTCATTAACAAAATGTCAATAAGAATCTAGATCTTTAAGCAAAGCTGTAATCTGGGTTGTCAAACAAAAATTAAAATTAGATTTTGTTGATTTTTGTTAATAAGACGCTAAAAACAATGTCCCATTAGCATCCATTTATCCAGAATTGCACATTACCTCCAGACAAATGGATTGACATGGCATAACAGCCACGTTTTCATGCACTATTGATCGCTGAACCTAAAACGTGTTTCAGTTCCCTACTCTGATCATTCTTACCACAAACATACATGCGCAAATGTATGTGTGCACATTGGGTTCTAAGGCACATCAGTACTAATGCTATTTGCTCCTACATATAATTTTGGTTGCAAGATCCATTCCATTACACGAGCCAGTTCAATTAAACAACACTGTAATCTGTCGGACAGTAAAATAGTTGTGTTTTGCTGAATGAAAGAACACTGTACTGAGTTACATACTGCACAGAATACAGTACAGTGAGGGGACTGACCCTAAATTGTAATTAGCACCTGCAGCTTTTGCTATTAGCATTATTGTAATTTGTTTTTAAATAAGCTTTCCTTTTCATTCAGAGTTTCTGTCACTTGCTTACATGAAAAACAGGAAACTGCTGAAGAACTGATATTAATGTTTTATGTCATTCACTCAGTATCTTTCTGGATTTTGCACTTAAAATACAAAAGTATATATCACTTACCTAGAAAAGTGTACTTTTACTGCAATAAATTATGAACATTCATTCTTTGTTCAAAGGTTATTTACCCCAGACAGAAAACAAGAGCATTAAGCTGAATTACTAAATCAAACTCCACCTATTTTATTCTAGAGAGTGTCTCATTTCTACCATATATATAATACATTTATATTTATATATTTATATTTATCTGTCTGTGTATCTATCTGTTTATCTACCTATCTTACCAGATACATTTTCTTTTTGCAATAGTTATTTGATACTTAAACCACATTTCATTATAAGACACCATATACACTCATGAGCTACAACACAGAACAAATAAAATAGATGACAAAGAAAGAGCAACACTCATGATACTTACCGCACTCACCTTACGGACCATGCTCCCATTGGCTCCAGCAATCCTCCCTCTGTGCTCACTTACTGAGTCCCCTCCTTCACTACGAATGCTCATATTTTCTCTCTCATTCATCTTTTCATCATTGCCTTTAGCCTGCCCCACAAACAATTCATAACTAAGGCATGAGCTCCCTGATGGAGACTTCACTACATCTGACTGTTGAGCTGCTTGTGCTTCTTTATCAGCCTGTTTTGCTCTTTTGGCCTCTTTGGCAAGAGCCGCTGCCTCCGCTTCCTGAAACACCACACACGTGATATATGAACACTCTAAGATACAAGAACATTGTAGGACCTGAACGCCCTTGGACAACTGGATCAGTTAAAGAAAATGTACAGAGCCTCTCTGAAATGAAGCACATTACAAGGACACCAAAGTAGGCCTACAACAATTATTACAAATAAATTCACTGTTTATAATCCAGTGTGAACTGTATGTGCCACTTGCTCTACACCAGAAAACTCTATGTTCCCCCCCCCCCCCCCCCCCCCCCCCCCCCCACCCCTCCAACCCCCACCCTCTTCTTCTCTACACAAAAAAAAACAATTATTTCCACCTAAGAAATAATTTTTATTCTTCTTTT
>Ga0123355_10003780_pt1 | contig 21892 bp, 15 predicted proteins | sample TergutEmb28metaG_3_FD_89872 | JGI IMG/M metagenome (GOLD analysis project Ga0123355, IMG submission 89872) | Embiratermes neotenicus P1 segment gut microbial communities from Petit-Saut dam, French Guiana - Emb289 P1 | ecosystem: Host-associated > Arthropoda: Insects > Digestive system > Gut ... | reverse complement strand
TATTCCTGCGATCCCACTGATTGTCTTCCTTGACTCTTCCTTCTTTGTGTCACATTCGGCAGTCTGTTCCTGTCACAAGACAAGTGTGAACTGTTCATTCCTCTTTATACACCTCATATCATACGCCGTGGATCTGGATGAGCCTTTAGATGTCATATATATTCCATCTTTATTTCCAAGCACTTTCCTCACTCAGCGCCGAAACCTTACATCAGCGTAGCTAAAAGTAAACAATTTTATACAAAGATAAATTGCAACTTACCTTAGAAAAGAGGTTAAGCCGTTTTGAAGTGGAAAAGGTTTCTCCTCTATACCACCGAAACACCTCTTACAAACCATTTAGCGAAAGACAGCTGTTGAAAGTTTATCAAGGTTTCTCTATTTGATTAAGTGAAGTAATATCATTCCTTCCAAAGAACCAATCAGATTTATTCCATGTTCCTTCGTTCTAAATCAGACGACAAAAGAGCACAATGAATATATATAAAAACATCGGCTCAGTATCCGAAATTTTACGAAAATACTTCACTCCAATCTTCTACGAACTGCCAAGACTGCATATGATGTTTTAGGTTATGTTATGTGAACATAACTTTGTGTTGTGTTGTTTTGTTTTGTATTATGTTAAATTTTCTGCTAAGCAGCACATCTCGGAAGACCAGATTCCTATACAGTGATACCTCGGCTAACGAAGACAATTCGTTCCGGAATCACATTCGTTAGCCGAAACGTGATTTCCCATAGGTTTCTATAGAAAATCGTTTAATTCGTTCTGGATGCTGCCCACTAGTTAAAGATAAGTTTTATAAAGTAGTAAAAAGCACACTGTAAAAGGGCAAAAACTCACCAAAGGTTGAGATGAAGAGCTATCCAATTTGATGAAGGAGAATGAAAAGTAGAATGAAAAACTGACGATCTTTACACTATTATACTGAAAATACATTATACACTTTATACTATTAAACTGAAAATATTTACACAACGTTTTTACTATTCTTCTTCCAAATTTTCAAAGTTTATTCAAGATAAGTCCAAGATAAGCTCCTGGAATGCCTCGACCTTTCATGTTTGCTGCTTTATGTTAGCGCGCGCATCCTATAAACATTCGTTAGCCGAATCCATATTCGTTAGCCGAGTCCGAAAAACAGCGAAACAATATTCGTTAGCCGAAAAATTCGTTAGCAGGGTCACTCGTTAGCCGAGGTATCACTGTACTCAACACGTGTGGGACACGTGATAACTGCACACAGGACTACACTCGAAAATCCTGACAGGAAGATGCAGCTCTGGAGACAAAGACGTAGGTGCAAGAATGGTGTCTGTGGGTGAGGAATGGATTCTAGAATCCTTGGATTAGAATATCGGGCGTTTGTGAATACAATTATAGGTTTTTTATGCTGTAAGTGGGGCAAGGCCTGGCAAATCCTCGAAGACTAAACCTATCCATAGAATTACATGTTCGCAGAATTAATTTGTTACTTAGATTACTGAGCTTTGTGAATTTCAATACGGACTGAGTTCTACTTGAGGTAACCCATCTAGATGCTTTGCTCTCTCCTCAGAAGCACTTACAGGATATCAGTACCAATGTACAGGTCACGAACAGCACTAGTGCCGTCAAATCTGGGGCCACGAAGTTCTGAACATACCTGTAGAGTAAGTAGGCTTAAAATATGAGAGATTCTGTGTGATAAATTATTACAAAAATTGGTAAAGATTAACCAGATTATTGCGGCTCGGAATATGCATCTATTCGTCCGTTGACAGCAGCCGATAAAGCAGTACAACTTAAATTCACGAACATTACGGCCATCGTGTGTCTAGTTAGGCCTCCGCATGTCATAGTATATGTTCACAACACTTTCGTGTGAAATGAATATTATAAAGATGGCTACACTGAGAACATTACAAATGAAGTATTTTAGACACTTTAATCAAAATATCGGAATTTTCCGATAAATTTTATCTCCACGTAATGTACATGTTAGTTTGTAACTTTCTGCAGTTCCACCACAAAGACAAAACTATGATTCAATATTTCTCTCCGGAATATGCAGTTCTAGAATTTCAGTGTGATCTGACAGCGTTCCGAAAATCACGTAGCCGCTCAGGCGAAATGTTTGAACAGGGTGGCTGAAAGGTAAGCCGGAATCCCTCAGAGGATCGCATTGTGTTTCGTAGTTCAGTGGCCTTCTGAGTGTCTTGTTACTTTCATTACTGTTGGAGTAATTAAGGTTATACGAGTGTACATGTGAGTCTTTGAGGTAATGATAGAAAAACTTGGGACACATTTAAACTAGATATACTTTTAGAAACTATGGAAAAGGAACCACATGATTAATGTTATTATAAATATTTTGACGCCTTTAGTTGCTCTTCTGTACGACAAAATTATCGCAGCATATTCCTCGAATTTGTTGTGCAATAATTATAGTGCTGATCGCAAAGTTTGTCCTATAACCAGGTTATGCTCTCCGGACTGCCATTTCTTTAGCTGAGTTATAACAGATGCTGAGCGCACAAGATTTCTTGAAGTTCTGTTCCTGGTCCCCTCGTACATACAAATAGCCTAGACGATCTGATATGAAAAGCTCGTCTGCATGAGCCACATTCTCACTCTTCTCGGCAATATATTTTTTACACTCTTGGGAATGGGACAGAGAGTGCAGCCAGTTGTCATTAGCTGCGGCAAACTCTTTGGCTTCTTTATTGGCTACCCTCCTCCGGCACTGTATACCCCACAAACTGCGACACCGCAAGTAATAGCAGCCACTAAACTTGTAAAATAATATCTTGTTTCTTCACAAAACTTTCATAATAATATAAAAAATGGACGTTAACTACGAGTACGAGGTCCTGACAGAATTTATAATAATGTTAGTAGATGGTTGTGTGTCACCTCGAGTGGAAATAAAATAAGAGCCAAACTTTTAGTTGCAAAGTACCAAAAGACTCTACTTCCTTAATGCAGTCTGCCCGTTTCCGGTGCTTTTGAATTATAAGAAAAGTTTTTCGGCATTTTCTTCTTACTCCTTCAGAGAATAGATACGAGAAAATGAACTCGAGTTCAGGCGGCAAGATGAACTAGCTAGCAACAAACAAAGTGCAAAATGACACTCGACACTCTGGCTTTCTGTAATATGCTGTACCCAGTAGATTCAAAAGACAAGACCACATTTGTGTCAGGCTGAGGTAAACATGAGAAGTTAAACCGTGCAACTGGCGAGAATCTTCACTATTTGTGTTCCTCAAGGAATATTATTCGGACGATGAGATCAAGAAGGGCGAGGTTCGGTGGGCCATGTGGTACAGTACGTGTGGGGAGAACAGAAATACATAACGTGTTTGGCAGAGAAAGTGAAGGAAAGAGACCATTTGGAAAACCTATTCGTAGGTAACGGGATAATATAACAAGAGAGGCAATATATGTGTAGACGTAACATTGACCGCGTTCACGTAAACTGTTGACTACTTCCAACAGAAGGGAGACGTAAGTAGTCCCGGGAGACAATACGAGACGAAAGTTGCGAAAACAAATCGTTTACTATGCCATCGAATACAACTACCTCTTATGTAGAAAGAGCTACATGTGTCTAAATGGGGCACGAGTGGCGCAGTTGAGTAAGCCTCTGTGCCACAAGCCAGAAGGCTTCGGGTTCGATTCCCAATAGTGTCATTGAATTTTTCATTGGCATAGTCATTCCAACTGCTCTATGGCCCTGGGATCAACTAAGTCTCTCACAGAAATGAGTACCAGAAATGTTTTCTTGGGGGTTAAGGCGGCCGGTGCCTAGGGCTGATAACCTTGCCACTTTCATTTGCCGATTGTCTTGAAATCTGGGAGCATCATCCTCCCGGAACACTCTGGGCCTGAATAGGCCTGAACGGGGATTTATATACCCTTTTTTTGTGCATATTTCTAAAAAACAGTTAGTTCTGTTCGACGGCGAATTACATAATTTGCTTTTGAACTTTCCACAAACACAACGGATATATTCCATTAAACCACCAGTCAGAGGCCGAGAGTCGACGAACTTTACATCAAGACAATCATACGTGATGTGCTGCAATGGCAAGCGAAGGTTTCTATTACTTCATAGTATGTGCAGTGATAAAATGAGGTTTCTTTGTCTAAACCAAACACAACAATATGTTCGGCGACGAATCCTGATCCAGAGATCAGGCCTAGCGGAAGGCTACACGGTGCCAAGTCGCACCGTTCCGCTGGACCTGAGATCCGGCTCAGGATTTGTCACTGACAGCGAAACAACTAACATGCACAGATACAGTGTGCTTGACAGGAGGGTCGTGTGAAAAGTACTGAGGATCCAAAAGGGAGGAAATAAAAGAAACCTGCAGGAAATTGCACAGTGAGGAGCTTCGTAAATTTATCTCTCCACAAATATATTAATAGTTCTATAAATCAAGAAATATGAGACTGGCGAGAGATAATAACGTACAAAGAAGCAAAAAAGGAAATACATATACATATACGACGTATTTGTGTTATAACAATTTGTATTTTTCAAGAAGACATCCTCTATGCACGTCTGAAAAGTACAAAGTACGTTCCCGTGTATGGCCGCAAGGTGAACACAGAAAGTGCAGAACGCACGTGTTCTTTCTCAGAGAAGGCCCAAAATTCAGCATCATTCACGTGATAACAAACAATCGTGAGTAAATTCCATGGAAGACATTCCTGCTGAGTTTGCTATATTACTGAGAAATGTCTCTTTACACTTCATTAGGCACAGACCGATAGACCGACATGTCTAGGGGGATTACGTCACTGGCTGTATATTCATGAACTAAAAAAAATCGTATGGCGTGGCAAAAGGTGGAGATGTAGCGTGTAAGACAATCGGAGGAAACGAAGGACAAAGTCATTAAACAGACAACTGGAAGAGGAAGCAAGGGATGAGAAATCGTACTGAAGTTAAAAACAAAAAACAAAACAATGCAAGAAATTTAGAGGTCACTTGAGAAACATACTTTCTCGGAATTCTTTACTTTTTACCGACGCTAGCATAATTTGTAATTTAATAATCACATAAATATGCAGTGTAAATTGAAGTACGTTAACGATATTGCAATTATTTGTACCTCATGGGAGATTAAGTCTGTTTAATGCGCACACAAAGCCACCGTTCAAAATATGAAGTTTATATTCACCTCATTGCATAGGCTTGCGTCTTACTTGATTTTGTTGAAATGTTAAAAATTATTTAAGACTGCAGATGTTAGTGTGTCCTGTAACACTTTATGTGTTGTGCAAAAGATTTTCTAATACAAAACATTACTTAAAAAGGATATGTAAGATACGGATACACCAACAATCGAAAGACGCATTTTCTTAATTACAGTTGAGCGGCATAAATGGAACCATCATGCCATACTTTGTCTAAAATGTGGAAGCAGGTGGCTGTGATGTCACTGCCTTTATATCGATATAATCCACTCATAAACGGAACTGAAACCGGTGGCTGTGAAGTTACCACGTGTTACTTGCAAACCAACCGTAATATTTGTAAGGTAGATTCTGTCGATATTAACTAAATTGTGTTCAATAAACAAGTGCCTTGGACTCATACCGAAGTTAGTCTCAAGATTTAAGCTTTAATTGATTTTAACCAAGTGGAAAAACACATCAAAATCATGGGGCCAAACAATGTACACAATTTGTACTGGGTGAAACCTTACTAACTTCGTGTTTTGATATGATAAAAAGTCCACTTCTATACCTGTTATGTTCTTGCAGAGGTTAGGCTAATAGTGGCTTCATTATAAAGAAGAAACATGTTGTTAAACATAAACAATGACTTCAACTATTAACCAACAAATGCACCTATATAACTTTCACTTAAAACATATTAAAACATTTAAAACCACTCCTATATGTTTCGATCTTTTCAGATCATCATCAGGGCGTTTCGTCGTTCCTTGCTAAAGTTATTACATAGTCACGATTTAGTTCATTTTTGTAAACAAGGTGTTGTGCCAGCATATCATGTTGCGTAGGAATCTGTTGTGGAGAATGTAGTTGGCTACGTGTGCTTCTATGCTGCTACGCAGCTACACTCTCCACAACAGATTCCTACGCAACATGATATGCTGCCACAACACCTTGTTTACAAAAAAGAACCAAACCGCGAATATGTAATAACTTTAGCATGGAACGACGAAAAGCCCTGATGATGATCTGTAAAGATCGAAACATGTCGCAGTGGTTTTAAGTGTTTTAAACTGTTTTAAGTGAAAGTTATTTAGGTGCATTTGTTGGTTACTAGTTGAAGTGATTTTACCAAATGCACGGTGCAACGATGAGATTCATAAACAATGACTGTTTACTACGAAAACCAAGATGACGGAATAATGTTCTTTTTTATCAATAAATATGTTAGTTAACATTGTGTTCCTCGTACAAGCAACGAACAAGAATCACACAGTTTAATGAAGTACATATATTCGTGGAAATTTTTACTGATACAAATTCTGACTCCTTGATATATTTCAAAGTATTTAAAATATAACTTAAAAGATGTAATTTATAAGAAGTCACATAAACAAATCCTCCACATAGAATTAATTGGTACCATGTAATCTCTCTCCATATACATCTAACACAATTCACTGGTTGCAGCTACAAACTTGATTTTAATTATATATTTCGTGCTGCCGCCATGTTGTCATTACTTTTATGTGACATTAATAAAAGTTACGCACGACTGCACACATCCCTGTGGTCTTACACTATGTAACTATCTGCTCAGACATATGTACATCCTTCACGTAGGTATCATGAATGGTGGCGCATTAGGATCTATGTTGACCTAAGTTACCTTCAATCAAATTTCATCGCAATTCAGAACGTACCAAATGTTTTTGACACTACGAGAGAGAATATCATATGTCAACTTTTTGATGATCTCATAACCTTATCTTCTCGTAGGATGAAACTGTGTAAATATGTCCAACATGATTATTGTTTTGATTCCTTTCTTGTTTGGGCTGTGTTGAGCCAATGAAGCTCTTAAGAAACATTTTGTGAAAAATTTTATACTCAACGGTGAAAAACCTCAAAGTTTACTGCAAAAAATTAAATATCAAACAGCCTATTTATGAACGCTCAGGCAACAGATTTATAAATGGCAGCATTTATAAAAAAGTAGATGCATTTTAACTCTGTTTGAAATTTATTGTCCGGATGTTTGATACCAGATCTTTGAGCACAAAGGCGAGTCATTAAGTAATGTCTGCCTCATTCATATGCGTTGTGGTAACATGGGGCTGTGGAGCCAACAATAATATTTAACAACTAAGCTTGAATCAAACATACAAAATTTTAATGCAGCCTCTCAAGCAATATCGAACAATTAGATACCAAAGTCAAAAGTCATTCTATTGTCATGGTGTCAGGTCTTAGGCTAGGCACCGTCGCATCCTTCGTCCGTGTCCATATTTCCTTCTCCCACAGTAACTACTGAATCAATTAAAGGTCCTTTCGAAATACCTTGAAGAGGAACCGAATTCTCCCGTTGGTTGTATACACTAGTGGGGAACCGCGGTGGCACAGTGGTTAAGGTGCTGTGCTACAAATCGGAAGGTCGCTGGTTCGATCCCAGGTCGTGTCATTGGAATTTTTCATTGACACAATTCTTCCGATCACACTACATCCCTGGGGTCGACTCAGCCTCTAACAGAAATGAGTACCAGGAGCATTTCCTGGGGATAAAGTTGGCCGGTGCATAGGTTGACAACCTTACCACCATCCTGTGTCGTTTTCATGAAATCTGGGAACCTTAACTTCCTGGAACCCTCTGGGTCACTCCAGGCCTGTAACGGGACTGCTTTACCTTTTAGTGTACGCTAGTATGTATGCTTTCAGATAAAATCGAACGTAACAGCTTTACAAGTGGTGCAATATTTCAGTGCTATGTGAAGAACTCCTGCTAGAAAAGACTTTTCACTACACCGTAGGAAACAACGGTTTCATAGGATACGGGAAAAGTGTAAGAATGCATGAGAATTCTCTGCATTACTCATGCAGCCAGCGTTTTCCAGCTTGCTTAATCCGGAGGGGTATTCCTGACTTGTTTCCAGCAAGATGGTGCTCCAGCGCATAAACTTGAGTGTGAAACACTGGTTGGATATTCAGTTCCCATGGCGGTGGAAGGGACAGTGTGGGGCTGTGAAAGTGCCGCCCCAGTCTACCGAAACAAGCCGCTCTCTCGCCTGCCATGTTTCCAGTCACCTCAAGGTACGTGTATGTGGTCTGGAGATTCTTGGCCCTTTCCACCCTCATGAGCATATCATCGAAGCATGCCGTTAGACGGAGACCTCAAGGACTGATATTTCCAGTCGAATAAATGAATCACGGCATTTGTTTGAAATATCAGCCATACCATGCCAGCTGCGAAAAATTACAGTCCATGTGACTCCAGAATTATAGGACACTCTGTGGACTACGTAATTAAAATGGACTTATTTTAGTGGTTTATGGCACGCTGAAATGAACATCAAATTGATATTCTGTGAAAAATTGTTCTTTGTTTAGATATTCTCCTTGCTTCTCAGAACAGCCCTTTCATTTTCAAAAATGGAGACAACCGTCTCTTGTGATTTTGCCTTTCAAAATGAAATAATAATTTCAGATATTGTGAAACTTTTCGGCGTTTTTGGACCAAAGGCGACCTTGCCCCTTTATAAATTATTATACTTATGTATTCTTTCAGGAAAAAAATAAAATTCAGCCGATTTTCTTACTGGCCGCGTGTGATTCTCTATGTACAGAACGTGATGATTATTTGAGGATTGTTATTTTCAAAATAAAAAATATGATTTCGGAATCTGTGTATTATAAATTCGATTCATATAATCAACACGCACTTTACATTGTTACGCGACATTTTACTAGCAGCAATAGTGGGCGTGTTGAAACAGAAAAAACCACATATGTGATATAAATTTTTGGCGTCATCACAAAGAAAAACTACAAAAAAAACGCCGATAATTTCCTCATTAATGTTTACGAAATTATAATAATTGAGTTTGACTTTTGCATGATCTTGTCGAGTACGAGATTCGGCCAGAATTAAATGTACAAAGTGCACGTTTTCATAACTAAGACAATTAAATCTGAACTTTTCTTATTAGGATTTATAATCTAAGCCAAATATGTGGGTTGCAAATTTATTTTCTAATAGGCTTTAGTTATCATATATTCTTCTGGTAATTAAGTTGTAAGATACATATCATTGTTACTTTTCCACATACTTAAATCTTGTTATATTTTCAGGTTTTATTGACAAAACTTTTATCCTGATAAAATATTACAGGTTTTTACAACGCGAACCACAGTACAAAGTACGCAGGCTGTTTCTCAGTTAGGTGTCTTGGATTTTAACATAATTCTTGCTGCAGGCCTTTTTATCCTGAACCACCCAACAAAATAACCTTATTTGCACATGCAAGTACATGAATTAGGCCATTCCATTCCAGGCTTCCCTGTTTTTCCCGGCGATATATTCGCCACGCTGTATGAACTGCAGACGTTTTATACGTTTTAAGGTGTAACAGATATTTTCGAGATGTTTTCAAGTTTACTTGACAGGGAACCGATATTAACCCTTATCCTGCTAATTTGGAGAATATGATGAACTCCTAATAATACCAGCAAATGGCAGATTGGATTTAATTTAGCGTTTAAATGGTTAATATTCTTTGTTTCTATCCGGAACGGATTTTGACTAATATTTATAAACAATTTAGAAGTGAATATTTGTAATAGCTGCCTTCTTCAGTAAACGGAATTCAGCTAACGTTTGAAAAAAGGAACGACAGCTGAAAATTGGAAATGAAATTTTAGAAAATGTAAGATGGGAGAAGTAAGTTAAAGATTTCGTGGACATTTAACACTCCATTTCAATCTAAAGAAAAAGCAAAGTGAATCCGCGCTGAGCATAGCCAATCTCAGGAAGTATTCATGAGGTTAGTTAGGAACTCGAGACTTTAATGTTGATTGGGTTCCCATACCATTTGCTCATTAGCAATGTAGACGCTATTGAGAAGGTCGACCTAGAAATAATGTTACAGGAAACTAAGCTGGCTGAATTTAAGCCTTGTCAGTAGCATACAGGTCAGAATCATAGGAACTAACACGTTGCTAACAGTTCCTCACAGAACCTATCAGAGTTTATTTACAGCAGATTAAATCCAGGAATTGTTTGGAAACTTGCATACTTATTTTATCGCACTTCTCAAGTATAAATACCTAAATAAGAAAATACACAACACTATAAATTTTCTCTTTGTTTTATATGGACGTGAATCTTGTTCTCTTGCCATGAACAAGTAACGTTATGTTCAGAACACTTAAACGGCGATAACTGCAGTATTTGTACCTGTGAAAGAGGAAGTAACCGAAGGCTACAGAACACCACATAATGAAGAAACGTGATTCTTATTCTTCTGTAATATTATCACATTGATGAGATGAGCGAGGCATGTAGAACGAATATAAACATTTTGCACACACTTCTAGTTTCGGTTGTGGTTTGAAATCCTGAAGATAGGCTAAATTTCCAAACGCGCCCACCACAATGAAATTTCTCCTTCACAAAACCGACCCAGATTTCTAAACATGTGGCACAAGAAAATCATGTGACGAACACCGTACCAAACACTAATCTGTGTTACTGAGAAAAAGGGTATGTATGGGAGATGAAGAAAAAGAGGGGAGAAAATGTTAAACTGGATGGGAAAGATATCTGGAGCTAGCCGGCAAAATTGGATTAAACCGGCTTAGGGCTTGGCTACACTCAAATACTAAATTACGCGAATCGCGTAAGGTTTATTAAATATTAACGTGCATTTCTCTGGCAAGTACGTCAAATACGGTTTTGCTTGTGTCAATAAAATATGTAATATTTATGGAGGTGAGAACAATTTTCAACCGTCAAATATAAAGTTCAAGTAAAATATGCAGTCTAACAGCCAGTATGTCTCTGGTGATGTGTAAATTTTCACGCACGGTACGTCTGAAAGCAACACGTCAGGAAGCGGCAATCTAAATTCCGCAAAGAGAATGCCGCGGATGAACTGCTATCACTGAATATTTGTATTGCAAATGTCCCGAATTTAAATTGCAGCAAAGCGGCCGGGATTATGACTCATTCGTTTCAGAGGTTTCCTCTGTTCTTCATAAATATCGGCCAGTTCACACATTCCCACATTCCTTCCAATCCATTAGTTGCATATCTCACACAATTGTAAAATTTAAGGAAACAGGTGAGTGTGTACAGAAATAATCATCTGTTTGCACCTGTTTTTCTAATAAAAAAGTAAAATCTAATAGGCCTAAATTCCGAGCATGACATTCGTCATACAAATAATTTCAGTTATTTTAATTTTAATGTATATATAGAATGGTTCGTAATCGTTGTGGCTTCTCAGAGAGCTTTATTATTTATTTTAAAAAATGAACATAACTCGCAAAGGATAGGATTCCAAATCCTATAATCCTTTTGGCTACTTTCAAGTGCACATGAGTCAGATTAGTGTATAATACCAATGAATAAAGGGCTAGCACAGTTCTCAAAATAATTCGTTTGTATGAAAACGCAATATTACTTTTCTAGAAACCGGACGAACACACCACAACGCAATTCAATCTGTGTCAAGGAAATATTCCTTGAATAAACAAATATTATTGACATAGGTGACTGATTTATTTGACAGATATTAGATATTTGGTAAAAGTTAAATGTGAAGACGGCTTGTCGGAGGTGAAGCCAGGATGCTTGTGCCGCACACCGTGCTGTTCACGGGAACATAGAAGTGTTCGGCAGGCTTCGGAACTCAGTATGACGCGTACGTGATAGTGTGCGCCACTGACGAGTTGTGTGACGAAATACAAACACAATTTTCCAGGTTTGTGAACGCCGATATTATTATTAATCACAGACCCTTCAATTTTATACATTTTCCGTTCCTGACACACAACGTTAATCTATTCTATATTAAACAGCATTTCTGGGCATGTTCGGGTCTACGACCAGTAAACCACTCACCCAGCGACGAGTCACATCTCAGTAGAACTGAATCGTCGGAAACAAATTCTCTCACCTCCTCCCCCCCCACCCCCTGATATTTCCATATGATTATGAAACCTTTGGATGGCAGTAAAGACAGAGTCATATTTCAGGTTATACCGTGATAGTACTTAGCAATTTAAGCAACGTTACAGTGCCCTATCTTGAGTGCTGGAAATAGGGTTTGTGGACAGCACGCGGGCTGCGTCACCTGTCAAAAAATAACGAACGTGATATGAATGTTATCCCCTGTGGTTTTCCCATTAGCGGTTTTTAATAAACCTTCACCTTTCACAAACGGCGGGGAGTACCTTTACTTACTTCATAGGCCACTTACCTACTATTAAGAATTAAATTTAAACAGCCTTTCGATCCGTTGAAGACACCGCTTATTTTAACATGTGATTACACATCAACTGTAAATTTTTTTTATCTAAAATAACTGAAATTTTCACACAGCTATAGCAATAAAAGGACCTACGTGTTATTAGTATAAAAGTGAAACAAATTCTTCGATTCCATTAGTTATTGCTGGAGAAATACAGACGGGATTTTTGTCCGTAGAAAGCACTACATTTTGTTCTGAATGCCATGTGAAGTTTATGTTCCGTTTAGAACTTTGTTTCTTATAATTAAGACCGTTAAATTAAGAAACACTTGGTGAAGTTATTGAATACTAAATGCTTGACTTACGTAGTATTTTCCCTTATATAAGACCTAAAAAAATGACCCCACAACTCACAATCGCAGCTTCTATTTGCCTCGATTTTCGATGTGACCCCGAGGTCAAATCACAATACATTTTAATTAAAATTGCCAAGGTACCACAAAACCTAGTGCAATGTGATAAAGGTAAATATTTATGGAACTCTGTGTTATACACATTGTAATGGGACTTGTAATGAAATGAGAGGGAATCCACGGATACAAGTGTGGGGACAGTTCGGAACTCCCACGAGGAATGTAGTAGTCCAATTGGTGACAGTGGTGAAAGTGGTCAATGGCGCATATTATTTACGAAGGGAAATATCCATGGTAATTCAATGTAATAAAAATCAGTGTTATAAGTGTCCTATTCTTTAACTACTAATAGCAGTAATGTAAAATTTTCACATTTAATTCCAGAGAATTTCTGGACTACGTGGACGCAGCCTAGCATATTTTTATTAACGTGCCTTCAAAATTTAACAGCGGTTATAGAGATAAACACGCATTTCTTTGTACAGGGTGCTGATAAGTCCTTAGCCCGACCAGGACGGAAAGAAGCTATTGTTTCTGTCAGAATGGCGTGAATTTCCTTCGGCGCCTTACCTTGCAGGAAAAAAAAAAAACTTGATGAAAGCTCGCGTCTCGATGTTGTTGAAATCGCGCACGTCCATGACGTGCTTCCGATCTTGTTTCCTTCCTGGTCTGGCTAAGGACTTATGAGCACCCCGGTATGTCTCAGGGCATTATTACTGCCAAAGAATGGCCAAAGACGTACCAGTGGCTTTACAGGCTGTACAATTAAAACTAAACTTTTATCTGCTTTATTGTACACCATGCCATGCCGACATGTGGGAAGCAATGTGATCTTTCCACTCACTCTTCACTTCGCAAACATAAATGTTTGGTCAGTTTTATACCTATGTACCTTATCTCCAATTGATAGGAAGCTGGATCAGCCCCACAGCTGGTGTAAACAAGCGGAGAAAAGAAACTTCTCTCGCTGCACCTCCTGCCTCTTACACTTCTTTCCCTGCACTGAGTTTAACACCACGTTATGAAGGTGTGTGGAAAACTGAAGGTGTAGCTCCACTCATTCTTCGTATCAACATTACACAGAAGTGAGAGTACTGCATTAGAGCAAAATTAATAGTAATTTATAAAGTTTATCCAGCCGAAATAATTATGTAATCTTGTACGAGGAATTCCTCTCAGCTCTACTGGTATAGATCAAGGGTTTTGTGAAGTTAAACCCTGTCGACTGGCACACATTTACTGGCGGTTCAGTGAACTGTGTGCCGCTGCCAACGTTAGGGTCAAGGATTACCCTTTTATCTTGTTCAACGAAAGTGTAAAATATTACATGAAAGTAATAAAACTACTTTGTGCATATTCAAGTGGTTATAATTGGGAACGTGCCGCTACATGTGTATTGTATTTATAGATCGCTGAAGTAAAACTCTGACATAACTTATAGTTCCACAGTTAATAAGTATTTTAACAGTAATTAACACGGAACTGATTAAGAAGACCGGTCTGTGAACCGTTGTGAGCCATTGTACTACCCGGAAAATAATGAAAGGGACATATATGTGGGGTCGGTGTGCTGGTAGGGAATAGAAAAATGAAAGATGGAAAAGAATAAATGGTGCATCTGGACCGAGCTGAGAACGAGACCGTTCGGATAGAAATTAGAAATATATTGTTTTAGTAGGCAGCTAGTCCTCGGCCTGAGGGTAGTCGTCTTATCCTGTGCATCTGTAGGTCGTCTCTAGTGAGTATAGCCGTGCCACATCCTGCGGTTCCAATGTTATCTATTGTTTGGTAGCCCTTAATATTGATATTATGTACCGATGTTACTTCCTGCAGCATAGTGATGTCCACATCATGCTTCCATATGAACTCTGCAAGCATACGTTGCCTGTTGATCGATACTAATCCATTAATGTTTAACGTTAATATGCGATATGTAAAGGTCATACATGTTTATGGAGGGCAATTAGGGCTGTGTACTCTTATTTGTACGCATTTTTGGTCCTTGTTTTGCTTCTGTTCCTTATCTTGGAGGCAGGGTCTTCTCTATCAGTCTTTAGTTTCTTCGTCCTCACCGTGTTCATCTGACGTATCATGACCCTTCTGATTTTCTACTGCATCAATTGTGTCCATGCCCTTTTCATCTGATCCGTCCTTTGTACCATAAGTAGTTGAAAGCCGCTTCTTGTCTGCAGTTTCGTCCGGGGGTGTGTTTTGTCTCTTCGTCTTAGTCTCACTCATTGGAGGCTTCTGTTTCCAGAATGTTGTTCCTGTGACTTATTGCTTACTATGTCTGCCCATGAGTGGGTTAGCTGCATGTTAGTAGGGTGGGCCCAACCGTTTCCCACGAGGGCAGGCTTGCCTCCGATGGCCTGTTTCGTTACGCCTGTAACATGTCTGTGGTTGGCCGTCATACGATATCAGCGCATCGTTACCAGTTATGGACATGTTTAAGGTACGTGCTGCTTAAGCCTCATTTCTACTATTCGTGTACCATTGTACACTTTATATCTATAAGCCGCGGCCCACATCTCGTCTCTAATTCTCCTAACGTCACCGTATTTTGACATATGAGCTTTGATCTCGTTTTCTTTTACCTCTGGTGGCAAATTAGCCACCATTACCTTTTTTGTCTCCATACCTACAATCTCTATTTGTACCTGTGAGATTTCTCCATTATCGTGTTTGTACTCCAGATGTCCCTCTGTGTCCTGTAATATTTGGTTCATGTACTCCCCATCAGTGAACTTGATGTATACACGTTTTCTTGCCCCATCTATTTGTAACATTCGAGTGTTCTCTTCGGGTATATGTAGACATTCGTAAATCCATTCGTGAAAGTTAAAGGCTCTGATTCGGGGACTCCGGGGGTCGAAGCAGCACACTAACGTATTATGCCTGTCGTCCATGATGCCACTATAACTTTCCTTATATAACACAGTTCACTATATCAACACTCCCACTTACTCTTGCTGCAATCACAAATCACCACTATACTTCGCAAGCACGTCCTCACCGCTCCACTGCTTAGCGCAGACTGAATTCGACCCCGAACCGTCCAGCCCGTAGTCAGTCGCTATACCGACTGAGCTACCCACTGTAACAGAACATATTTACTCAAACCAGATGATAGAATGCTGATAAATCCGAAATAGATCTTTACAGTCTCGAGGTCGAACACTTCTGTAAAGAATATCAAATCATGTTTCCTTATACATCGTAAAATGGTACTGAAAAGGACATAATCATAAGCCACAATATTTGCAATATTTTCACCAAAGAAAATGCTACCTCTACAAAGACGTATCTTTTTCCCTTTGAAGTACTAAAATACCAAATAACGACGTGTTAAGATATGCGTACTCAATTTAGAGGCACGACACAAGAGTCTCATCTATTTATGTCAAGTTCCGGAACAATGCAACATGTAACGTTACGTTTTCATGCTCCGTTGTGTAAATCCCCCTCACAGCTTCATGATAAACACGGGCAGCAACAATGCCTTCAGACTACATAAATTCAAATCAGTATTTTACACCGATACCTGACACTCCCCCCATCCCCCATTTTGGTGGGTGATATGTGGTTACTATGTGTTGCCGCAATTTGAACACCAAACATGAACAAACCATTTACGGCGGGCCGTGCCTAACATAAACTGAACATGCTTGTACATAATTTGAATATCCTGTCTGTGGTAATGGTTAACTTCTCATTGCAACATTTAAACCACAGCAACGTGTGTTAAACTGGCTGCCAGTGAGTAAACAGAATTTTTTTTTCAGCGTGGACAAATATTTTATTTTTTACTGAGTAAATACCTACATTTCAATTAAATAACTGGAATTACAGATAATTGAATGTCACTTCAGATGTTTCATCGCGCATAAACGTCCCAAATGTAACTTTCTATCATTCATATGAAGTGACAGGCGTATCTTACTCTATACGTACAAGAAATGTTAACTTCAGAGGCTATACAGATTCCAAATGAGTGGGAGGAAAAATGACGGTAAATGATGAGATACTTTTACCACACAACGGCTCTTGACAGAATTGCTGATGTTTTACGTCACCTCATAGAGGAAATAGGGGAACGAGTTGTGACTCAGTGAGAATATCGAAGGGAAGGTTCTTGGCTGATATGAAAAGTACAGTTCTGCCATTCGCCAAAGTTGTTTTTGCTAACGTCTCTTCAGTGTGATGCTCAGACGGTTCGAATAACGTAGGGTACTTCACAGCCAAATTGCTACATATAATTTCAGAAAGGAAAAGCAAATATATATGTTGAGAATCTAGCATAAAACAAATACTGTACACAAATTTTGGTACCCCAGCATTAGGAATTAGATTGTATAAATTGTTTCAAATATGTGGGATGTTACTGCACAAAGTTGTGCTTTTGTAGTTCCATCGTATAATAGTATATTAATTATATATATATATATATATATATACTCATATTTACGGCCTGAAAATAAGTAGAAAGGATGATAGCATTAAAATGGATCTTACAGAAATAGGATTGGGTTGGGACGTGAATTGGATTGATGTGACTCAGGATAGTAGCAGGTGGTGGGATGTTGTGAGCATAGCAATAAATTTTCGGGTTGCACAAAATGCACGGAATTTCTTGAATATCTGAGAAATTATTAGCCTTTCACGAAATGCTCTGCTGCATGAAGTTGGCCTAGGAAGACAGTTCTACAATCGGCTGCAGATCTGCATTACAGTCTGCGAATCAGCACACTAAAGCAGGAATTCCTGCAAATGAAAATATACGCACGGTGGTAAGTGCACATACTTCGACGTGCTTCAGAATTCAAATTTGTCCACAGACCTAGCATGAACGGAAAGAGAAAGAACTCAGAGAAAGTTAATTTCACTTCGTTCGCCGCCTCCAGCTGCCAAAGGAAAGCGGGCGAAATCTACAGCCCCTTATGGTCAATATGTTGTGTCGCTTTGGTAGCCTAATCAGTTGCTTGTGCGAATGTGTAAGGTGGGCTGCTTCACTCTGCGAACTCAAAGAAAACAATCACATATTATTTCTGGTTGCAGATGTTTTTCCGTATATGATATGATATATTTGTTGAATGCGGTTGGGTAGCCACTCGGTGGCAGTAGTACAGTACGCATTTACACAAAAACAATATAGAGAACGACACAAAACAAACAATACATAGAAAAAAAACAAAAATTTGGAAGAGTGAGGGACGTGCTCAATCTTTGAGGCATTTGCCTTACAAATGAGGCAAAAGAACGGAAAAACCTCAGTCAGCCGAAGAGTGCCAGCTGGCACGATGAAGATACACAAACATACAAAAAGAATACATAGACATAACAATAAAAATATATAAATTACAAACAAAATCATTATTACTGAATGTGCAACATAAATACAATGACGAATTTACGAGAAGTTTAAAATTTATCGTAAACTTAGTGAATGGTTGTGCTTATTTTACTGGATTCTCCGTTAGAAAGGAGCCTAGGTTACAAATAAGTGAAATTATAATGGCGTAGAATGGTACGTCACTTCGTAACTTGATAGAGGGGCAAATTTTATCACATTACCTCTATACTCTGGTGAATTCGAGTCAATTCAGTGTGGAACAAGCCCCTCTTGACACATAGAATCCGCCTCAAAACTGTAGAGGTTTATGACGATTTAAACAAATCCGCAAAAAACAATATTTTTTATTTTAAATGATAATACGTTTTGTCGCATTACTCTTTCACGCAGTGCTTATATTTGGAAAGAGCATTAACATTCGATTAATGGAGAGAGATTTGACCAATCGTTCATCGTTTTAGGAGCATTCATAAAATTTCGAAAAACGACTATTAGCTTCGTCATGTCTGTCTGTCCGTCAGTCCGTCCCTCCGCATGGAACCACCCAGCTGCCACTGAACAGATTTTCGTAAAACTTGTATTTCTGTATTTTTTTAAATATGTCTAAGAAATTCAAGTTTTAACTGAAGAATAAAAACCAACTAGATGCTACTTATTATTTTATTGTGCTTCTTATAGGCTCAACATGTTTCGGGCACTCCTATGCCCATCATCAGTAGCTCGCGACTATGATGTTGATTACCACATTGGTCGTCTCCTTCTTGGGTTGCTGAAGGTTAGAAGTTAGGTGCGGGTAAGCTGGAGTAGTGTCCGGGCTGCAGGCTATAGCCTGCATCCCTGAATATTCTGTCTATGTAACAAAAATTGTATTTAATGATAAATTTTATGTGTTTGGTGGCGACGTCTGTAAGTGCTTCTTCTGTCGGTCAACGACCTAACCAGGGATTTCGAGCTTATGGGAGCACTAGTCTACCAGTGTAGTCCGCACACTGGCATAACACAAAGTCTACAAATTTCCTACCAAAATCTCATAAAAGCCCAACATCGAAGCCTCAGAGACGGGGAAGGTGGGAATGTGTATAATAATAATACTCATCATCATAATCATCCGTCACGAGTTAGGCCTGATAGACCTGTTGCGGCCTCATCTAATAGTCTCTTCAAAGGTCTTACAAGTTGTCTATGTCCATCTGGTCTACAATTCAGCATTATTTTTGGAATCCTGTTGTTGTTAATTCTTGTTATATGTCGTAAAGAATTTGATTTATATCTATTTAGTTTCTTATCAAACTTTCAACTCTTCCAAAATTTCTTCATTCCTTCTGTCGTCAAATGGAGTGTACCCTGCTGTTATGAAAAATTTCATCTCGGTTAATGTCAATCATTTTTGAACCCTTTGTCTAAGCGTCAAAATTTCGCTTCCATGTAGAACCCTGGGGACAGCCAGTGCATTTCACAGATTTACTTTTCTTTTTGAAAATTAGGACTAAATTATGTATAGGACTCTGCAGGACTCCAGACACCATCTGACACCGTGTAGTTTGTGGGTGTCTAAATGATGCACCCAGCGACCCTTAAGGACGGGAAAGAAACGAGGGGAAAAAAGAGCCAACTAATTAATAAATGCGAGCATTTCAGACACTTTATTGAGCTGCTTAACTTTAGGCTCGCAGTCCTGGTGCAAGTTGATACTATCGGGGTTCATAGTAAGCACTAATAATCATGATATCAGATTATCACTTAGCACCATTTCATGTCACCTTTTACCTGATCATTTTTCTTTCGTCACTTCATTGAATTTCCATTCTACACATGTGCCCACCATGGCTGCAATAGTCACTCTGTAAAACACAGAGATTTTTCTTTTTACGTTTTCAACAGCATCCGGATTCTATACCATTTTCTGAGAAGTATATAGTGAATAGGGTAATTGTTGACATGATTCGAGGCGCGGAGATGATTGCAGAAAAACAAGGAAACGTTTCTAGAATTCTGAGGATGTACATTTGGACACATCCGCTGCTACTTCTTTTTGGTCGGAATTCCTTGCGGTTACCTTAAAAACACAAAAAGAACGTTGCACATTTCTTTGTTTCTACGTATATTTGTAAATTTGTTTAGTCTGCGTCACTAACTGAGCTTGTGCAAAAGTCGTTGACATTACATTGCTCGCAATACACTTGGGACACTTGTCATTTATCGTCGACAACAAAATCAAAATAGGGATATAACTCCTTGTCTTTGATCTTCTTGGTTAATATGCAGCATATGTTGATAGCTGTTTACCAGTGTTGCGGAGCAGCCTGTTGTTTCCATGTTCAAGTGACGTTTTCGGTTGCTTTACCCTCGCAGATAATTTTTTTTTAAATACACTTCTCTTTCGAACAGAAGAGTTGGTATTTTTTCTTCGGAATCAGTATGGTTTAGCTAGTATTTAAAATTGCGAAGCCCGCTGGCTAAAAATTCTTTGAAGACAGTACATTCGTTTGTGGCTAGATTCTCAGCTAAAGGATCTCGTCCTTCTTTCATTGTACCTAATGCTTCCAATTATCGAGCATCTAAAAAATGACAGTACATATAATTTTTCTTTTGGTTTTTTGATTACTCTTTTCCAGCCACTCTATTGAGGCTCCTCACTCCCAGATGTCAAAAAGGCCTACTTAGCAAACAACAATTCAATATATTTTAGACAATTATCTTTACAAAAACCCAAAAACGAATCATACGGAAAACTGCAAAGCGAAGGAAAAAGCAAAACTGAAAGTCAAAAACACAACCACAGAAGAAGTACTGATGTGAGTATGCGCCAGTCTGTCAACTTCCTTTGCCAGTCAGCCAAACAACCGATGCACTCCTACACACCTCAGTCTAAAACACAAAATTTAGGCAGAAAGTCGATATATATCGATACATATTTTGGCGATATATCGACCGATATATCATAACAAGATAGAAAATAAATTAGACATTAGTGACTGTATAAACATTCACCTCCTATGTCATCTCATATGTATAATTGTCGTATATCCACGATATGTTGAGGATAATTCCCCACACCCCCTTCATTTATCGTATACATTTAAAGTTGGCCGAAATAACTGTTGCATAACCATACATTAAGTGCTAACGCCTGGACAGACCTAAGATGTTTGGGGCCCAATGTTCAAACACATTGGGTAACCGTACCCACGCGCAGTCCTGAAATGACAATGCTAATATAGCAATGTAAGAAGTTACATAGAACATGTATTTGATACAAAATCCAAAATACAAAGAGAATTTTTCTCTGTTCCCTGGTCAGTAGGAACCCCCGCAATCATACAGAGTGCAATAGGCTTAAAGCGACATCGGCAATCGCAAACCTTAGTCGGAGTGGAGACAGATGAACTTATGGCAAGTGTGGAGGAGAACCGAAGAAAAGCAAAGCAACTCCTGTTTCAGTAACATTTGTCTTTAACAGACCTCATGTAATTAAACAGGAGTGAAACTGATTCTTTGTAGTAAGAAGTCCGTTTTAAAGCGCCTAAGCAAGGCCGCAATACAACGAAATCAGCTGAAAAATAAACGTAGAAAATAGCTGGATAAAGACAGACCAACTTGATGTCACTTGCTTTATTATTTCATTATTTAATGCTCAACATGTTTCGGGTGTTAATACATCCATCCTCAGGAGCTTGCGACTTATTTGTTGAGTTATTTCATGGGTTGTATT
>Ga0123355_10003778_pt1 | contig 21898 bp, 9 predicted proteins | sample TergutEmb28metaG_3_FD_89872 | JGI IMG/M metagenome (GOLD analysis project Ga0123355, IMG submission 89872) | Embiratermes neotenicus P1 segment gut microbial communities from Petit-Saut dam, French Guiana - Emb289 P1 | ecosystem: Host-associated > Arthropoda: Insects > Digestive system > Gut ... | reverse complement strand
TTTTATCATAAGGTACCAATCCCAGGCATTATAAGCCTTGGATATGAAGATATTATACATATACAGACATGATACTAGAAGTAAACTGCTACTATAGCATGCCTGATTAATTATTGATCTAACAATAGAATAGTTAACAAATTGTACTTATAAATTGCATTGGAATGACTATGAAAATGATATGTTCATATAAATGACAAATATTTTAAGTTATATTTTATCTTATATCCTTGTATTTTGTAAATATATTTCTATGTTATACTTGTTGACAAGTTCTATATCTTGAGGGCTTAGGCCTTGTACAGATCTGATGAACAATAAAAAATTACAATTACCACACTGGAAGGCAACCATTTTGCATCTCTCGAAAACATGCTTTGCTACACACCAACTAATAGGAAATGACATGAACATCCAATAATAGGGCAATTGTGTAAACATCATGCACTATAAAAATACATTTTCATACACGTAACTGCCCATTAATGAATAAAGGTAATGTTGCCACTTCCAGTAACGCCAATTTTCAGCCGCAACAGTACTTCGCTACGTACGGCTAAAAAAAGTTGTTTTGTGAATGCACGTCATTAGATTTACTCAGTAACAACTAACTAGGATATACAAACACCTTGCCTTTTGTTTCTTCCGAATGCGAACTCCAAAGCCGATTTTCAAAAATGCATGGCATTTGTATTACTTTCCAATCCACGAACCCGTTTCCTCATATCAGCAACGCACAGAAGACATACGTCAGTTTTAGCAGTGCAAATCACAGTTCATATGGCCACGATTATGCTATACTCTTCGTGACCACGGAATTTCTTTGCTGTACGCGCATTGATGTTTCCTGTACCATTTGGTGAAATATATATTATACCTTTTATATTATATATTTCAAGCAACTTGTAGACAACACAAAAGTTCTCATTCGAAATTATTTCAATAACAAGGCCACAAGCCACGTTTTTTCCACTCATTCAATGGTGAAAATTGCAATAAATGACAGGAACGAGCATGGATCCGAGTTACTTGAAGTCTCTCTGCCCTGAAAACCAAAGATACTCATCATATGGGTGCTGTTATTTTGACGTAGGGATGTATACGATGTGAGTGCGATTGTTACATACGAGGTAAATGCAAGAACAGACCAAATTTTCGTGACTACATTCACTTTAGTCACCTGGCATTCATAGGGCCAAAAGAAGTGTTTCCGGAGCACGTGGGAGCGCGGTTTACTGATAAACGTTTGACGCTTTACTTATGAAGGTTAAAATCTCATGTGCTTATCGACATTATTAAAGGTTCATTTAATGATTATCATAAATCTGGGCTACTTGGCGGTGAAGGCCATTCTGTCCACACTGTATGCTATTGAATCAACGTATTGTGTTATTTATTTAAAGTGTGCTATATGTATCATTACTGTAAACAATGTTTCTACCTGCATCTGTTAAAAAGAATGTTTTTGGATTTAGGGTTTTGAAAATCCATTCTTAGGCACCCTTTTCATATGTCCAAAACGATGTTACAAGCAGTGTACCAAAGCATCAAAAGATGTAACACATATTTTTTCTACTTTATAATTTTCTCGTCTTTTCAATCACGATTTACGATTTATGTGGCAAGAATTCGGATATAAATTTTTACGAGCATTGTACAGTAATTAAAACTTACATTTCACTGTCACAATTTAATTGGGCTGACAGCCATGTCAGGTGGTTCCAGTTAAAAAATATCAGATCCCTGCTGGCGGAGTCAGAGTAGGTCTCCGAAATATTGCGTGACTAGAACCACCAGATGTGGCTCTCAACCAGAGAAGAATTTACAGAATTCAGTCATCTGAAAGTTTGACGACATAATGCGATCAAAAATTTTACGCAGAGCTAACGAAACAAACACACGGGCAAGAACTAACCTTAGTAACATGGTTTACCAGTGTTTTGAAATTCATGGATTTGTATAATTGTTGTGTACAAAAAATATTGCAAGATAAACCTCATGCAAACCTGAAACGGGAACCAGTTTCTATATTTTTTATTTTGTTTAACATTAGTTACATAGTAGTTGGGTTTTTAATTGTAAGAAGGAACCTGTTGTGTAAGTATATGAATTGTAATACGTGAATAAACTTTGCTTTACTTTCAGTTCTGCTTCTAAAGATGGCTTTAAAGCCTCCAGATGCGGCATATGTGCTGAGAGAGGAGACAACTGTCCACAGCTTGTTGTTCATGGGGGACAAGCTTCTTGCTGGAACTGAAAATGGTAAAATTTCAGAATGGAACCTCACAACATTTCGCAAAGAAGAAACGGTGCTTAATGCAGGAAAATCTGCATGTATGGCCTTGAAATTACTCAGTAATACTCTTGTGACACAGGAGAGGAATGGCCATATAAATTTATGGACACCTCAAGAATCCTCTTGGAGTGTATCTAAATTTGTCCAACTTGATTACTATGGATTTAGTAGAATTGACGTTGCAGAGGATCAAGGAGGAATTGTTGCATGTCCGAAGAAGAATTCAGATGTTGAAATTTATTCTTTAAAGTCTCATTCTAAAATTTTATCCTTTGAAAAAGACAAAGATGATAATGTCACACTGGGAGAAATAATGGCACTGAAGATAATCCATATCCATTCAGAGCCATACCTCTTAGCGACATATGAGAGTGGAGATGTGTATTTGTGGGATTTCAGAAATCAGCGTGCAGTGAGTCATTTGAAATGTGTTAATTGTCTGACTGCTATAGACTTCAGTGAAATTACTATGAGCGGAATATGTGGTGGTATATCCAATCATCTGGTGTTTTTCAAGATTGACAAGACTTGCAGTCTTGTCAGAACACTAGATAAGGAAATACTTAACCCCGGTATTAGTAGCATAAAGATACGTCCTGATAACAGGCTTGTGGCCTTGGGGTGCTGGGATGGACGCTTACGACTTTTCTCTTGGAAGTCTTACCAGCCTTTAGCAGTACTGACAGAACATTCAGCAGAAGTCAATGACATCACCTTCTGTACAGGGCATGCAGTAAATTTCATGGCAGCAGGTGGAAAAGATAGAAAAATCTCTCTGTGGAATATATATAACACTCCATCTTCATAAGACTGTGTGAGTCTGAGCTTCACCCATTACATCAGAAGAAGAATTTCCAGCGAACTGAATACAATTTATATGTAACACATCCCCACTGCACTGTATTCAATAAATGTAGTTAAAATACTGTCTTGCAGAACACAATTGCACTTCTCTTAGGTTACAAGTTTCAGCCCATCAGGCATGCCTTTATCAGACTAAACTGCCTGCATTCCTTGTTTAAAAAAATTGTTTTTAATATACTATTGTTTTTTCATCCACTATTACATCATATTTTAACATATGCTGTATGACATTTTTGGAATGGGAGTGAGATCTTTAGCCCACATAAAAATGTAATGCTTTTGTATGGGTTTTTCCATCAAGTTCTGGACATAATATAAGTATGATGATGGCCTGGCTGATGATATCAACACTAGTAACCTAAGAGAAGTGAAATTGTGTTGTGCAAGACTATATTTTAAATATATTCATTAAAAAAAATTTACTTTTTAATTATGTTATGAAACTTTTGAAATTACAGTAACTCAATAATCAACATTCCAAAGAGTGTACAGATTTACATGGGATGCTGTATTGAATCAGTTACTATACATGCAGTGTGTCCAGATGTCCACAAACCCCTTGTAATAGTACATTTTGTACATTAAAACCACTTTTCCATTGTGCTGACTTTAACCAAAAAAAGAAAAAAGGGTGATTGCAGTGTTTCTTTAATGTGCACTATGTTTAGTCTCATATGTAAATCTCTGATGCAGTCTACCAAGTGTAGTCTGTACAGTTATAACAAATATAATGCTTGAACTAGTTAAAAAAAAAACTGTGAATGAATGTATTTAACTAAAACAAACACTTCTGAGCTTGAAGACACCAGTGCAGGGGGAGAAATATAAGTGTAATCCAGAGCAGCAGTTTACATATATTGTAACATTATTGTAATTTTAATGAAAGGTGTACTTTTGTTGGTTTGCATTGTAACAATAGTACCATAATGCATAGAAAGGAAAATGTAGAATTTGAAAACAGTACCTTAGGAAGGTCCACAAACAATTTGTCCCAACTTATGAACAGTCACAAATGTAACATTCTTCCAAACCATGGGACAGTCCAGCAAGTAATTCTGTTTGGATTTTAAATTTCCTTGTTGGCTGTGGGCCATGATACTAATTAAACTATGTCCCCCCCCCCAAAAAAAAAAGTGTGTGTGAAATGTTTGTCGCTTCACTTGAGTACAGTATGTTTGGACTTGGAAGGAAAAGCCTTAAATGAAGAAAGCTCAGAAGAAAATAATTTGTCCAGAACCACTGAAATTGGTTACGAAAGGAGGAAGAAATTTTAAATGAAGCAAGTATTAATTTCACTACAGGTCCTTTGATCATTTCTGGCCAATGAAGTTTCCAAGTTGAAGTGTAGGAGTCCCTTAAGCACCAAGGGAGGGCTGGTGGGTGGAACACCACAAGAATGCTCTACTGTTGCAAACTCTGCCAGTGCTGTTAGGTTATTCACCAGCAATAGACTGATAAAGCACTACATAAAGTTACTATGTGAAAAAGTGTCCATATAAGAAATGACAGTGAAATAATATGCACACACTGTAAGCTGCCAAAAAAAACCATAACTAAACTCAGAAGCGCACCATGTAGTTTTCATTCTCAGCAAACTCAAGTTATTTGCAGCCTTCCAAACCTCAAACCTTCCCATCAACTCTCTTACCCCACGTGGTCTTCTCTCATTTTGAAATCATAACACTTTCCAGCAATTCAGAATTACATTACATACAAAATTAAGCCAACAATTTTACATTTGGACATTTTTCCTGCAACTATGTTACATGCACAAATCAGTACCAATCTGTTGCACTGTATTATTTATTAGTTGGTCAGTTCACGTTTCAGCCTGACCTAACAGGCCATCTTCACAGCACAGTGTTTGATCCATACCCCCACGTTCACTTCCTACTCATAGCATATTCATGCAGCAAATACAATACTCACCTAACATCTGGTATGTATTGTGATCTACTCAAAAATTTTTATTCATTTTCTGCTTCACCCTCAAGTTCTAATCATATGTTGGGATGCAACATACAAATTCCATAATTTAATACTGTACTGTATACTGTGAGTCAGGTAGCTCAGTCGGTATAGCAACTGACTACGGGCTCAACAGTCCGGGATCGAATCCTGGTGGGGATGAGAATTTCCCCGTCCAGACCGGCCCTGGGGCCCACCCAGCCTCCTGTAAAATGGATACCGGGTCTTTCCCTGGGGTAAAGTGCGGCCAGGGCATGCTGCTGACCACTCACCCCCTTCTAGTGCCGCGGTCATGGAAGAGTAGAGCTATACCTCTACCCACCCTCTGGGCCAGTAATGGGATCGCTTTACCTTTACTGTATATTGTACTTACTTCAACTTATTGTACTTCAACCGTAATCTATTATGACATCAATTTTAATCATACGTGAGAACTCTTAATAGTTAAAAACAAACGCTGCACACATTATAGACATCTCCCTGAAGATTGCCTCTTTAAGTCAGACCAAAACATGCCGGAGAACTAACGAACAAATAATACAGTGCAACAGTTTGATATTGTTTTTTTTTAATATACCAACTATCTTGACCTACAGTATTTTAATTAACAACCATTTCGCCCACAAATCTGTGGTCTGTTAAATGTACGCCTACCTGCCTCCACTGTGAAAAAAATTATGAATCTGCAAATATTTGGAAGAGGAAGGAGAGCACAAGGTACACCTGTTCTGCCAGAGAAGTGGAACAGCATTTTGAACAGGAAAATGAAACAGTGTATTAACTCTTAAATAATTTATTTGCAAACTTCTGTGCAAGTTCATGATTCAGTTCTTGACAAGTATTTCCAGTCTTTGAGAGCCGGCCAGTCCAATCCATGTACACCATGGCAAGATCACAGACATATGACAGACACATTTATTGGGCCGCATCATGAACCACTGCAGTTGCAACGTAACCACAGTCTGACATGTACAAAGCACTTATTTACATTATGTACACAAAACACATGTAAAATTTTGATGATCTATGCTTATAGATAAGGCATTATGGAGTTATCATTCAAGCAGGAATTCAAGAGGATGTAGAACACTGGCAGCTCATGAAATTGACATGCAGCCCCAGTTCACTGTTTGCGATACTCGGCACAGCTGGATAAAAAATCATACCACAATCTAAACAGCCATCACTTTTCCTATGGTGAGTGTTCATCCACTCACACACTCACACTATTAGCATTCACTATATGGTGGCAATACCACTGTTCTGGAGCTGTAAGAATCATGTGGGTAAAGCTGGTGGTGATCTGACTGCTGAAGATGACACACCACTGTTTCACCACTCAGCACAGCAACTGTGCGGGCATTTTCACCAGAATATATATAAGCACTGGGGTTGGGCGGATGCCTGGAAAGCTCGGTTGGTGTTCGCAACCCGGATGGAGCCAGGCCACAGAAATCCACCTCCTCCAGGTCCCTGTCCAGACCTGGGTGATAACAGGCATGGTCCTTGAGCTGATGCTTCAATGCTGCATCCAAGCACGAATGGAAGTTCCGATCAGCAGCAGGACTATAGGGGATTAGGGGGCGATGATCCCCATAGCTACGTGATGACTGTCGACTTACATCACTCTGTCTCTTGCCATCCTCATCGCTCATGTCCGACACCTGGATCTCACTCCGTTCAATCTCTTCATACACTGGATCATCGTCTGGGAGCCCTGCTGATGATGGGAGAGGGTGGGTATAAGGGTGGGTGTGTGCAAGAATATGTCCATGAACATGTGGCCTCCCCTCGCGTATTTCTGTGTAGGTGTGATTCCAAGGACTGGTTGAACGTAGATTGTTTGACTTTTTGGCTGTGCGTACACCATGCTGAGTGTGAAGATTGGGTGGGTGATGAGGAGCCAAACTCTCCCCATTCTGGTCCACTGCGGTATAGTCCTGCTCACGGTCCTGGCAACATTCAGTCATGCACTCACTGTCAGTGGGGACCACTCCTTTCTCTGTGACTGACAGATTGTTGGTGATACCCTGATGGTAGTCTGGAGGCATGTAGGGCTGACGGCGCGTGTCTTTGCTATTGTTGAGGCTCCGAAGATTATTCAGACTGTTCAGTGTGGTTGTATTGTGGGAGCGAGGGGAATCCTCCTGCTCAGAACCTCCATGACCCGAATCTCGGCTGTATGACTTAAACGAAATGTTCTAAAGAAAAAACAAAAACAATTCTATCACAATACAAGTTGACAATTTATACTTGTGTTAGTTACGACATGGAACTGCATACACACAAACATTTCAGTTTCAAGGACTTCTGGGACCTCAAACAGTGCAAACACAACCTAAGTTTGTTTTTGGAACACATGGTACACATTATATTAGAATTATCTATGAGGAGCAGCTATCAATCCCATGAAATTCTTTGTGACACCATAATGTGGCTCAGACTGCAATAAAAGTGTTGACAGTACAGATCCACCTATGTCCTACTAATGTATAGGCCACCATATTGCAAAATAATAAATATGTAGTATACCTGGCAATAATAATGACACACTAACTTTCATACCACATGCATGTTGCAATTATTTTATCACAGTGCAGCATTCATTACAGGTTACTGTAAAGAGATCCGACTGTTGAGACCATTTTCTCAGTCTGTTTTGCACCACAAAATATAATCAGGTAGTATATATAGTACATCCAGATGTACCCTGTGGTATTTTTGGAAACAAGATGTACTGTCAATTTCATATCTTGACAGGGAAAAGAGATTTTCTCTTTTCTCCAAAACATGCAGACTAGTTTTGGGGCCCACCCAGCTTCCTCTTCAGTAGGTACCATGGGCTCTTTCTCCAGGGGTAAAGTGGCTGTGGAATGATGGTGACCACCCATTTCCATCTAGTGCAGATGCTAAGAATCACTGGAGCTAATCCTCCACTCATGCCTACATGGTGCTGCACTTTCATTGTTACTAGTACAATGTGTTGACAAAGCCTACAGGCAGCTTAAACCACAGAAGTAACATACTTGAGTTCAATGTCATAATCGCTCTGATGGGATGTACCGTCTTGCTAATGCTCCAGGGAAATGTACCAAATAATGTGGCACGTCTACAACACTTTTTTAGTCATGGAAATGCGACCCAACTGTGAGCAGGTAATGGGTGATTTTTTTTGAGAGAGAAGACTTCCAAGAGTGCACTGTCAACTTTTGAGTTGTATTTCCTAAGAAACAAATAGATTTTTGCCAATCTGGGTGGTGTCACTTCCCATGAATATGAAATATGGCACTTAACAATACATACACACTCTAAGCTGGATGGAAACCCTATGTTTAAGGCTAGTACCACACTGGCTTTTGGTCTTGAGATGTTGACGAATCTCAGCCCCTATTTATGTGCACAATCCAGACAGCTCAGCAAGCAATGCAGCTGTAAGACACAGTCTACAAAACCACAGGCAAAGAGACAAGGAAACTGTTGATTCTACCCCATATTCATTCCTTCTTCGGCCGACTCTTTACTCTATTTAACCCCTTCAAATGGTTATAACTTAAAAGTTATGTTCATGAACATTAGATGGCATTTATTTTTCAGATTACAAAATTTTGACATGTGGCACTATATACCTTGAGCATGTGGTATAACACAAGTTCCATATGTATCCAAATACTGCAAAATTTATCATGTCAGGCATAAATAAAGTAATGGATTACACTCCTCTAGGTACAACCCTCCTCCCTTACAAACTGAACAATTTGGCCACCTAGAAATCCAGGTACTAAGAAGTCAAAGAAAAGGTACCAACAGAAAGATGATGAGAGGGATAAGGCAGCTGTCAAGACAGAAGTGCTGTATTTCGTTGTGGGCAAACTCTAAACAATCCACGACAAACATGACTCTGACCAGTAAACACAAATGGTGCTTCAAAACCCTAAGTACAACAATACTGAACAACTGGCCATTTAAAATATGAAACTACTACTGGTTTGTGTTTAGGAAAGAAAACATCTTATGGTGAACACATATATTATTCTAATTCACTGCACATGGTAGATCTAAGTTCCTCCAACACAGACAAAACTGGCGTTCCTACTGTACATCTAACCTCAGTACTCAGGTGATGCACACACTGGTTAAAGACTTGCACTGTATGAACAGAACACAAAGTAACTACATACACACGAAACATAGGACACATGTCGGGACTACTACAAGACAGAAAGATGTAATTGAAAACTGAAGCCAAGCAAACACTTCATAAAACATGTCATGTTCTAAGCCACAACAAAGAAGAATCTTGAATGCAAGCAATCTGCTATATATTATGCTCTTGTCTTAAGAATTATCTTTCATGCCTCCAATTAAGTGCCTACTCTGGTAGTTTGTTATTCTGCATCTGCACTGAAGGGTATGTCATGCACAGTAGCTGTCAGTGCATACAGAATGGACTGAACTGGGGCTGGGTGAACACAGCATAAGCATGGACTGAAATGGCACTGGCTGAACAGTGAATAAAGAATGAACTGGGGCTGACTAAACAGAGTGTATAAAGAATAGGCTGAACTGGGGCTGACTGAACAGAGCATAAAAAATGGAGTGAACAGGGGCTGACAGAAAACAGAGCATAAAGAATGGACTGAACTGGGGCTGACTGAACACAGAGTATAAAGAATGTACTGAACTGGGGCTGGTTAACACAGAACACAAAGAATGCACTGAAATGGGGATGGCTCAACAGAGCATAAAGAATGAACTGAAATGGGACCGGCTGCACACAAGGCATAAAGAATGGACCGAAATGGGGCTGACCAAACTAAGTCACCATATTGCTTTTAGATTCAAGTCCTAAACTGGACCAGCAATTCACATTCAAACTGTGAACAGGCCTACTAGAAATAATCCCTTTTGGTCGGTTAATTATAAAAGGGGCTTTTGGTTTGTAGAATAGAGATAACTAGAGACGAGAGTAAGACGGAATGAGACTGTGGAGACAACAATCACCTGTCACGTTGAATGGGGTTCTGGAGCTTGATGTTTCTAGGGGAACTGTAGGCTTAACACTTCTGAGGACATAATTCCATGAGTGGAAACTGCCACAGGGCAATAGCCCAAAATGTTCACTGACCATAGACTTGAAGTCCTCCTACAAGTGCCTAAATTAGCGCAGCACATCAGTTTTAGATTTTCAAAAAGATGAATCTGGTCTATGGGGTTTGCTTAAATTTGAGTTTCAACCAACAGAATGATATTGTATACTGGAAGGGGAATTGGAGAGAGAGATATGTGACAAGTGATGCAAGCTATTAATTAGATCAATCAGTTCTTTGGCACTGGAGCAGTGAAGCTGCAAACACTAGTACACCTCAACATTTTGGAGTTTCACATCTAGATTCTAATTACAGAAAATTGTGTTACTGTAACTCAAAGTCCACACTGCTTGAACAGTACAGCTAACACTAAATGCAACTGCTTTTTGAAGCTATTAATTGCATAATGAAAATCCCATTAGTGCCATTAACCTCAAAGTTGTGGTCAGACATTTAATGTACAACCAGCTTACATGTGTGATACATACCAAAAAATTGAAATCTTTCTTTCATAAACCAAGAAAAATTAACTCGTGTTTAATCGCAAATGACTGTCGAAGTAGTGGGTTGGTGACATTGCAGAGATGTCCTGTGTTAACCCTGAAGAAAGACCTATGTGCCTACCGGACTTGACTAGTCATTGTCGGCTGATAATCCCCCATGCATACCATCATACAACACCAGGCAAGAAAGAAAGGAAGAACATTCCGGGCACTTAAGTGGTGGACGGTAGCACACTAAATTCTCCTGTGTGGCAGCCATTACTCAGGCACCCCTTGTAATATGTTAACAGGATCTGAGACATATTACAAGGTAAGGGCATGGGTTAATATATATATATTAGAAACTTCTACACATTGTCATATCAGATGTAACATGTCTACCAACATTTGCTAACTATACTTAAAAGATAAAACGACATTTTACTCAATTCTCACATTACTTAGTGTTTCACATATAAAAAAAACATACATGCTTCTCTGAGATTTATCATAAAATATAAAGGTTCTACTCTACAACGTCTTGCCACACATTGGTAGAAATAAACATGGTTCTGGGGTGATTTCAACTGGATTTGATATTTCTGCAATGCTCAATGAAAGGTGACATTAATATAAACATAATGTGGTACATCACTATGATCTGCCCTATCATACTTCTTCCTGGAACCCACTATAACATCAAAAGACAGTTTTATGTCTTCCATTTTGAATTCAGATACAAATTCTGGAAATTCCGCTCACCTCCCTGGGACGGCATTTCTTGGTGTGCCACATAAGAAAAAATTCAGTAGGGATTAAATTGTTTATGTGCAAGAACTTTATTCCTGTTTACAAAATCAGACATAAAACTGGTATGTTCCTAGTTCCCCAAATGAAGTCAATAGCATGTGTATGCCTTTGATTAATACAGCCCAGTTTTAGTGTTCTGGCACTTGTTACTTGAATAATGTAAGAAATTTTATTTTGGAGCAATCTGTTGTATTCCTGTCAATACAGTACATTCAACTGTCACCTCAGCACCACACAATGCATGTACTGAGATTAACAGCAGCAAAAACTGACTATCTAGTATATATTTTTAGGTTCACATGCACTGTATTATTAATTTCCTCATATGCACTTTTTTCATGTTTCTAGCCAGAGTAAATAAGTAAAACTCCACAGATGAAAGCACTGCTATTAAAACTGGCAGAATAATTTCTACTACACTATTTTAAAAGTTTAAAAGTCCCTTACCATACAGCTTGAAGTGAAGAGTTCAGTTTTTAAAGAACTACTGAATTCCCTATGTGCAATAAGTCTTCAGACAAACTGGATATATTGTACTGTTTAAACTAAGTCCAAACAGAAACTGAATTTTTATGAATAAATCCATTCACCTGCATACAAAATCTTGATATAATGAGGCATTACATGTACAGGCAGGTTAACGTACATTTCCTAACATTACTTTGCACATTATGTCAATCTTGCCAAAGAAGCAGCCATGTTTTAAAGTAACTGCACTTTGTGCTTCTTTGCAAACTATCACTGTTCCATGCCACTTTGTGAAGTCTCACACTGCTGCAGGGACTGTGGATCATTCTTTCAATATGAGCACCTTTCAATACAAACACCATTTGTATTGCTGCTTCGAGCGTACATAGGAAATCAGCTGCATACAGCAAGAGACGCCATTTGTTCTGAGATCCGAACAAAACACATATACACAATGTGAGCACCATGTACAATTTTTCAGTGACAAACATGGTGTTAAGTAGAGTAACTGCTAGGTTTTAAAAGGTTAAATCCTACTACATAAACATTTTGGTTTTAGGAAAAATATACCAGTATATACCATTTTACCAGCTGAAAGAGGACAGGGTATGACTGGACACGGAATTAAGAGTTTATAACAATACTCTATGAGCTACATACACTGTAATTGTTATAATGAAAAAACAAAAAAAAAGTGCATTTGACTTGAGTAACAATAAAATGTTTGTGAACCTGATGATGGCTAATAGCAGTCAAAACACTGTATTTGTTTACCCATTTATTCATTCACTTGTACTTCATTTAATGATGCTCTACATACCTCTGACTACATAGAATGTACTGTGCAAATGTTCAGTGCATAATGATATAAAAAAAATATTTATATGGTGTGAATGCTGTTCAATTATCAATCACCAGTATTGTGTAATAACATACTGGTTAAACAGCGCAATAATTAGACATGACACCGATGTTCATTGGTGTCCTGTGCTCAAGTGACAGACAGCTCAGTATATGACATTCTGGTGATCGTGCAGCATGAAAAATTCTTATAATAAAACCAAACAGATGCACTAATTTCTCAAATTTATTTTTGGAATAAAACTCTACATGTTTCGGACAGTTCCTCTGTCCATCATCAGGAGTTTTTTCACTGTACACACAGCAATGGTATATGTCATACAGGACTGCTCGCAAGCTGTATGATATACACCACTGCTGTGTGTACAGTGAAAAACTCCTGATGATGGACAGAGGAACTGTCCGAAACATGTAGAGTTTTATTCCAAAAATAAATTTGAGAAATTAGTGCATCTGGTTGGCTTTATTATAAGAACAGCTCAGTACACTCCATCCAAACAATTTTCCACGACCTGTTACAAGATCAGGTTTGCAGCAGCCGTTACAAATACACGGTTACTTTATAAAAAAAAACTTCTAATATTAAACCAATAAGAGCTTACAGCAAAATAAAAATTATTTTCTGGAGCAGTCACAGTGCACAGACTCTGCAAATATCTCCATGATTGTTGAAGAGTAAAAGACCATCTTGATGTAACATCAAGTTGGTCTTTTATTCTTCAACTATCACAACGATGCACGGTCCAATAAACATAAGATCTCCATGATTCTCTGATACTAATGCTGATAGTGGCGAAGATCTTAAAGAATGTGTCTCTTGTCAACAGAAGTTAGTTCACACATGACAGTACAACTTAATAATGGCTGCCTCAGGAGTTTCAAACAGACTTACAATAAATATATGTATTGGGACCAACAGACCCAACTAGTCATGAAAGGGGTAGAAGATTTACTGACTTGTAACAACAGGCTGAACACATCATACACATCAGACTTACTTAATCCAATTATGGGATTCCTGAACCAAGTTTCATTCTTCACAAACAATCAGGTCTGTAAGTGTAAATACTTCCAACCCCACGGAACAATCACACTGTGTGTACCCTGAATATGATCCAAAGTGCCACAGTCCCACCCTCAGCTGTGTTTGCTGCTACAGAATCCACTTACATTTTGAACTCCAACTACTTTGATTCTGAGCTTTCATGTCCATTCATGTACGTAACTTGTGTGTGTACTACTATTGGCAGTTTAGAGGTTATCACATTCTACAGGACAAACATAATAGCAGATGCATGTGCAGAGTTCTGTATCTACTGCACACATTCTCATGTGCTAGAACTCTCTGGCATAATTTCAATGCCCTGAAATTTTCCAAGTGTCCAATGCAATTAATAAACACTTCAGAATAATTTTAGGGGTTACATAAGACATATGAAATCTAAACATTATCATCAAATAATTTTAGGAAAGCTTACAGCGAATCATTCATTCCCTGCTGCGTTTTCAGTCAATAAACCAGCAAATAATCCATCAGCGTAATATATATTGTACACAATATCAACAGCTGTATGGTTTGGCGACATTAACAGCCATCATTGGGCTGTTCAAGAAAATAAAATAATATAAAAGGTGAAGAAGACACATAACTGCAAAATGTAGATATCTCAGGCTTTACAATGAATTCATACAGAATACTGAATTCTTATAATAAAACCAACTAGATGCACTGATTTCTCAAATTTATTTTTGGAATAAAACTCCGCATGTTTCAGACAGTTCCTCTGTCCATCATCAGGATGACTGACAGAGGAACTGTCTGAACATGTAGAGTTTTATTCCAAAAATAAATCTGAGAAATCAGTGCATCCAGCTGGCTTTATTATAAGAATTTATCACTATGAACAGTCACCTGAATGTCAAATTAATTCTGAACACAATAACATTCATACATCATCCATTTAAACTGTACCATCAATAAGAATGCCTTGCATTAATTATCAATCATTTACAAACAATTTTAACCTACTGTAGTGTCCCAACTCGGAAATCCTGGGTTCTATCCCCGAATATAGGCGACTGACTAGGGAGACTGGGCCTTGAGTTATAGCTCATGACAATCTCTGCTGTTGCTTTGATGTGTAACTTTATTGGTGAGTGAAAATTACGATATAAAGAACAGTAAATAAAAGGTAAGCGCAGGAGAAGATCAATTAATTTCTAAGTTACCACCCAACAGAGATGTTGGCTGGACGGTGGTTTCCGAAAGAGTCCCCCTTAAGTTAGTACATGTCAGGACTAAATACTAAAAAATCTGCAATATGTCACCCTTCGCCTACCCTTGCCTTGTATACAAAAAACACAAGACAAAAGGGTTATGAATATCACCCTATGTTGTTGCAGCCCAAACAATTGTGCTGGCTGAAATGTACATTCCTTGCTGTCTGGTCTGGGGGGAGGGGGGGCAACTTGTGGCCAGCAGGCTGTAAAAGCCTGTGGATCCTACACTACATCACACAGCCACACTGTACTGCCTCTGTATCTACATTATTTTTAACTGTAATATAATTTTTCTTCTAGATCACACATTTTACATTACTGCTGTATACATTTTGTATTAATTCTGTATGAATGTAATGTAATTACTACATTTTTCAGTTCTAGGTCAACACTTTTTCTTTTATGCAGCCCAATGCTGGATATTAACGTAGATGAAACGTGCAACTATTGATATTCTTTAAAATACATGTCGTGTTGACAGCATTATTTGTTAGTTTCATTCACTGTAGGATGAATGAACTAACTTCTTTCAAACAGTGCCAAAGCACACATTAAGGATAATACCAGTAACAAATCCAGTTCACTAAATCCAAACACAACTGTAAGTCAAACTCTATCATGGATGAAAGATGTGCCACACATGGACTGGTTTGATCAACAGGTGACAATAATCACGTCAGACACTGAAAATCATTATACATGGTGCCAAGATTACCCTTTACCATACCAAGACACAACCATCATCAGCATGCAGCACCAACAGCATGAAGCAAGCAAGCAAATGATGAAAGGGGCCAAGGTCTAGTTAGCAGGCGAGACTGTGTTGATCCATAGGCTCACCTTCCAGATTAAAGGCTTATGAAGCGGTCCCCAGGTGGTAGCAGATTTGGGAAGGTTAGGGGGAGGTATACCGCGCCCACGGACATAAGGCAAGGTGGAAACACACACCTCGACTTCCTGGTCGGAGGGATTGGAGGTGGCAGTGCGACTACAAGCACTAGTGCGATGATTGGCTCGGGTGAGACCGGGGGCAAGTGCGGAGACCTGGCCGGACTTTCCGCGACTGCTGCATGAGCTCCACCCCCGCTGGAGGAAATACTGCAACAGCCAGACACACTCTGTCGTGACCTGTCATTACCCACCCCTTGGTAATGGGCGCATGACACATCCAGCACGCCAAACACTTGGAACCTAACTGTGTTATTTGATTACACAATGAAGCTAAGCAATCATACATAATCAGATTCCAGTGGCATACCTGAGTAGCATCATGTGGCTCATGCAAATATTTGAAGGTAAAACATGATGATCACATAATGATGACAATATGTACAAAATTTTATTGCGGAAATGTACTGAATGAACTAAGCTTTATGTTTTAAACATACAGATCCTACGTTAGTACCATGTTACTGCAAGCTGTGGACTATCTGTCATGCATGACCATACAACATCCACGTGTCAGTCGACTAGAATGAAATGACTTTCCTTACAGTGAGCAGTCCATTAGGCTGTAAGGCACGCCATGCATCCAGTTCATCGCACTGAACACACTTACTGGCAGGCAGAAGTTGGATGTGATGAGCGTCACGGTTATGAAGCCCCACTTATGTTATTACTTGATTTCACAACTTGTTATAGAGGGTATACAGTCCATCTAATGAGCAAATATATGAATGTATAATGAATGTAACCAATGAATGAAATGAATGGAAGTCATAATGAATGAACAGGACAGTAATGTTACATGGTTCTACATAAAGCCCCACCACACCATATAGGCAGGTTCGGACTGGGCCGGACAACTGGACCAGCTGCAGCCCGACACATGCCACGCCACCACACCTCAGCACCCGCACCTGCTGCAAAAGCCACATCACCGTTAGTCAAAGTGAGCATCATTAGGGTGAGTAACCCAACTCTGTTCACACCATCCATTGCCCAAATGCCTTGCTTGCTGAAGACCAGAACGGCCGGATAATGGGATGCTCAGTTGCCGCTTGACCCTACCATCTATGTGTCATTGTTACTAATGCATGCTGCTGTAGCAGAGGACAAAAAAGGGTCATGATTGCCTCTGGAATGCTTTAGTAAGTGATCTGATCAAAAAGATCAGACAATCAAAATGTTCACTGCATGCAATCAGCCATCACTGATGCCTTCCCCATCCGTCCGTTACATGGTGTGCACTTCTGGGGTGCTGCTGCATGCTTCATTCCCACACTGCTGGGCAGCATGGTCCTAATACCTTGTGAAACTGTGTGTACTGAGCTAGTGATGGCCAGAGCTGGTGCTGGTGCCGGTGCGTGTGGCTGTCGGTGGTGGTGTGTGAGGGGAGGACCCAGGGTCAAACCTGGGGCAGCGCAGCTGGTACCCACACTTGTGCCATGAGGTGAGAGAGCAGAGCTGTCTGTACTGTGGGAGTTGGGGGCAGAGGGATTCCCGTTGGAGCCCGCATACAAACTCGAACGCCTCTCTTTGCTGTTCGAGTGTTTTGAACATCTCAGGCATTTAGGTAACCATGAGTGCCTTCGGATAAATTTTCTATACTCTTTGCGAACCTAAAAAAGAAAAGAAAAGGGAAAATAACAGCAAACTCAAAACTGAAAGGAAAATAAGATGCAAACAAAAAATAAAGTCAGATTCGGAAAACCAATTTTGTGGGTCTGCAGTCAATATCTACACATTCCCTGAGACAAAAATCTGATAAACTAAGGAGGGAAATGGGCTATCTGGGCAAACTGGGAGAAAATCAAGTCTGGATTCTAATGGAAAATGACACTGACTTGGTGATGAGCAGTCATCTCAGGGAAGTTATAGTTTGCAACATTTTTATTTACCACCATATTAAAATCTACAGTACAATTCGATGACTGTCATTTACAAAATACTATAGTCTGATTTTTTTTACCAAAAATGCTTTAGCTATTTACATTATTTTTCCTCTCCCATAATACATAACGTTACAAGAGAGTTGTTGTATGTTGCAGGCCTAGAAGTCTTCTTACCTTCTCGTTCTGAACACAATGGAAAACAAAGATAAACAGTCCCTGCAAGCTATTCAACACAGTAAATACGTAAGCCATAATGACTGACTCTTCGTTCAGATACAAAAGTCCGAATGTCCAGGTAAGTCCGAGCAGGAACACTAGCACGATGGCTCCTCTCAACCACGCTCTGCAAACAAACGGACAAACGGAAAAACATACATCAAACCATCCATAGCCCAATGGAACATGTAAACTCTGTTACTAACTACAAACTAGCATGCTAGGGTTCATCAAGTACATGGATTCAAGAATGCTTATTGGATGTACACTTTGCTATTTTAAAAATATGTACGTTATGGTAAATGAAATTATATCAAATGTGACTTCTCAGACAAGCTAATAAACTAATAAGAAGCCCAATTTCAGTGATACATACTGCAAAAAATTAAAGAATTTTGCAAATCAGAATATATGCATATAAGCTAGAACTTGAATTGGATGGTGATGATATACTCCTGGAATTTACAGCAATACTTAAATTTCATTTCAGTCAGGTTAAAGTCATGCATCACAGCCAATTTTCAAAAAGGTCAAGTGTTCCTACATATTATTATGGTCTATTTTCACAATTTTCATGACCACACACATTTCTAGGTCCACAGCAGTTACAACAAAAGCCAAATTATTTAATGGCAGATGGATAAATACCACTCTTACACCACTATCACTATTACATATAAGAAAGGCAAATGTTTGCTGTTCTCTATATCACCAATCAACAGCGATAAAAGGTAAGCCACATTCGGTACTAAGCATCCACCTTTGTTTAAAAAAATTACACTGTGCCTCTAGATAGGACACTATGCGGTTCATACTGTGTGTGTGTGTGTGTGTGTGTGTGTGTGCGCGCAACAGGTATCTAGAGAGTCTGACGGACAGCCGGAGACTATGAATGTGTGTAATTGTGCTTGTATGAAGGACAATGGTTTCCTCACACAAACCAATTTGACATCAGCTCTAGGTGACACAGTCAACCATATATTACTGCAAGTTTCAAGTCTACAGTGATGTGACACTGTCTCACAAAGTTGCAATCTGCTCACACAACAACATGTGTCACATCCTGCAAGAGTGTAATCTTCAGTAACACTGCTGTTGAGAATCTCATATCTCAGGTATGTTATTTGTCTGTATATGACATTTTGACTCTGAGAAGCTTACACAAAAATCAGATTACACCGCAGCGCAGGAAACATATGTTGGATATGAAGTATCAAAGCACGCAGATATTGCAATGTTAACGAGGGCACGAGCTCGAGGTAAGACAATCGGCAACACATCCAAAATCGAAGCATTATGATATGTGCAAGAGAGCTACAACACAGTACACTTGCTGGAAGTGTCGGTATGGGAAATTAATCTGAACTATGTTCATAAAGAGCTTACAGGGGATGCGGATCAACAACACAATCTGGAAAAGTAACAGCACCAAAAAGTCACTGAAACAATAAACATGATGACTAAAAGCAAAATTCCGGGTACCCAATGGCTATAAAGGAACTCTCTACAGCAAAGGACATGCTGTCAATAAAATAATAAACAGAAGTGTGGGAAGAAGGAAAAAATGGACACTTGCCAGACTACAACCATGAACAAACCTGTTGGTAGTAAATTGGTTAACAATGTAAAATAAAGGTTCAAACAAGGCTTGAAGAGTTGAAGGTTTTTACTGAGAATTTGGTGCACATTTAGTGTTGAACAACACATCACAAGCCTGGGTCACCCATTCTTCCATTATACTCCCTAGTTACTGGTTCTGTCTCTGATTTCAGAAACTGAAACACATTAAATACAATTTCATGCCTGTTGCTGTAGGTAACTTTAAGTCCACTGTAGAACACTTTGCGCTACAACTGGATGCAACAGGATGGTCACACATCACTATGATGCAATGTACTTCACATCTGACACCCAATACATGAAATGTATGAGGAACAGCCAGGTGATGAAAAAAATGCCAGGAATGTCAATGTTCATATATTAACACACAAGCAGCCTCAGACAAAACATATTTATATGTGTTTGTGTGAATCTAATTAAGAGCAAGCACAAAATCATAAGGAAAGTTGATTTATTCAACAGCTTGTAATTTAATACTTCTGAAGACCCCATGTACTACATCAGATAGCAATTTGTGTGGAACAGGGATGGCACAGACTTGCTGCGGCAAGACACTAAAGATTCAGGGCTACACGCATACCAGATGGTCTAACATTAGCATGGGTCCAGGGCACCATAAAATGTACACAGTTTGCTAAGACATTCAGACTGTGGTAACTGTGAATATCAAGTGCAGTACACCTTGACCATCTGAAGCCCACTCCCAACCCCAATCACTGATATTGACCATACAGCAGTGACTAAGGGTGATGTTCAACCATGCTGTGTGTAGGGGTTCCAGTCCACAGCAACATTACAAGTGCTTACTGAAAGGACTGCGATTTAAAAGTGAGAGCAGTTACAGCCTTCAAGACATTTAGTGGAGAAACCACTGAGCACACAACGGTATGCAAAGATCACTGACACTGGTTTATTCCAGTTTTTTATACAATCTGTAACCATTACATACGGTTCAGTTATGTCTGCATACAGCGCAGTAGTGTACCACGTGGTATGCTGGAGAAACATCTTGTCTCTTGAGTTTTCATGCAGTTTTATGTATGTACCAACATCTGCCAACCACCTCCATGACTCTGACCCAACCGTTACACACATCAACATTTATGGAACATTACTTTAAGATCCTTTCAAATCCTGCACAAGTGTTTTACTTTCTCTGTTTCAACTTGTCAAAATTACAATACACTGCAGAGGCTTATTACCTCCTCAGAACAGTATTTCATTTAGTTTGTACACATGCACAGACGAAATGGAAATGGCAAATTTTTTGTGAGATTTGAGGTTCCCACAGTGATGCTGGTGAAGACCAAGTCTTCTGGGATGTGACACTGTGTCATGAGGACCAAAGCTACTGACTCAACATGTTGGAAGAAATAGGAATAGGCAAGGAAGATGTGCATAACAGACTGACTGGGAAGTGGTGGTACTGTGCACTGGAGTGGTGGTACTGTGCACTGGAGTGGTGGTACTGTGCACTGAGTGGTGGTACTGTGCACTGAGTGGTGGTACTGTGCATTGAAGTGGTGGTACTGTGCACCGAGCAGTGGTACTGTGCATTGAAGTGGTGGTACTGTGCACTGAGTGGTGGTACTGTGCACTGAGTGGTGTTACTGTGCATTGAAGTGGTGGTACTGTGCACCGAGCGGTGGTACTGTGCATTGAAGTGGTGGTACTGTGCACTGAAGAGAGTACTGGTGGTTTGGTAGGGAGGTAGTGATGCACGCATGCACGCACACACACACATACACACGAGTGGTCAGGTGTGAGGTCTTGACAGGTACACCACATGCTGCAGGTCTGGTGACGGACAGGATGGTGGGGACAAGTGTTTATTTATCAGTGCTGTCAAGTTCTGAGTGTGTATAGCATCAACAGGGGTGCAGAATGGGACATGGTGGATTCATACTGGAAAGGGGAAAGTTAAAGCAAAACCAAACATTTATAATGAAAATGAATTAAGGTCTTTGGCCCCATTCTGTATCCACCACGGCAACTTGGGTGCAGTCTAGAATATGGCTGTGCAGGAGTTAGAGGCCGGTCGAAATGTGATGGCACACATGCACAAACCAGGTTTTGTCTTTCGGCAAAACGGATGAGTCCATTTATATCGGC
>Ga0123355_10003777_pt1 | contig 21900 bp, 22 predicted proteins | sample TergutEmb28metaG_3_FD_89872 | JGI IMG/M metagenome (GOLD analysis project Ga0123355, IMG submission 89872) | Embiratermes neotenicus P1 segment gut microbial communities from Petit-Saut dam, French Guiana - Emb289 P1 | ecosystem: Host-associated > Arthropoda: Insects > Digestive system > Gut ... | reverse complement strand
TAAGACATTCATGTAAAGTGCACCGTCATCTAATATTTCAACAGGTGTTCTTAGTAATATTAATAATGGCCGGGTTGCAAAAGGGCCAAATATCATAATAAAGATGCATACGATAGTAATAATAGTGATACTTTCGCCCACTGTATAAGACAGTTCTTCCCGCTTTTTTGCGCCAAAATACTGAGATACCATAATCCCAGCGCCCATAGACACACCCATCATCAAAACTATGATAAGGAAGAAAATGCTCATAGAGCTACCCACTGCCGCTAAGGCGTAGTCTCCTACAAATCTGCCTAAAAAAATAGCATCTACTGTGCTAAATAATTGTTGAAACAAGTTTCCTATTAATAATGGGGCGGTGAACAACAACAACTTTTCCCATGGACGCCCCACTGTCATATCTATTGCAGAAACTAACTCTTTAAAGCGGTTTAACACGCTACACCTCTTCTAAACATTAATAATACCCTTCCACAAACTTATCTTGACTCGCAAAACTATAGTACTTATCTCCTGCGACAATAATGTGGTCTAATACCTTGATACTCAAAAACCTGAGGCCTTCCACCACTTGACGGGTAGCCTCAATATCTTTACGGGATGGGCGGCAAGTGCCTCCGGGATGATTATGCACAAGTATTATAGCTGTGGCCTGGTGCTTCATGGCTTCTGACACAATGATCCGAGGGTATACGGCTGTTTCTTCTAATGTGCCTTCGGCAACTTTGGATACATTTTTAAGCTTTCGGCCGGTATCCAAACAAAATATGTAAAATGTTTCTTTAGTTTTGCCAACGAATAGCGAAACGGCGTATTCTCCCGCAATTTTTGTATCGTTCATAATTATTTTTGCATCGCTCCACTTGCTGCGAAAATACAAATTTGCTATCTTAGGGATTAAACTTATCAAAACCGCAACATTTTCTGTTGCTTTACAGCGATTCATGATATCTTTAGGATCTGCCTCAAATAGGTTATGAAGCGATCCATATTCTTTAATAAAACGATGCGCTATCTCATTAGTATCTATTCTAGGATAGCAATAGTACAATAATATCTCTAAAACTTCGTGATCTGCAAAGCCATCCAATGAATTTTCTAGGTAACGTTTACGCATTCTGCTACGATGATTTGCATGTGGGTGTTTGTTCATATTGTCACCTCATAAGGTGGATTTGTGATAAGCATAGCATAATTTGGGGATTTGTGCTAGAGTTGTGAGGAACTTATCACCGGAACTATTCATACTACAAGGGGGATTTTATCATGCGAATAACAGAAAACCTATTCTTACTTAGCGGAGCAAGCTTCTCTGCCGTAGGAGATGTTGCCACATTAGGCGAAGTTTACGGCATACGCACATCTGAAGGTATTATCGTCATTGACTGCGGTGCACCAAAAACTGGGCCCGCTATGCTAAAAGAGACTTTGGCTTCACTAAACGTCCACGAGCCTATCACTCACGTAATCCTAACCCATGGTCACTGGGATCACGCCGGAGGGGCAAAGGAGTTGCAAGATGCTGGCGCAAAAATCATAGTCGGTGCAGAGGATGCGATCTACTGTACAAACGGTGGGGTTAAAGGAATGCATTCACCATTTGATGACAGCCAACTTTTCCCTGCTTTTATACCGGAAATTACTATTAGCGAAGATAGCTTTCTTGATATAAACGGGCTTCGTTTTGAATTCATCAAAATACCCGGGCATTCCCCGGGCAGCATAGCGATTCATGTAGAGATAGACGGCAAAACCGCCATATTTACAGGAGATGCGCTTCAACCAGATGGAACTTTGCTTGAAAAAGTTACCTTAGGTTGGCAGGGTGATCCTGGTTTTTCTAAAAGCGATATTGTAGATAGCATGATGAAGTTGGCAAAGTACGAGACAGATATTATTTTACCAGGGCATGGAAAGATTTGTTTGAGAAATGGTACAAAGATATTACGTTTTGCCGCGCAAACAGCATTTTTGACTATGCGATAAAACCTTGAATTTACGGGAAGTAAATGCTTTTGGCAAAAGGATCAACGACTACATAGCTGTGGAATAACACCACAGCTTTTGTCTTATTCATGTCATCACAAATAAAATTTGGAGGAATTTTATGCTATTAGATTTACTCAAAAAAAGATATAGTTGTCGAAATTTTTCAAATAAAAAAATCTCTGACGATATCATATGCTATATACTAGAGTGCGGTCGCCTATCTGCATCTGGCGGCAACGACCAGCCATGTAAAAAGCTTTTAAGCGATATTGTGTTTACTAACCGATTTTGATATACTTACATATCATGAAAGTTTCCGTTGAAAATTTCAATGGAGGTACATATATGCGTAAACTTTTTATCGTCTTTATTTGTATTATTTTATTGTTTCCTACAAATGTACATGCATTTATAAGTATAAATTCTCCCAGTGCTATATTAATGGATCAAGGCACAGGCTATATATTATTCGCCTACAACGAACACGAGCGCAAATATCCAGCTGGCCTGACAAAAATGTTAACAGCCATTATTGCCCTTGATTATTTAAATCCGGAGGATTTTATTGTTGTTGGTAACGAAATTAACACTGTCCCTGCGGGTGCATTGCGCTCTGGCCATCAAGTTGGAGAGCATATTACCGTCCATAATTTGTTACGTGGCCTTATGATACAAAACGGTAACGATTCTGGAGCTGTGATTGCCCTGCACACCATTAGAACTCAGCGGAATAATAACGCTGTGCCTTTTAATGCGGCGGAGGAATTATTTGCCGCAAAAATGAACGCACGTGCGCGAGAGCTTGGTGCATACAATACTCACTTTGTTAATCCTAACGGCCTGCATCATGAAGACCACTATACCACCGCTTATGACTTAGCCCTAATTGCCCGTGCTTTTATGGAGCATCCTTTGTTGCGCGAAATCGCAGAAGAGGCCGAATTTCAGGGCAACAGCATGTATGGTTTCGCAGGAGATATCCCTTACGGCGCACGCACTGTGTACCATCATTGGAGGGATACTAATGAGCTTATCTCTGGCGGCGGCTTTCATTATTTTTACGCTACAGGGATACGCTCCGGCTATACACCTCATGCATCCGCATGTTTGACAGCTTCTGCCAGCCGTAATGGGGTAAATCTTATTGCCGTTATACTAAACACTCAAGATCCTGCTCGCTGGCAAGATGCTAGAATACTTTTTGAATATGGTTTTGCTACATATGCCTATCGCGATGTCTTAGAGGCAGATCAATTTCTAAAAAACGTGTCGGTTTACAATACGATGCTAGGCACAGAAACTACCGTTGATATCATATCTAAGGAAGGTTTTACTGCGCTTTTCAGCCAAGCACAGCTCGCTAGATTAGAACGTAGCCTATACTTTTACGAATCATACTACGAGTTGCCAGAAGATAGCGAATACACTCTGCACGCACCTGTAGAAATAGGCGATATCGTGGGCACAATTAGATATCGTCTAGATGGGCAGATACTTTTTGAAGGGCCGGCTATCTCAGCAGGCGCAGTATATGCCCGATGCTTAGATTCTGATATGGATTTTTATATTGCGCTTGTTATGGATAGGGTTTTCTCTGTGCAAGCTTTGCCTTTTTGGCTAGGCTTAGCCGGGTTACTGATAGGCATTGCAGGAGTAAGTCTTGCAATTTCAGAACGGCGGCGTAATCGCCGTGGTATGTACAGACGCTAACATGGAAAAAATACACAATACGGGGGTTTTTTATGATTAGAAGTATGACAGGCTACGGCCGTGGAGAGCTTATGCAGGCCGATTGGCGATGTATCGCAGAAATTAAAGCCGTCAATCATAGATACTGCGATATATCTATCAAAATGCCGTCTATGATGAATCCCTTTGAAGATAGTATACGAAAAATGCTATCATCAGATGTGCACCGCGGCAAGGTAGATGTCTACATTCGTGTAGATTCTTTTGGCCAAACACCGGCAAAAATAGAAGTGAATATGAGCGTGGCAAATTCTTATATAAAGGCCTTAAACAAGCTTGTAGATAACTTTGATGTCTCCGATAAACCCACTTTAGCCATGCTTGCTTCTAATCACGATGTATTTATGGTAGACAAATCTGTCTCTGACGAAACCCGCAACGCAGTATGGGCTGTGGTGGAAAGCACCCTAAAAGAAGCAGTAAAGCAATTCACAGAAATGCGCCATAAAGAGGGACAAGCTTTATCCCAAGATATCTTTCAAAAGCGCGACCGTATACTAACCCTTTTAGCAGATGTGAAACAACGCCTCCCTTACTTAAGCGAAGATTACGAAAAACGCCTGCGGGCAAGGATAGAGGAAATGTTAAAGCACCTGCAAGATGCCTCTATAGAGTCCCCTGATGAAAGCCGAATACTAATGGAACTTGCAATCTATGCCGAGCGTATAGCCGTAGATGAAGAAATTACCCGTCTAGAAAGTCATTTGGTACAGTTTGACAGCATTATGTCAGCAGAAAAATCAGATGAACCAGTCGGACGCAAGCTAGATTTCTTAGTGCAAGAGCTTAACCGCGAAGTCAACACCATTGGCTCTAAAAGCAACGATGTCACAATGTCTAAGCTAGTGATAGAGATGAAAGGTGAAATAGAAAAAATACGCGAGCAGGTGCAAAATGTGGAATAAACCGATAAATATAGGATTTGGCAATATGGTACCTGCAAGCCGCATAGTGGCTATAGTAGGAAATGATTCTGCCCCAATAAAACGCCTTATACAAGAATCCAGGGAAAAAGGTTCGCTAGTCGACGCCACCCAAGGCAGAAAAACCCGCGCAGTCATAGTCATTGATAGCGGGCATATAATTTTATCTGCTATACAGCCAGAAACTGTAGCCACCCGCATGGGCGATACTGTGGATCGTCAGTCCGCAACTAAACAGGGGGAAAGCCTATGAAGGGGATGTTGGTGATAATTTCCGGGCCCTCTGGTTCTGGCAAAGGGACACTTGTTAAGCAGTTGAAAAACGACCGCTATTCGCTGTCTATCTCCGTAACCGCTCGTGCAATGCGTGAAGGTGAGAAAGAGGGGGTAGACTACTTCTTTCGTTCAGAAGAAGAGTTTATCCATATGCGAGAGAATAACCAGTTGTTAGAACATACGGCTTATTTAGGAAGGCTTTACGGAACACCTCGCCAATATGTAGAAGAACAAATAGATAAAGGAAAAGTTGTAATTCTTGAAATTGAAGTAAACGGGGCTTTGCAAGTAAAGGAAAAGTTTCCAAATGCAGTATTAATATTTTTAATTCCCCCTACAATTAAGGAGCTAGCCAATCGTTTAGTGTTTCGCAACACAGAAGATTCTATAGAAATAAACGACAGAATGACCAGGGCAGTAGAAGAAATCCAACTGATAAACCAGTACGACTACTTAGTAATAAACGACAAAATACCGACAGCAATATCAGAAATTGATACCATAATAAATGCAGAACTTTTGAAACCATCCAGAAGCGAAATGAAGATAGAAAAATTCACAAAAAATTTAATATAAAGTGAATTTTAATATAAAGTGAATTAAGATGAAAATCGACTCAAGCTTCGCCAAAAAAACGCTAGTTGCCGCGTATTTTTCGTCTCGCTTTCGTCTGTTTTCAACTAAATTCACTATAAGAGAAAGGTGATAGGATGCTAACCCCTTCATATTCAGAGTTAATGGAAAAAATCAACAATGACCAATTGGTAGATAGTAAAATAACCAGTCGTTATACCATAGTGCTTGCTGTAGCCAAACGCGCTAGGCAAATTATTGACGGAGCAGAACCTCTTGCGCCAATCACTACAGATAGAGCTGTTTCAATTGCCGTTGACGAGATGGGTCTTGGGAAAATTAAAATTAATATGGAAGCAGATGTGCTAGACGAAAGTTACGAGCGCATGTTGGCCTTCCAAACAAAGTTCAAAAACACCGCCTCCGACCACAATTTACGAGAAGATATGAAAGATAATTACGAAGCCCCCGTCTATACAAAAGATGACGAAGACGATGTAGATGAGGACGATTTTAAAGACGGATTTATCGAAGAAGATGAGGATGGCGAGTATCTTTACGAGGATGGAGAAGATTTAAACGAAGAACAAGACGACGATTTTGAAAATGACTTTGGCGAGGATGAAGAGTAATTAGTAGTAAAGTTGAACCAAATTTACGCTTTGCGCTAATTTGCATAGAAATTGCAAATAGTGCTGTAGATCGCCTTTTTAACTACGCCATCTCATCGGATATGCAAGTGCAGATAGGTATGCGTGTCAAAGTTCCTTTCGGCAATCGTAATAAACCCATAGATGGTTACGTGATAGATATTACCGAAACCTGCGATGTTCCCATAGACAAAGTTAAGCCCATCCACAGCCTGTACGAGGACTATCCCTTGTTTTCAAGCGAAATGTTAGCTCTTGCAGATTGGATGAAGGATAAATATTATACGACTCTGGCTAGTTGTCTAAATTGTATACTTCCTCCTGGACTTGGAGCTAAAGAAAAGACATGGGAGAATAGTAAGGCGAGCGGTGATCTACCAACTAATCAAATCCCTCCTTTGACAGAAGAACAAGTTGAAGTAGTCGATAATATTGTCAAGCGTTTAGAGGCTGGGGACACTCAGCCTGTTTTGATACACGGAGTTACGGGCAGTGGAAAAACGGAAGTTTATATGCGTGCCATCGCTAAGGTGCTTGAAATGGGTAAGCAAGCTATAGTGCTAGTGCCAGAAATTGCGCTTACTTCTCAAACAGTTGCTGTTTTCACTAAGCGTTTTGGAAATTCTGCTGCAGTTACGCACAGCCGTTTAACTGCTAAGGAGCGGCTAAGCCAATGGCAGCGGGCGCGCGCAGGGCAAATCAACGTGATGATAGGGCCTCGCTCTGCTGTGTTTACACCTTTTGAGCGTCTTGGCATTATTATTATAGATGAGGAGCACGAACACACCTACCGCTCAGAAAATACCCCCAAATTTGATACTCGACAAGTGGCAGAAAAGCGCAGTCAGCTGACGGGGGCATTGCTGGTAATGGGTTCTGCTACGCCAAGTTTAGAAAGTTATTTTAGAGCGGAGTCAAAGGAAATATCGCTTCTTACTATGCACAACAGAGTAAATGGCATGTTTCCTGAAGTTGATATTATAGATATGCGGCGCGAGCTTGCCACTGGCAATACCTCCATTTTTGGACGGGCCTTTCAGGATGAAATGGCTAATACTTTGGAGCAAGGGCAGCAAGTTATTTTGTTCCTTAATCGCCGCGGGCATTCTTCTTTTATGTCCTGCCGCCGCTGCGGCCATGTAATGGGATGCGATAACTGCCACGTGAATCTTACATATCACGCCGTTGATCAAAGACTGCTTTGTCATTATTGTGGAAGGGTTTCTCAAATTCCAAAAATATGCCCGGCTTGCGACGCTCCTTTTATGAGATATTTTGGCCTCGGCACTCAAAAGATAGAAGAAGAAGTAGCACGATTATTCCCAAGTATCACAGCCCTACGCATGGATATGGATACCACCAAAGGTAAAAGTGGCCATGCAAAAATTTTGAATGTATTTAAAAAAGGTGAAGCCCAAGTTTTAATAGGTACTCAGATGATCGCTAAGGGATTGGATTTTCCGAATGTTACGCTTGTTGGTATAGTTGCAGCAGATTTGTCATTGTTTTCTGGCGATTTTAGAGCGGCAGAACATACTTTTCAACTACTCACACAGGTATCAGGCCGAGCCGGGCGTGCAGAGCAAAAGGGCAGAGTGTACATTCAAACGTATAATCCCGAAAACTATAGCATCTCCTTGGCAAAAGATGCTAACTATAAATCTTTTTACAAACACGAAATTATCCTACGGCGTACAATGGAATATCCGCCATATTCGCACATTTTTATGATACTTTTTACTGGACCAGACGAGCGCACATTAATTATGGCACTTCATAAATTGCTAGCAATTATGCAATATTGCAACAAGAAAGGCTTGTTTGAGTTTTTAGGGCCTGCCCCGGCATTTGTGTCGCGGGTAAAAAAGCAGTTTAGGTGGCGCATACTTGTAAAATGCAGTAAAACAGATGATCCAGAGGGAATTTTAAAGCAGTTTGTACAATACTGTTTAGGCAAGCTAAAAGAAAATGACCCACTGAAAGGCATAAACATAAGCATTACACTAAATCCAATGAGTTTAGAATAGGACGAGTTATTTATGGCATTAAGACAGATACGCCAATATGGCGATGACATACTAACGAAAAAAGCAAAACCGGTACGAGAGTTTGGTGGCTCGCTTCATCTACTGCTAGATGATATGTGGGACACTTTACGAGAGCAAGAAGGCCTAGGCCTAGCTGCACCACAGGTGGGAGCATTGCGCCAGGTATTCATTGTGGAACTGGGTGAAGATACTTACGAACTAATTAACCCTAAACTGGTGGAGTTTGATGGCGTTAACGAAAGAGTTGAGGCCTGCTTATCTATCCCAGGCAAACAAGGCAATGTAGAGCGCCCGGCTTCTGTAAAGATGGAGGCTTTAGATCGTAATGGAGATGCCTTTGTTATCGAAACAGATGACGAAATGCTAGTGACTGTACTGTGTCACGAGTTAGATCATTTGCACGGTATACTGTTTTTAGAAAAAGCAACAAACATCCAAGATAGAGTGGATTTAGAGGATGAAGAGGAAGAAAACTAAAGAAGGTGAAATATGCGAATATTGTTTATGGGTACGCCGGATTTTGCTGTCCCCATCTTAGATTCTTTGGCAAAGCATCACGAGGTATTGGCAGCGGTGTGTCAGCCTGATAGGCCTAAAGGGCGTGGGCAAAACATGATTTTTCCACCTGTTAAAGAAAAGGCCTTGGAGTTTGGCTTACATGTGTTGCAGCCAGAAAAAGTTCGCGGTAATGATAGTTTTGTGGAAGAAATCACAGCCCTAGAGGCGGATATTTTTGTAGTTGTGGCGTATGGACAAATTTTGCCGCCACGCATACTACGAATACCGCCTAAGGGCTGTGTTAATATTCATGCATCTTTGCTGCCAAAGTATCGCGGGGCAGCCCCCATGCAGCGCGCTATTTTGAACGGCGATAAAGAGACAGGTGTTACTATCCAATACATGGATAAAGGTATGGATACGGGGGATATGCTACTAAAAAAAGCCCTTCCCATAGAAAAAAGTGATCGTTTTGCAGACATCCACGATAAAATGATGCATTTATCTTGCGAATGTATACTGGATGCTTTAGAGTTGATTGAAGCTGGCAATGCGCCAAGAGAACCACAAAATCATGATGAAGCTACCTATGCCCCTATGTTAGCTAAAGAAGAAGGCCTAATAAATTGGTACGATTCCAGCGAAAAAATTTTTAATCAAGTGAGAGCTTTGGACCCTTGGCCTGGGACATTTACCCACTACAACGGACAAGTGCTAAAAATTTGGGAGTGTAGTTACGAAACATCCATAGATGCAATCCCAGGTACAGTGTTAGAAGCTGACAAACATCTTCTAGTCAAAACAGGAGATGGTGCATTGTCAATAACCATGCTGCAAGGGCAAGGCAGCAAAAAAATGAACGCCGCGGATTATTTACGTGGGCGCAGCATAGAGGTAGGAGCGGTTTTATGTACACCAGAGAACAAACAAGAACAATCTACGTAGGAGGAGTTCCCGTAGGGGGCGGCAACCCCGTCACAATCCAATCTATGACAAACACCGATACCCGAGATACAGAGGCCACTATACGTCAAGTTGATGCACTTGTCGAGGCTGGATGCGAAATTGTTAGGGTGGCTATCCCAGACATGGAGGCAGCTAAGGCTTTTGCCATTATAAAAAAGGCTTCGTCTATTCCTGTAGTGGCAGATATTCATTTTGATTATCGTCTAGCCCTTGCTGCCGTAGATGGCGGAGCAGATAAGCTTCGTATAAACCCCGGCAATATTGGGGGAGAAGAACGCGTGCGAGCAGTAGCCGAAGCAGCTAAGGCGGCGAAAATCCCTATCCGAGTAGGGGTAAACGGGGGTTCTTTAGAAAAGGATTTGCGAGAAAAATATGGTGGCCTTACTGCTGAAGGACTCTGCGAAAGTGTACAGCGTCATGTTGCTATGCTTGAGGCTAATTCTTTTTACGACATCGCGCTGGCCATTAAGACATCCAATGTGCCGCTTACTGTGGCAGCTCATAAGCTACTGTGTGAGAAGCTGAACTATCCCTTACATATTGGCATAACTGAGGCTGGAACGCGTTATCGCGGCTCTATCAAATCTGCCGTTGGCATAGGTGCCTTACTGTCTATGGGCATAGGCGATACCATTCGTGTATCTCTAACTGGCGACCCTGTAGAGGAAGTGAAGGTAGCCAAAGAAATTTTGCAAGCTTGTAATTTGCGTCGATTTGGTGTGCAAATAGTCTCTTGCCCAGCTTGTGGACGCTGCGAGGTAGATTTAGAGGCCATTGCATTAGAAGTTGAGGCTTATTGCAACACGATAAATAAGCCAATCACAGTGGCGGTAATGGGCTGTGTAGTAAATGGCCCAGGAGAAGCACTTGAAGCGGATTACGGCCTAGCTGCTGGTAAAGGTAGCGGTGTGATATTTAAAAAAGGGAAGATAATCCAAAAAGTTGCGGCTGATCAATTGGCTGAGAGTTTGATTAATTTGATAAAAAATACTAATAGTTAATTTGAGGCAAGCCTGTCTTTGGAAAACTGGCTTGCCTCATCCGATGCTTTAGGCATATTTATCCAATTGCTTTTATTTCGCTTAAAGGTTCTGGCACATCAAAGCCATTGGCTAACTTGGTTTCTATCCAAAGCTCCATAACTTCCTGCAGATTTTGCAAAGCTTCTTCTTTTGTATCACCATCTGTCATACAACCTTCAAACTCCATTATTCTGCCTATATAATAGAACCCACTTTCGTCATTAATAGGTTTAATTATGATTGTATAGGGCAAAGACATGTAATACTCTACATTTTTCATAATTCGTAGCAAGCGCATTGTATGCAAAGTAGAAATTTTACTTCTCTATTTTGTCAAGTATTTGTCTAACGTAGACAGGCTTAATAGTAGGCCTCTTTTTTGGCACTGTTAGGATGTCTCCATCTTTGTTAACATAGGTTTTGTGTGAACCGTTTTGTCTATCGAATCTATATCCGTAATGACCTAACACTTTTCCTGCTTCATCAGGGCTTATGCCATTTGGTTGCCTTTTCATTTTTTCAACTATTTTGTCTACGCTTGCCACTTTCTCACCTCCTAAAATCATAATACCGTATACCACGGCACATGTCAATTTCTGTTGCGTGTATTCTTATCATGATAAACATAGGCTTTAGTTGTCTTTGTTAGAATCGTCTAAACACTTAAAGTGTAAAATAAATCAATCTAATTTACTAATGACAAAAAAATTGTTATACTTAGAAAAAGGGGGTTTTGATTTATGAGAAAACCAGATTACACACAATTTCTAAAGGTACTAAATAAGCAAGTACCAGACAGGCCAACCCTGTACGAGCTATTTCTTAACGGGCCACTATACGATATCTTGGATAATGGCGAGGCACCGCAAAAAGGTGATGAGTTTGACGGTGCACGTAAAACTATTTATGGGTTTAAAAACGCTGGCTACGATTACGCAACTTTGGCTGGCTCAAGTTTCCACTTTCCATTGGAGAAACAGGATCGTAAATCAACGATATCTTTGAACGAAGGCGTAACGATCAATGATTGGGAGTCTTTTGAAAAATATCAGTGGCCAGATCCTGAATCTTTTGATAACAAAATCCTAGATATGGCATATGAGGAAATGCCAGAAGGCATGGGAGTAATACCACTAGGGCCAAGCGGTGTGCTAGAGAATACGATAAACCTAACAGGCTATGACAATTTATGTATCATGCTATATGACGAGCCAGAGTTGGCACAGCGCATTTTTGACGAAGTTGGCAGCCGTCTTCTAAAATATTATCAACAAGTTGCGCCACATAAAGCTGTAATAGCGGTTGTTTCTAACGACGACTGGGGATTTAAAACGCAAACTATGCTAAGCCCGGCAGATATGCGCAAATATGTGTTTCCATGGCATAAAAAAATCGTGGCTGCGTGCCACGCGCATAATAAGCCTGTGTTATTGCATTCCTGCGGTCAGTTAAGTGATGTAATGGACGATATTATCGATGACATGAAATTTGATGGTAAACATTCTTTTGAAGATACTATCCAACCTGTAGAAGAGGCCTACGAGCAGTATAAGGGTCGCATTGCCATCTTGGGCGGCATGGATGTGAACTTTGTATGCCGAAGAACACCAGAAGAAGTAGCCGCCCGAGCTAAAGCAATGCTTGAACGAGCGGCAAATGATGGTGGCTATGCCTTAGGTACAGGGAATAGTGTACCTGAGTATGTGCCTCACGAGCAGTATTTTGCTATGGTGGATTTGGCGAGGAAGGGTTAATCCCTCCTTACCCCATCTTCATAGTAAGCGCTATCCGATTACGCTTAACATCCACCGAAAGCACCTTAACATCTACAACATCCCCAACGCTAACAGCCTCTAGTGGATGTTTTATAAACTTATTGCTAATTTGAGATATATGAACAAGGCCGTCTTGATGCACGCCAATATCAACAAAGGCACCAAAATCTATTACATTGCGCACTGTGCCTTTTAATATCATACCTTCTTGCAAATCTTCCATACTTAGGACATCACTGCGTAGTAGCGGGCCTTCTAGCTCTTCACGAGGGTCGCGGCCTGGTTTTTCCAGCTCGCGTACTATATCCTTGAGGGTTGGGAGGCCTACGGATAGTTTTTCTGCCATGGCTTCTAGAGTAGCTCCACTGCCTTTAGTAGTCAGATAGTTTTGAGCTACTTCGTAGGATTCTGGATGCACTCCTGTGTTATCAAGCGGATTTTTTGCCCCGGGTATACGCAGGAATCCTGCGCATTGCTCATAGGCCTTAGGGCCTAATTTTTTTACTTTTAGTAACTCTTTGCGACTGGTGAAGCGACCATTTTCTTCTCGGTAATCTAGGATATTTTTTGCTACTGCTCCTGAAACACCCGACACATAGGATAGTAGACTTGGAGACGCTGTATTAAGATCAACACCTACGGTATTAACGCAGCTTTCAACTACGCCTGACAAGGTTTCGTCTAGACGTTTTTGGTTCATATCGTGCTGATATTGACCTACCCCTATGCTTTTTGGGTCGATTTTAACCAGTTCTGCCAATGGATCTTGCAGACGGCGGCCTATAGATACTGCGCTACGTAGGGCTACATCAAAATCAGGGAACTCTTGTGCACCTAGCTTAGATGCAGAATACACCGATGCCCCGGCTTCGTTTACTATGATGTATTGGGCTGGTATGCCAGATTCTTTAATTAGCTCGGCTACTACCTGTTCTGTTTCTCTGGAGGCCGTGCCGTTTCCTATGGCTATGAGTTTAGCATCGTACTTTTCTATTTTTTGTTGCAAGGTCTTTTTAGATGGGCTGGTGTCGTTGCCTATGGTGCAGTATACTACGCCTGTTTCCATTACTTTACCGATTTCATCTACAACTGCCCATTTACATCCAGTACGATAGCCTGGGTCTATCGCCAGTACAGTTCTATCTTTTACAGGAGATTGCATTAAAAGTTGGCGAAGATTTTCGCCAAACACTTTAATTGCACCTTCTTCGGCTTCTTCTGTTAGGGTGGAACGTATTTCTCGTTCCACTGCTGGGGCAGTTAGACGCTTATAGCTGTCAGATATCGTCGCCTCTAGGATGGCTTGTGTGTGTAGGTTTCCTGTGAGCAGTTGCTTTTCTAAGCCCTCTAGGATTTTTTCTTCGGGGGCTTCTATGCTTACTTTTAGCCAATCTTCTTTTTCGCCTCTGTTAAGCGCAAGCACTCTATGGCTTGCCACTTTTTTAACAGCTTCTGAAAATTCAAAATACATATCATAAACGCCAGCTTTTTTGCCCTCATCATCAGCTTTTTTAGAACGAGCAGAGTTGATGAAGCCCTCCTGCCAGGTTAAATTACGTACCCAAGTGCGGCATGTGGTGTCATCCGAAACTTTTTCAGCAATGATATCACAAGCACCTGCAAGGGCCTCCTCGGCTGTTTCTACGCCTTTATCTGCATCTATAAATGGCTCGGCTGCTTGTATTGCGGGCATTTTTAGCTCCTGTGCCCATAGGATATCTGCCAGTGGTTGCAAGCCTTTTTCTATAGCTATAGTGGCACGGGTGCGGCGTTTTGGCTTGTATGGTCTGTAAATATCTTCAACCTCGGTAAGCGTAGTTGCAGCAGCTAGTTGAGCAACTAACTCGTCGGTTAAATGACCATTTTCCTCTAAAGATTTTATTACTGCCTCTTTACGTTCTTCTAAATTGCGCAGATAGTTTAAACGGTCAAAAAGTTCTCGTAGCAGTTGATCGTCCATAGAGCCTGTCGCTTCTTTACGGTAACGTGCGATAAAGGGGATTGTGTTACCCTCGTCTATGAGATTTACCGTGTTTTCTACCTGCCATTTTGCTAGTGAAAATTCTGAAACCAGTGCGTCGATTATGTTCATTAGTTGATGCCCTCCCAAATTTTTAATGTGTTTTTCATATATTTTGTTACATCCATTTCATACACATCTTTCAATATGTCTGCGTTTATTTTGTTCATTGCGTAGATGTGGCCTTCTTTCATTATCATCAAACTGCCTCCTAATTGCAAGGCTAGGTTGATGTCATGGAACACTCCAATTACAATGCATTCTTGTTTACGAAGGTGTTCGACCAGCTCCGCCTGATATTTTAAATCCAAGTGGTTAGTGGGTTCGTCCAGTAGCAGGACTTTTGGATCTTGCGCAAGGGTACGCGCTAAAAAAACCCGTTGTAACTGTCCGCCAGATAATTCTGTTATCTCTCTGTCTTTAGCCTCCCATAGGCCTACAGCTTTTAGGCTTTGTTTAACTTTTTGATGGTCTACCTCTTTTGGTATACCAAATAATTTATCATTCATATGAGCATACCGCCCCATCATCACCGTATCGTATATTGAGTATGAGAAATACAATCCGGAAATTTGGCTAAGTAAGGCGATCTTTTTAGCTAGTGTGCGTTGGTTTATCTCTCTTGTGCTTTGGCTATCAAGTAGAATTTCTCCTGTAAAAGGGAGTATACCGGCAATAGCTCGTAAAAGGGTAGTTTTGCCGCAACCATTTGGGCCAATTATCGCAAGCTTTTGCTCCTTTTCTACAGAGAAAGAAATGTTGTCTATAACTTTTATACCGTTATAACCAGCGGATAGATTGCTAAGTTTTAGCATGACGCCTCCTTCCTACGAAGTAAACATAGGCAAAAAAAGGTGCGCCAATGAGGGCAGTGATGACACCAACCGGCAATTCCCTTTGCGGTACGACTACGCGTGCTATCAAATCACACAGCACCATAAACATACCGCCGATGATTGCTGACATAGGTATAACCCAGCGATGGTCTGACTTAAACAGTTTGCGTACTACGTGAGGCGCAACTAAATCTACAAAACCAATGACACCTACGAAAGCAATAACGCTGCCTGTCATAGCGGCAGCAGCAATAAGTAGAGTCCATTTGGTTTTTACCAAGTCAACACCTATAGCCTTTGCATTTTCTTCGCCAAAGGTCATTATATCCATCTCGCGATGATAATGCAGAATAAACAATATGCCCACCAAAGCCAAAGGAATCAGAATGTAAACAGCCTGCCAACCTCTCATAGAAAAACTGCCCATTTGCCAAAAAATTAGCTGCTGCATACTCTCGTGATTCATAGCCATTAGTATTGTAGTGATGGCGTTTACGAAAAGGGAGAACACCATTCCAACCAAAATTATTGTATGATTCTCCATGCGCCCATCAATTTTGGATGCAAAAGACAGGGCAAACAAAATAGTAGCAAATCCAAAGATAAATCCTGCAAGAGGAAGCGTAAGCGCACCTGCAAAGGGGATGGATAAGCCAGCAAGCATCACAAGCGCCGCTCCCAAAGATGCCCCTGAGGACACCCCTATAGTATAAGAAGAAGCCAAGGGATTACGAAGCACTGACTGCATAACCGCACCACTAACGGACAAAGCTGTCCCAGCAATAAAGGCTAAAAAAACCCGTGGCAAACGCATGTATATTACTATGGATCTGGTAGCGTTTGTCGCTTCTTCGCCTGTGCTAAAAATGGCGTTGAATATATCCATTGGAGGTATGTATACACTGCCTATGGCTACGCCTAAAACTATGGTAGCTATGCAAAATATTACTGTGAGTAGGCATTTTAGTTGCTTGTTCATTAGTGGCTCCGTTCCGTTGCAATTTTCCTTTCAATGCAGTACAATTTTACCAGAATGTTGGGGGATGGACAACTGGGTGGATTAATCGACACGCTTGCGGGCGACCGAGGGCGGTCGCCCCTACAGCATGCATAAACTAATTTCGAGGAGAATCAAAATGAAATCCAAAACAGACCGTCTTATTCTTCGTGAATATACGCAAAATGACAAGCAAAATCTCTATAAGCTATTTAAAGAGAATTTTGTGTCCATGTACGAGGCGCACTTACAAATGAAAGATATTTCTTATGTCGAAGCCTATATAAAATTTTACATAGAAAATGCTCAATCCTCAAATAGAACGCATTACTATTTTGTTATAGAGTTGCAGGAGACTTACGATTTTATAGGAATTATCGGATATTCGTTTGTAGAAGAAATTAACGATGGGTCAGTAATGGAGTTGGAGTATTATTTGTTGGAGGAGTATTGGAACAATGGCTATATGACTGAAGCGTTGAAAAAAGTTATAGCTTTAGCCTTTGAAGATGGTAATGTGTTAAAATTATTTGCACAATGTCATAAAGATAATGTGAAAAGTGAAAATGTTATGATTAAATGCGGGATGCACAAGTCAGAAATACAGCCTAGGCCGAAAGCTTATAATGGAGTGCTGAAAGAGAATGTGAGATATGAAATGACTGCGAGTGATTATCGTAAAATAAAAAGCGTGTAAACGCAGTTATTATACTGAGTTGAAAGCTTTTGTCCAAATCATCAAAGGCGGGGGAGTGCTGTTGTGCAAAGGGAATTGCCTATACGTAAAAACATCAGACTACGTGGATATGATTATTCACAAACAGGGTGTTATTTTGTGACTGTTTGTGCAAAAGATGGGCATGAATTATTTGGTTCAATTGATGTAGGGGCGACCGCCCTCGGTCGCCCGCGCCCATATGTTACACTTACACCTTTAGGGAAATACATAGACGAAACAATTCGGCTTGCAAGCAAAGAAAATGTGACTATCGAAAAATATGTAATAATGCCTAACCACATACATATGATAATTGCCATGGGCGCGGGCGACCGAGGGCGGTCGCCCCTACAGTATGTTATACGCAATATTAAATCGTATGTTACTAAACAAGCGGGTTTCTCCCCATGGCAAAAATCATTCCACGATCACATAATCCGCAGCAAATCTGATTATCAGCGAATATCACAATACATAGATGAAAACCCAAGCAAATGGACTACGGATTGTTATTATATAGCAACAGCAGAATAAAAGGAGGCCCCTATGCCAGAACTACTAGACATATACGACAAAACCGGAAACAAAACCGGACGCATAATCGAACGTGGCGACACTTTACAAGAAGACGAATATGTCCTTGGCGCGCAGGTATGGATTATCAATAGCAAGCAAGAACTTCTTCTCACCAAGCGATCAAAAGCTAGAGGGCATAAGTGGCATGGTGTTGGCGGCGTAGCAATGGCCGGTGATGATGGCTTTACAACAGCTTTGCGAGAAGCCAAAGAAGAAGTTGGTATTGATCTAATACCAACTAATGGACAATTTTTCAAAAGACATTTTTATCCATCAACAACCTTTTGCGATATTTGGATATTCCGGCAAGAGATAAACATCAATGATGTTGTTTTGCAAGAAGAAGAAGCTTGTGATGCGATGTTGGCTAATAAAGAACAAATACTGCAAATGATTGAAGACGGTATTTTTGTTGATATAGAATACTGGTATCCATATATAGAAGAATTGTTTGAATTTCTAAAACTACCATAAACCCTTGATTTACCTAGCTTTGATCGGGTTCATCAATATCATCAAAGGCGAAAATGAATATCCTCCCTTACAAGCGCATATACATTAAAAGATTTAGACAAATGAAGCGACATCTTGGACATGCTTGTTCAAATAGGGGTTGGATATGAAAACTAAAAAAATCGGAAGCATACTCAGAAGCGCAGCAATAATAATTTTAATCATAGGAATTTTTGTAATAAGCCCGCCATTTAGAGGTGTAGCTTCTTATGACGAATCTGTAGCAAGTGAAGAAGCTGATCAAATAAGCGCAAGATTTCTTGAAGATGGTCTACAGCCCGTAGATGACCTACTTGGCATCAACGACATACTCTTCAAAATAGAAACGGAAATCGCCCAAGAGTTCGCCAGACCAATGCCCATAACTGAAGATGATATCTACAGACTGCTAAACTTTGATTATTTACGAACACAATTTTTTGTTTCTGACAGAAACACACGCCTTTTACCGGGAGATATAGACGTAGCCGCATTCATAAATACTGACTTGAGAATAAATATCAATTGCGATGCCCCGCGAGTGCTGATTTTTCATACGCATTCTACAGAAATGTTTGCGGACAGCAATCCAGATAATCCTATGGATGGAGTTTTAGGCTTAGGCGCACATTTAGCAGAAATTCTGGAAAGCAAGTACGGCATTCCAACCCTGCACGATACTACTCGCTACGATGTGGTGGATGGTGTACCCATGCGATCCGGTGCTTACGAGCGTATGGAGCCTTACATCCGTCAAATTTTGCAGGATAACCCCACCATAGAAGTGGTAATAGATTTACATAGAGATGGCTTACCAGCTGGTGTACCACCTATGATAACATACATAGATGGCCAAAGAGTTGCCCGTATAATGTTTGTCAATGGGCTTTCTCGCCGTTATAATAGCGATGGAGCTTTAGAGAATATTAGCTTTTTACAAAATCCATTTTTACGAGATAACTTGAATTTTAGCTTTCAGCTGCAACTGGCGGCAAATAAAATGTACCCTGGTTTTACTCGCCGAGTTTACTTAAAAGCATTTAGATACAGTCTGCACATGATGCCCCGTACAATATTGCTAGAAGTAGGGGCACAAAACAATACTATGGAAGAGGCGCATAACGCTATCCCACACATCGCAGCAGTGATTGCGGAAGTGATACTATGACATTTACAAAAAGTCAACAGCAGGCCATAGATGCCCGCGACAATAAAATTTTAGTAGCCGCTGCTGCTGGATCTGGCAAAACAGCGGTTTTGGTTCAGCGGATTTTAACTTTGATAGTGGACGAAGAAATTGACGTCGATAAGCTACTTATAGTAACTTTTACAGAGGCCGCCGCTGCTGAAATGAAAGAGCGCATCAATGATGCTCTGGACAAGCTGATAGAAGAAAGCCCGGACGATGCAAATTTGCTAAGGCAGTCTGCACGTCTGCCGCTGGCTTCTATATCTACTATCCACGCCTTTTGCCGCCGTTTGGTTAAAGATCATTTTAATCGCCTGGATTTAGACCCTAACTTTAGAGTTGGCGATCAAACCGAGCTTAACTTGCTGCAAAGCCAGGTGATGGAAACACTTTTTGAAGAATCCTACGCTGCCGATCAGGATGCTTCTTTTAGTGCATTAGTTGAAATTTTTGGCGGAGGTAAAACCCGCGATATTCGGCTAGACAAGCTTATACGGCGGATTTTTGATTTTATGCAAAGCCGGCCTTTTCCGGAAAAAGCTGTTGATGAATATCTTATGCTATTCGATAATCCAAAGCCTTGGGAGGATGTCATAGAAGAAGAAATAACTGTGGCATTAGATGCCGTATTAGATGCAGTTGAACGTGCACGTAACATCTGTCTTGCGCCACTTGGCCCGGAAAAGTATTTGTTAACTCTGCAAGAAGACGAAGATATCATTCGCCGCCTACAAATGGCAGAAGATTATTATGAAGCCTTTTCAAAAGTCACGTTTCCCAGAATCTACACTTATCGCGGTAAAGAAAAAGAAGAAATAGACGAAGATTTGCGCGAGCAAGCCAAAGATATACGTGACAAAGATATAAAAAAGCGAGTAGAGCAAGCAAAAGCACGTTTCTTAATCGCTCATCCAGACAAGATGCGCAGTGATATGGAAAAGTTGCGTCCAATCGTGCAAAAATTATTTGAGGTGACGCTGGACTATCGTGCCCGGTACAGTGCAGAAAAACGCAAACGTAATTTACTGGATTTTAATGATTTAGAGCATTTTGCTATCCAATTACTCTGGGAGGATGGACAAGCAAGTGCTGTTGCTCAGGCACTTTCTGATAAATATGCTGAAGTTTTAACAGATGAGTATCAAGATACAAACGAAGTGCAAGAATGGATTTTATCTGCCATTGACACTCGTCGTTTTATGGTTGGGGATGTTAAGCAGAGCATATATGGCTTTCGCCATGCGAATCCTAATTTGTTTATGAATAAGCTAAAACAGGACGATGTACGGGCGATTATACTATCTAAAAACTTTCGCAGCAGACAGGAGGTTTTGTCGGCAGTAAATTTCTTTTTTTATCGCCTGATGGCCATTTATGATGAAGATGCCGCCTTGCATTACGGGGCAAATTTTGCAGATTCTAATGAAAACTGTATCGCAGAAATTCACGTGGTAGAGGCTGTTGAATCCGAAGAAGAGGATTACAAAACCTGCCAAGAGGCCAGAATGATAGCAGAGCGTATCAAAGAGTTAAAATGTCCTGGCAAAGATATTGTAATTTTAACGAGAACCCGTGCGGTTGCCGCTTTAACCGAAAGTCTAAAACAGCAGGGCATAAACGCCGTATCAGACAGCCCGGGCGGATTTTTTGAAGCTTCGGAAATCATGATGGCATTAAGTCTGCTTCAAATTATAGATAACCCTCGGCAAGACATAGCTCTGCTTACGGTTTTGCGTCTGTATAACTTTACGCCGGACGAGTTACTGGCGATTCGCCAAAAGGCCGAAGGGGATTTTTACGACTGTTTATTGGCATCTCCAGAAGAGAGGGTAGTCGCTTTCTTAGAAGACTTAAATCACTGGCGTAAAAAAGCTATAGTATTGCCAATCAGCCGTCTAATTGGTGTGGTATACGAAGAAACTGCACTAATGTCTCGCTATGGTGCAATGCCAGGCGGGGCAGTGCGGCAAGCTAATTTGCAGCTGCTTTTAGAAAAGGCCATTCAATACGAAACTACTAGCTTTACAGGCCTATTCCACTTTGTGCGCTATGCAGAGTGGCTACAAGGCGCAAGCGATGAATCTGCCGCTATGCTGCTACCGGCAGATGACAGCGTAGTGCGGGTCATGACTGTACATCAATCTAAAGGGCTAGAATTCCCTGTAGTTTTCGTCAGTATGCTAGGCCGTCAATTTAACAAAATGGACGAGCGAGCTGGGGTAATACTTCATCCAAAGCTTGGGCTTGGTGCTATGTATACAGATTTGAAGCTTCGTACACGGGCCAATACTTTGCCGCGGCTGGCCTTATCTTTATCTGCGCAGCGGGATATGGTTTCAGAAGAGTTACGGGTTTTGTACGTAGCCATGACACGCGCTAAAGAAAAACTGATACTTACCGGCTGTGTAAGTGATATAAATAAATGGCGCGCTGCTCCTGGCTCTTTGCCTGCCTATGCCTTACGAGAAGCGAAATCATACATGGATTGGCTAATGCCCTGCGTATTGGATTCGGAGGAGTATGTAAAATTACACATACACAAGGGGATCCCGGAGGATGACTACGAAGAAGTATCCATAGCAACAACAGGGGCACCACCG
>Ga0123355_10003776_pt1 | contig 21903 bp, 20 predicted proteins | sample TergutEmb28metaG_3_FD_89872 | JGI IMG/M metagenome (GOLD analysis project Ga0123355, IMG submission 89872) | Embiratermes neotenicus P1 segment gut microbial communities from Petit-Saut dam, French Guiana - Emb289 P1 | ecosystem: Host-associated > Arthropoda: Insects > Digestive system > Gut ... | reverse complement strand
TTCACTTGATTGCCTGGGGACAGACGTCCGCCATCGCGCTGGCTTGCTTCACAGCTCTCTTCTTCTTGTTGCGTGGTCGCCGGGAATTTGCCGCCGGCCTGGTGGTCGGGTGCCTGATTTTCAAGCCGCAATTGGGATTAGCTCCGGCAATCATCTTCTTGGCGGTGGGAGCGTGGAAGGTGGTGGCGGGCGCCGTTGTGTCGGCGGCCGCGCAGCTTTCGTGCGGAATCCTCTATTACGGGGTGGGACCTCTTGGCCAGTGGTTGCGGACGATGGCTGGTGTGCGCCATGTGCTGCCCTTGCTTGAGCCGCGTCCTTATCAGACGCACTGCCTCCGAACTTTCTGGGCCATGATCGTACCGTGGCCGTACTTGTCGTTGGCCTTGTATCTGCTGAGCGCCGGTGTTGTTCTCGCTTGGACGATCGCCGTGTGGAGACGCGGGGGACAGCCTTGGTCTCTGCGATACTCGGCGCTGCTCTTGGCCACCGTGCTCCTCTCACCTCACCTCACAGTGTACGACCTGGTGGTTTTGGCCCCAGCGTTTCTGCTGCTGGCTGACTGGCGGATTGCGGAAACAACATCGTCTACCATAGGAATGGGGAGTCTTCTCTACTTCGCGTATATGCTGCCTCTGCTTGGCCCGTTGGCACGCTGGACGCATGTCCAGCTATCGGTTGTCGCCATGGTGTTGTTGCTGGGGATGATCTGGCGCAGGTCGAAGCCAGGCGCAGTATTACCGCGGCCTGCCGAACAGGAAGGCTAAAGCCAGGGGAAATCGTCGCGCCCACGCGGATTCGTGGTGCGTCGCACCTTCCTCGACAGTCAGCAGCAGGCCCTTGTTGTCGAGGCCTGCCCGACGGAAGATGGCGGCCAGTTCCCGCACATCGTCGACCGCGCTCTGATCACGATCTTTTTGGCCGGCTTCGGCGGTTCCAATCGCCATAAAGATGCGCTCGGGCCAGTCACGAATTCGGCGGCTGTCTTTGATCAGTTGCCGGTTTGAGGTCCACAGCGACGGGCTTTCAAGGAGCAGGCGGCCGATCAGTCCGGGACGCACTGCGGCCGTGTACAGGGAAATCAGTGCGCCCAGCGATGATCCGCCCAGGCCTGTGTTCTCTGGACCGACTGCGACGCGGTAGTTTCGCGCCACAAACGGCATGACTTCCTTGATCAGGAAATTTGGATAGTGGCGGCCTCGTACGCGCAAGATCATTGGATCGAGCGAGCGGTGAGGCATGTATTCGCGGATGCGGTCCTGGCCTGAGTTATCGATGCCCACGATAATCATGGGGGGGATGACGCCCTCGCGAATCAGTCGGTCGGCGGTTTCATCGACTTGCCACTCCACACCGGTAAATGAAGTCGACGCCTCGAACAGATTTTGACCATCGTTGAGATAGAGAACGGGATAGCGCCTGCCTGCGTTGGCGGAATCGTCGTATCGAGGAGGCAGCCAGACGCGGAGATGGCGCGTGTTGCCGAAGACGCGGCTGGGGAATTGGTGCAGCCGCAAGTCGCCGGTAGCCGCTTCGACGTGAATGACCCCGGGAGCGAGGGCCGGAGGCTGGGTTTCTGTTGGTTGGATTTCGTCCATCCAAGAAAAATGCATCCTTAGAATACAACGTTGGGCGGCGTCATGACCTGGCGGTTCTCCACTTTATGGCGACCGAAAGTACGGCTATCAAAAAGATCAGGAATTGTGAACTGAGGCACAGGATGCACCAGGTCATGAGCTTGTAGGCTTCAATATAGGAAAGGTACAAGGCAAAGGCCAGTCCCGCCAGGGCCGCAATGATAAGGAGGGTTGGTGTTTCCTCCCGCGACCTCCACAGGGTGGCAAGGAGAAACAGCAGAGCATATCCGGCGACGCCGATGGCGGCCACGGGAATCCCTGCGACAGTGGAGTATTCGCTGCGGTTCACGATGTCGCAACTGAACTTCTGGCTGAAATCGCAGAAATCCGTTGCGGACTTCGCGTAGTGGCGTTCGAGAGAAACCACCGAAACAATAGCCCCGGCCAGGGCCAGAACCGCGATCAGCGCGAACAGGACTCGATTGAAGCGGGCGACGTCGCTCACGGCAAACTGCACCCGGTCTTGGCGCTCAGTTCTTCCAGCGACAACTTGCCCTCTTTCGGGGGCGCCGCTCCGAATTGCCAACTGGGAAACAGCTTCACGCCCGCAGCCTGACAAACTTGCGCCATTGGACCGGAACCCGGCGGCCCGACCGCGCACTCGACATAGGGCACATAGTGAAATGCGTCGCCGAACAGTTGTTTCTGCTCGGCACAATGCGGGCACCAGTAGAGGCCATACATCTTGGCCTGCCTGCTTGCGAGGCATTTGGCGAATGAATCGTACTTGTGGTTTCTATAATAGCGGCTGGCGAGGAAAACTCCTGCGAGCAAGAGCAGGATCGCGACATATAGGAGGAGGCGCTTCTTCTTATCTCGATTGGACTCGTCGTCCATGCGCTCCTGCTGCCGTTTTCGCCGCTCTTCAGACATGACTATTTCTTATATCACGGCCATCAGGCCACAACCTTCAAGGCTCCGGGAAGCACGTCGAGTTCCTGGCAATCGAGCGACAGCACCTCGCCGTCGACCATGAGGTCGACGGGGCCATCGAGGTTGAATTCGATGCGACGTACGGCCTTGCGTTCTGCGAGCGGATGGTTGATGTGGGTGCCGTCATAGAGCGTCGGCAGGTTGCGGATCAGGCCCAGCCGGCTGATCGGTCCCCAGCGAACATATTCGATGAGGCCGTCGCTGACGTCGGCTTTGGGGGCAATCATCATCGTGCCACCCGTGTACTTGCTGTTGTTGAAACTAAGGAAGAGGCAACGGCGCATGTCGTAAGCGGCTTCTCCTTCCACGCGCAGGGGAAATGGTCGCCGCTTGAATCGTGCCAGCGTAAGAAAAATGGAGGCGAGATAACCGGGCTCTCCCCAGGCGCTAAAGCGGCGGGCGCGGAGTGCAGCGACATCGGCAGTGAAGCCCACACTCAACAGATTGATGTAGTGAATGACGCCCTGGCGATGGCGCAGGCGCAAAACATCGCAGGACCGGGAGCGATTCGCCAACAGCGACTCGATCGCATACTCGACACCCTGGTCGCTGAAGTCGCGGAGGAACGAATTCCCGGTGCCCAGCGGGAGAAAGGCCAAGGTGGGCGGTTCCGCTCCCAGGGCTTGGGGATAAAGGCCATTGACCACTTCGTAGGATGTGCCGTCGCCGCCCACAGCGATGAACTTTCGCACTCCGCGCTGATAGGCGGTTGTGGCGATTTCCGTTGCTTCGGTGGGAGAGGCAGTCGGTGCAACTTCGATTTCGAGGCCAGCGGCGCGGAGACGGTCTAGCGCCGGGCCGAGCAACTTGCTGCTCTTCCCGCCTCCGGCTGCCGGGTTCACGATTGCTAGATATTTTTGCCCCAAGTCTTCGATACCTGAAGGTGCGGCGATTGCTGCATCGGCGTTCTGCCGAACTCGGGATTCCCGAGAGCGGCGCTACAACTCAACTACTGCTGAGTTCTCGAGTGCCTTTCCCATGTCATCGGCTAGAGCTTGACGTTTGATCTTCATCGACGCCGTGCGGGGAAAGTCTTTGTCCCAGATCACATACCCGCTGATCCGCTTGAAGTCGGGCAGACGGCGGTTGCGCGCCGAAACATCCTCCAGCAACTTGCCGTCGAATGTCCGATTCTGATCGAGGCGCAGCACCAGGACCAGCTTCTCTGCGGTCAATTCCTTCTTCGGCCAGATGTAGTTCGCGGCGAAGACCGCGTATTCCTTGACCCCGAGGCCGTCGAAAACATTTTCAATGTCTTCGGGGTAGATATTCTTTCCGCCCTCGGTGACGATCATGTTCTTTTTGCGCCCGAAAAGCTGGAGGTGGCCGTGGCGCTCGAAACGACCCAGATCGCCCGTCAGGAGCCAGCCGTCGACGATCGTGTCGAGCGTGAGTTCAGGATCGTCAAGATAATGGGACATGACCGTCTTGCTGCGGGCGGCAACTTCACCGATGCCGTCGGCGTCAGGGTTCAAAATGCGAAGCTCAACTCCCGGAAGCGGCTTGCCGACCGTGTCGGCGCGGAACGGTTTCAAATCGTTCAGCGTCAGGGCCGTTCCGGCTTCGGTGAGGCCGTAACCATTCACCACCGGGATGCCAAGATCGTAGAAGAACTCCATGGTCGAGGGTTCCATAAAGGCCCCGCCGGTGATCAGCGCGAGCAATTCGCCGCCGAATGCGCGATGAACGCTGCCCAGAAGCATTCGGCTGAGCCCCAGCTTCGGACGCTTGCGCGTCAGTAGCCGGTTGGTTGCGATCATCGTGTTGAGGAGGGGGCGCTTCCACGACGGCAGTTCGTCGAACTTGGCGCGTAGGCCGCGCTCCAGATTCTTCACGATCATCGGGACCAAAGAGACGTAGGTAATCCGATAGCGGACGAAGGCATCGCGTACGAACTCGGGCCGTAGGGTGCGCAGGTGAACCACGCAGGCTCCGCATACGAAGGGACCGATGAAGCCGACCATGAAATCGATGGCGTGATTGGTCGGCAGAATACTCAAGTAACGCACGCCGGGCCAGAAGGGATACCAGGCGGTGAGCGACCGGCACTGCTCCAGATAATTCTCGTGGGTGAGGACGCATCCTTTCGGACGGCCGCCCGTGCCCGAAGAATAGACGATCGCGGCCACGTCGTCCTTCTGGCGCATGACGAAATCGGGAGCCCCTTTGCGCTTGAAATCTTCCCAGCGGAATGCGCCCGCCAAATCCGCCCCCAGCGGCGCTTCGGTGACCAACACAATCTTGGTTCCAAGGTGCTGGAACTCAGGGGACTGGACGATCGCGCGCCACAAGTAATATTCGACGATCAACACTTTCGCTTTGGAGTGAGCGAGAAGGTGGAGGTGCTCCGCTGCGGTGAGCTTATAGTCCAGCGGGACCAAAACGCCGCCGCAGTAAAAAATCGCATACGCGGAGATCAGCCACTTGGACTGATTCGTCATGATGATCGCTGCGCGCTCGCCGGGATCGAAGCCGGCGTCTTCCAGCGCGCGCGCCAGCGGCAGAGCGATTTCTTTGAAGTCGGAGTAAGTGAGCCGCTGTTTTTCGCGGTCGCGATCCGCCTCGATCAGGCATACCTCTGACGAAAAGCGATCCAGCGCATCGCGCAGTGCCGCGCCCAGACAAGTGTATTGGCCGAGATCGAGCATCCAAGAGCTATTTCACCACACAGCACAAAGATGCAGCGTACCGCTTAGTTATCAATTCATTACCCGCTAAAGCTTCGGATTGAAGTTCAAGAGTTCCGGCGAAACGAATCCGGGCCCACCCGCGAAGGGGTTTCTTTCACAACCGCGCCTGAATCTTACCCGCCAGAGTGCGGAAGTCGCTGACGCCCTGCAGTTCGTAGTCCGGGAGTTCGACGTGGAAGTGGTTCTCAAGCTTGGTAAGGAGGTCGAGCGTTTGCAGGCTGTCGATGCCGAGCGCCTGAAAGAAGTCGTCGTCGGGAGAGAGCTTTTCGCGCGGCACTTTGAAGTGCGTGGCGGCGAGCGTGAGTATTTCGTCCAGGGTCTTTTCAGCGGTTGGCATAGTCAGTCATTCTAATTCATTCGATTAGGGCAGGTAGGGCTGGGCGTCTTTGCTTTCTACAAACTTCTTCAGCCCCGCTTGCACCGCGGGGCGGGCAAAGAGCTCGCAGAAGATGTCGATCTCGCGCCGCAGCTCGTCGTGCGGGATGGGCTTGATGAACTGCTTGGCGGCTGCGGAGGTCTGGGGGGCGAATTTCGCCACTTGTGCGGCCGTGGCCCGGGCTGCGCGAAGCGCCTCGCCTTCTCCCACAACCTGGCTGACCAGCCCGATCTGTTGCGCCTTGGTGGCGTTGAAACTGCGGCCGGTTAGCAACAGGTCGCGAACAACCGCATTGCCGACATCGCGTTTCAGGCGCGGGATTCCGCCGAAGCCGGGAATCAATCCTAACCGCAGTTCGGGGAAGGCGAAGCGGGTGGTTTTGTCGGCGATGATCAAGTCGCAAGCCAGGGCAAGCTCCAAACCTCCGCCGAAGGTGACGCCGTGGACAGCCGCGATGGTTGTAAGCGGAGTGGAATCGATAATGTTAAGCGCGCGGTGGATGCGTTCGAGAAACTCGCGCACCCCTCTCACAGCTTCATGGTTCTCGATCCGCTGCGAGCGCTCGAAGAGTTCCCGCAAATCAGCTCCGGCCGAGAAGCCGGGCTTCCGGTCGCTATAAATGATGACCGCGCGGGCAGGCTGCTTGAGAGCTTGTAGTGCCGCCGCGAATGACTCGAGCTCGTTAAGCGAGATCGAGCCAATCTCGTTCAAAGGATCACGGTGCAGACATAACTCGACGAGGCCGTCCTTGTACTGGTAGTCCATGGTTTCACCACTCGAGCCGAGGACTTCGAAGGTGCTCATGCCGTCTTCACCGTCCCGTACATGTCGTCGATTTCATTCTTCATCCGCGCGGAAATCAGGTCGCGCTTCAGCTTGCCGTTGGCGGTGAGCATACCGTTGTCGATGGAAAAGGGCTCCGCACGCAGGCAAAAGGCGCGCACCTGCTTGTAGTGCGGCAGATGCGCATTGACGGCGTCGAGCGCTCGCTGCACCTGTTCGCCCTTCACGGGGCCGGTAACAATAATGGAGAGATACCCGCGACCGTTGCCCACGATCACCACCTGCTGTGCACCTGGAAGGCGACCGGCGATTTCCTCTTCGATCGTCTCCGGAGAGAGTTTGTGTCCCGAGCCGAGGACGATCAGATTCTTGATTCGGCCGACGATGCGCCATGTGCCTGTAGAGTCCAACTCGCCTTGATCGCCGGTGTGAAACCATCCCTCGCGCAGCACTTCGGCGGTTTGCTCGGGGCGGTTCCAGTAGCCAGGGAAAACGTTCGGGCCGCGGACGATAATTTCGTCGTTGTCTCCCAGCTTCATTTCGATGCCGTCGATCGAAGGGCCAACGCGGGCCGGTAAGGGATGGTGAGGATCGTCCATGGTGCAGATGCCGGTGGTCTCGGTCAGTCCGTAGACCTGGAGCACGGGAATGCCAAGCATTCGGAAATAGTTTTGGGTTTCAAGTGTAAGCGGAGCCGAGCCGCAGATCAGGGCCTTCAGGTTCTCGCCGACCATCTTCTTTCGTATGGTGGGAAACAGCAGGGTGTTTGCCAACCAAAACCAGACGCTGCCGGACGAGTGAGATCCCGGTCCTTGTCCGGCCCAGGCCGATGTGGCGCGGGCATACATCACAGCGACGATGCCTCCCCTTTTCGCCATTTGCTCGTCAACTGCCCGGCGCATGCGCTCGAGCAATTGCGGGACGTTGAGGAAATAGTGCGGCGCCACGGCCGGCATGTCGCTCGCAATCTTGGTGAGGTCTGTGTTCAGCGTGACCAGGCTTCCGCGCCGCATGAACGTCAGTAGGGCGATCCACGATGCGCAAAAGCTGAACGGCAGGTAGTGGAAGATGCGATCCCGGCCGATGCGCCCGCTCATTAACTGATCGAGGCGCGCGGATGTGCAGCCGAGCATGAAGCCTACGTTGGCCGCTGTTAACACCACACCCTTGGACTCTCCCGATGTACCGGAGGTGTAGATGATGGTGACTGGATCTTCGTCCCGCAGCCGGGGACGGTCTAAGGAAACGCCTTCGACTCCGGCAAAGATGTCGTCGAACAGGAATTGCGGCGGCGCTTCGGGCCATACCTGCTGGATGGCGCCACCGAGTGTCCGATCGCTCGAACAGACGAGCGCCGGCGTGCTGTCCTTGATCATGGCGACCAGTTCGGCTGGAGCTTGCCGGAAGTACAGTGGAACCACGATCAGGCCCTCGGCCATGGCGGCCAGGTCCATCGCCATCCAGCGAATGCTGTTGGGGCCGAGCAGGCCGCAGCGGTCGCCTTTCTTCAGTCCCTTTGAGGCAAGGAATGTGCGCGCTTTGCGGACAAGTTCGAGGAGTTCGGCGCCCGTCACTCCACTGATCTGGCCGTCGCGGATTTCCTCGAGCACCGTGGTGCTGGAAGCAGTCTTGAGCTGCGCGAAGATTTCTCCGACAAAGGGCATGCTTCAAGAGCTAACAGTAAGCCATCACCAACTGGCGCAACGACGCGTTCATCGGCGGCAAGTAATCTTCCCATCCCCATTCGCCGGTGCGCGTGGGGAATTCGGGATAGCGCCGCTGGACTTCCTCCTCAAAGAAAACCCCCATCTGCGCCATGACCTTCAGGTTCTTCACGACCGTGCGCGCGATCCCGTCGGAGATGCGCTCTCCTTCGGTGGCCAGCGTCTCAAGCGATGTAAGCAGCTTCGCCTCAAGCTCGGGATCCTCCACGGTCATCAGCAGTTCCTGATGTCCGCGCTCTCGCATCAGGTTGCGGATGCGCTCATCCATCGTGATGCCGGCCGACGGCACCAGTGCCGGCATGGAGGTCACGATTCCGTGATAGCGCGATGAGGCCATCATGTGACACGAGCGCAGAATGCTGACCAGTTCGTACATGTTGTATTGGTCAGAGCTCAAGACCGGAACGCCGCCGAGTTTTTCCGAGATGCGGTTCGCGGGGCGCGCGTCCAGTCGCTCCGTCGCAGCCAGAATGACGAATACGTTTCGCTTCTTGCGGAACCCATCGACCGCATTCGCGATCGAAGTCAGATAGTGCTGGTAAGCACGATCGGCGGCCGGCCCGGAATTGTGAAAATAGACCGTGCGGTAGTGGCTATCTTTGTAGGCGCCGGTCAAGCTGTGCAGTGCGTACTTTGCGACTGAGGCTTTCACCGGCCACTCGAAGGGATTAATCGGGCAAACTACCAGCACCGGCGTTCGCCCGTCCCAGCCAACTTGCCGCAGGACAGTCTGGCCGTATTCAGCGGGCTGCGGCTCAAAGGTCCAAGCTGTATCTGTACCCAGTTCGGTCGGAATACCCATCTGGCTGAGAATGAGGCGCGACTCTTCATTCCGCGTAATGACGAGCGAGTTCTTGCAGTAGCGGGCGCACATTTTGGCAACGAGCGGGTCCATATGCCCGGCCTCGGCGCCATAGCCGACGGAGAGCTTATTCTCAACGGCGGCGATTCCCAAAGAACCGATCATCATGGTGGTCAGAGCGTTGGCGAACTTGCTTTTGAACATCGAGCCTTCGCACGCCACAACACCGTGGTGTTTGGGAACTTCGTCCAACAGGAAGGGCGGGAAAATATCCGGAAGATGGACTTGCTTGCTGCCATCGAAGTATCCCTTCGAGAACTCGAAGTTCTGGCTCATCACGCTGAAATCGACGCGCTCCGCGCCCAGGATGTGCCGGATCTGGCGCAGCATTTCCTCAACGCGCACATCAGAACCCATGTTGCGCGTGCCGTTATATCCGGCAAAGAGCAGTTTCAGTTTTTCCCCGGGCTGCCAGGGCTTGTTGCCGCCGAGCATCCACCCCGCCTTGACGCGCTCGATGTTGCTGCTGACCCAGGCTTCCAGAATGAAATCCATCATGCGGCGGTACCTCCGCGCGCGGCGGGCCAGGGCTGATAGGTGTATTCGAAATTGTTCTCGCGGCTGAACTTGAGCAACGGAAAACTGTACCGCGAGAACGGAACCGGCTTACGGCCCAGCTCAGTCGTCACGCGCGTATTGTCGAACACCGTGTTCCACACCAGATAGGGCATGAAGACCTTCATCAGGGACGCGCCTTTGCCGAGCGGGCTTTGGCGGTTCGAAAGGAAATTCACCGAACCGGTGAACGGTTTCCCGGTAAACGGGAGAAAGACAGGTCTACGCTTCTGCTGTGCGGCGGCGAGCGCTGTCGTCACCTCGCGGAAGGTTTCGGACGACGTGCCCGATGACAGGTGATAGGTTTCGTGTTTCGGCAGATCTTTCTGATGCAGAGTGGCGATCGCGTCGGCGACGAAATCGACGTTGACAATGTCGATCTTGTCGGTCGGACGAAAGGGCAACACCGGCAGTCCAGCCAGGAACACAAATGCCTTCACCATATCGAACTGGGTGGTCTCGGCGTGGCGGCTGTCGCCGAGCACAATGCTCGGGCGGAACACCGTCTTGGGTGTATCGGGCAGAAGCACTCGGGTCATGTGCTCGCAGAATTTCTTGGTGCGCGCGTAAGGATCGTAGTCAGAGCGGTCCCAGTCAATGGAGTGGTCCTCGCTCACCACTTCGTTGCTGCGCTTGCCCGCCACTGCGACCGTGCTGACCTCGCTGAAGCGGCGCAGTCCGTGATAGTGCTCGGCGTGACGTGCCAGGGTGAGCACCTCGAGTGTCCCGCGCAGGTTCACATTCAGGCAGCTTTTTTCGGATTTGCGGTTGAGCGACGCCGCGCAATGAATCACTGAATCCGTAGTGTGCACCAGCCGGTCGTAGTCGTCGCGATTCAGCCCGAAACCGGGGATTGTGAGATCTCCGCAAAACACCCGAACCTTGGTCTGCAGGTGCTCATAGAAACGCGAAAACTCCATGTGCAATTGCAAGGCGCGCCACAAGCGGAGTTGCGCTTCCTGCGGATCGCGGGCGCGGACGAGCAGGTTCAGCGAGGCGCCATGGCCATCAAGAAGATTAGCAACTACATGAGCGCCGATGTATCCGGTCGATCCGGTCAGGAATATCGCCACGTTGCTCCGTTGGTCCCGGTCTTCACGGTCTCTCGATTGACGGGCACGAGTTGAAAAGTACGCGGAGGCCGCGCTTCGAGGGGCCGCCCTTCAATCAAGGGATACGTCCAGCGCCGCAGTGCCGGGATATGAATGTTGATCCAATATTCCCACCAATCGAGTGAACGGGTGTCGTAACCAAATTGGTCCTGCTCTTCCGGGACGAGGGCGTAGGAGAGACCCTCGATGTTTTCCGCAGCGAAGGCGTGCTCATTCAGAAGAATAAATGGCTCGAACAGCTCAATCAGTTTTTCGACCCGCTCCAGACTACGCTCGGCCTTGACGAGCGGTGCGCGTTTCAACGGAAGCGGCGACATGATGCGCTGGATCGATTTCACAATGGCCTTCTGCGCTGGGGCCGACATGCGGTTGTAACGTTCCTTTGAGACCGGGATGGCGTCGAAACGCAGCCGCAGCCACGACTCCAGGCCCTCCTGCGCGCGGTAGTGTTTGCGGTGGGCCAGCGAGGTCAGTTCGATGGAGCGGCCCATATCGCAGGGATTCGTGACCGAAGTCGCCAACTGATAAAGTGGCTCGTGCCGGCGCTCCATCACGGCGGCCGCAATCAGGGTCATGCCATCGCACACAGAGTCGACCGGAATGATGTCGAGGCGCTTCTTCTCATTCGACGGCAATTGACGGAAATAGGTGCCCAACAAATAAGAGAGCGACGCTGAGGTGTTGATGCCCTCATTCCATCCGAGGAATGGCTTGGCCACGGAGGTTTCGACGATCGCCGGCCGCACGACGGCGACCGGCAGTCCGGCCCCATGTTTCACAATCAGCGATTCGGCCAGGCTCTTGGTGAGCGTATAGGTGTTCGGCCACCCCAGTTCCTTTGCGCGGCGGGTGCCCACTTCGCTCAAGTAGGTTTTCAGCCAGCGGACGCGATTCTTGCGAATTTGATTTTCGAGCGCCGCGCCTTGCAGATCCTTGGCCGCGTGTTCTTTGGCCCGCGCCTGCAAGCGCAGGCCCGACGTGATCTCTTCACTCTCGGCATGCTCTTCCGCTTGTTTGATCACATCGTGCAGGGAGCGCCATTCCTGCTCGGCGTCGAAGTCGGGAAGGTCGCGGGGATTGTAGTTGGGAGTGATCTTCTCCGGCACGCGGCCATCCTGCTCTCCCGCGACGTAACAGGTGGAAAGATGCAGCAGACCGGCATGGTCGGTCCCGCGGACGAACTCGAGGATGTTTACGGCGGCATCGGTGTTGGTGGCGAGCGCATCGCGCAGGTCGGGATTGAAATCTGTCAGGCCCGAGCTATTGATGATGAGATCGAGGCTGTTCTCGAAAGTGCCGATAGTCTCCGCACTCAGGCCAAGCCCGGGCTGAGTGACGTCGCCTTCGATGACTTCGATCTTGTCCTGGAGAAACTCGGGAAGGCGCTCACCATAGCGATCGTACAGGGGATCGAACACCGGCGAATCTTCCACCATCTTCTGGAAACGGCGCTGGCCCGGATTCGATTTCTGGCGGCGGATGAGCAAGTAGACTCGCTTCACCTCGGGCAGTTCCATCAGCGTGTTCGCCAGCCAGACTTTGCCGATAAATCCGGTGACGCCGATCAGCATGATGTGCTTGCCAGCAAAGGCACGACGAACCGAGAATCCTTCCACCTGGCGGCGGCCGTCGAAATGAACGATCGGCCGCACCGGCACCGTAGCCTGGCGCTCGGCCGGAATCACGGCAGCGCGCAGTTGTTCCAAAGAAATATCCAGGTGACGTGCGAGCGTCTTGGGAGCACGCCGGCCATCGGGCATGTTCTCCCGGAGCGGCGCAAAGGCGCCCCGGGGACGGATCACCGGATCGAGCAGCCGTCCGGTCGCCACCCCGTCACGAAACTCCAACCGGTTGGCGACGATGTGCTTCACACCGAGGTAGTGGGCCAGAGGCCGCATTAGGTGATCCAGCGCCTGGCTGACCAGAACGACATCGGCCCCGGAGTGCAGGAGCTCCTCGACCGCCTGAACGCCGCTTTTCTTCAGCCTGGGCCGCAATTTGTAGTGGAAATACTCCTCACCCAGCAGATCAAGCCGGTCGCGGGTCACCCCGCGCAGGACGTTATGCACCACCCGCGTGGCAAACTTGCGGTTCAGGGAATACAGAAAGGGACGCAGAACCGCCATCAGAAAGATAAGTCCACGGCGCCGGAATCGCTCGCTGAAGGTCTGGGCGTTCCAGGTGAAGAAGGCCACGGGCCGGACCACCGTAAGATCAAGAAGACTGCCCTCGACCCGCCAGTAGACGGTGGGGGCCCCACTGGAGTTGTGGTTTGTCGATTCCAAAATGCCTGTTTGTACCTCTAGCGGCCGCAGGGTAACGAGCCCGACGAATCTCATATTGTAAACAATCTGCACAGGTTTGAGGGCCTGAAGCAGCCACCGCTCGAAGCCGGATGATTACTGTTAGAAATCACAGGATCGCGGTTCCATGGAGACCACGTTCTCGTTTTGGCCCGATACGCCGGGCTACAAGGGCAAAAGTCTCGTCCATGATCGCGACTTCACGCTCACCGTGGTGGCGGGATTGGGGCTTGTCGCCGCAGAGGTTCTCGGAGTGGGTCCACCTCTGATCGAAAGTCGCCATCGGATGCTTCGTACTCATCGGGAGGTGCGTGCATTTGGCCGTCCGTGATGGTTCCGGGGGCCCTCGTCAGCTGTCCAACGCGCTGAGTGATCCGCTCCAACGATCAGGGCGACGCTGCCGCTGATGACCAAGACTGCGGCAATCGCAAGCATGCCTCCGCGAAATCCTCCGTTTGCCGAACGGAAGAATCCAATGATGTCTGGGCCGAAATATCCTCCGAGGTTGGCGAGCGAGTTTACGACGGCGATCCCCGCCGCTGCCGACAGGCCCGCCATGCGGGAAGTCGCCATCGCCCAGAAGGGACCGACCATGCCCTCGGCGAAGGCGACTCCGATTGCAATTCCCGCCACCACCGTGATGGTCGACGTCCCATAGCCTGCCACGACCAATCCCACCGCCGCGATAAACGCCGGGATTGCCGTGTGCCAGCGGCGTTCACCGGTGCGGTCCGAGCGCATTCCGAGCAGCACCATGGTGGCGGCGGTCAACAGGAATGGAAGCATGGCCACAATTCCCGTCCAGAAATAGCTCAGACCCGATAAGACGCGGATCACGCTCGGCAGCCACAGCGTCACGCCATACATGGTGGTAGAAACCCCGAAGTAGATGATCGACAACAGCCAAATCCTGCCGCTCACCAGAACCTTCCAGAAATCTTCCTGCACCACTACGGGTTCGGACTGTCTCTCGCTTTCAAGCTTCTGCAATAACCACGTTCGCTCGTCGCCTTTGAGCCATTCTGCTTCGTACGGACTGTCGGTGAGGGTGGCAAATACGCTAATCCCAAGCAAGATCGCCGGCACGCCCTCGATGAGAAACATCCACTGCCAACCAGTGAATCCTGCGCCCTTGAGACCGAGCAGAGCACCAGAGATCGGACTGCCGACGATTCCGGCGATGGGGTTCGCCGTCATGAACCAGGCTACAGCCCGCGCCCGGGCGCTGGCCGGAAACCAGCGCTTCATATAAAGGATCATGCCGGGGAAGAATCCGGCCTCAGCCGCTCCGAGCAGAAAACGCATCGCATAGAAACTGAATGGGCCGCGGACGAACACCATGAAACACGAGATAACGCCCCAGGCAATCATCAGGGCCGAGATCCAGCGGCGGACCCCGACCTTTTCCAGCACCAGATTGCTCGGCAGCTGAAAGAAGAAGTAGCCGATAAAAAACATTCCGCCGGCGCGTCCGATGACGCGCTCGCTGAGGCCGAGTTGCCCCCGCATTTCGAGCACGGCGAAGCTCATGTTGATGCGGTCGAGGTAGGCCACGATGTAGAGCAGGAAGAGGAACGGCATCAGCCGCCACATCAGTCGCGAAACGACGGCGGGTTCGAGGCGGTCGGAGGCGGTCTGCAAGGCGTCTTTGAACCGACAAACTGCCGGGAGCTCACGGGCTGTCCTGGGCCGGTGCTCAGGCTGCGTGGGCCAGATTGCCCGCGCGACAGCCGGCGAGACGCCGGCGTAGGGTGCGAGGATTCTACTCCAAGTTGAGCCCTTTCCGGATGTCGGCAACGATTTGTTCGGGTGATTCCGAGATTCGAACCGTAAGGGCGTCTCCCGGCTCTTCCAAGTCGGCGAATTGGCTGGCGAGGATCGCTTCCCCCGCGAAGTGTCCGTGACGGGCGCGCAAGCGGTCTCGGATCAAGGCCGCGCTGCCCTTCAGGTACACGAAGCGCACTTCCCGGCCAGCTTGGAGCTTTCGACGGTAGGCGCGCTTCAGGGCGGAGCAGGCAAGCACTACATTGCGACCACCTGCGATCCAGTCCAGGATCGCTGCCCGCAGTCGGTCGAGCCAGGGCTCGCGATCCTCATCGTTGAGGGCGATGCCGTTGCGGATTTTCTCGACATTGGACTGCGGATGGAAGTCGTCGGCATCGGCAAATTCCCAGCCGAGTTGCGCCGCGAGCAGCTTCCCGATGGTCGTCTTGCCGGCCCCGACCACTCCCATAACGATCACGATCATCGTTGCCGTGTGCTATTTCTTCGCGTAGGTTTTTTGTTCACCGGTCCGGCTATTGGTCAGCGTGAACGATCCATCGCTCTGCGCGACAACCTTGAGGTACTTGCCTTCACAGTTCTCTTTCAAGTTGGCGATGTGATCCGGGTCGACGTTGTGGTCCTTGTCGGACTCGGCGGCGTAATGGAGTTGCCACAAATCCTCCGAGCCAGGAGCATCGTGGACGATCTGCCAGGCAGCCGGACTTGCTCCCTTGCGCGGCCCGTTGTCGATCACAGCGACGCGGGGGTGCAGGGCCCAGTCGAGTGCCTTCGAGTTTGAGAGATCGGCGCCGTGATGCGTCACCAGGAAAAGATCGACGGTGCCGAGGAGATGATTCGGGCAGGCCAGTTCCAGTTCCTTCTTCCTCGTCAGATCGCCGAGATCGAGGAAACGGAAGTTGCTGTAGGTGATCATCACGCCGACGGAGCGGGCGTTCTCGGTGGCGTCATCGGGCGCTGCCGGCTCAGCCTTGCAGTAAAGGTTCGCCTCACCGCCACCGGGGAGCGGCTTTCGGATCAGCTCCCCCGCCGCCGACAGGACCTTCACTTCAATTCCCTTGATCGGCAGTCCCCAGCCCGGCTTCACTACGACGTGGGCGTGGCCGCCGATCGCCTTCTCATACGCCGCGTAGTCGGTGCGCGTGACCGCAGAATCCTCGAGGTTCGGACCGTGGTCGATGAAGGTCCCCAGTTTGAAGCTCTCGGCGAGCTGGGGTACGCCGCCGACATGGTCGCGATGGTAGTGCGTGATCAGGACGTAGTCGATTTGCGTCAGGCCAGCCTGGCGGGCGGCGGAGAGAATGCGGTCCGCGTCCCGGCCCTCGTGGTCGGGCCATCCGGCGTCGATCAGGAGCGACTGGCCGCTTGGAGCAACAACCAGGGTAGCCTGGCCGCCTTCAACATCGATGAAATAGATCTCCAGTGGCTTCGGGGCGGCAGGTAAGTCGCATGGGCTGCTTCCCACAAAGACACTGAGGCAGACGGCGATGAGCAGATATGGACGCATCGGTTGCACCGGATGAGTTGGGATTTTCCGACGATTATGCCACGCGAGGGGTGAAAACACGGAGAGATCATTGAACGGCTCCTACCAATCGTTGGTCTCTCGGTTCTTTGCTCTCGTCTGCATGATTTGCAGTTTCTCAGGGGAGAACCGCTATGCCGACCGAGATGAACATCGAGGGAACGACGGTGAGTTGACAGAGCTGTGCCGGCACTGACACTCTGGTGGCCGTAAGGGTATTTGTGGGGTTATTGAGATTTCGGTACCGCATCGGGCTATCGCGAGGGGTTGGACCTCGCCGTCTTCGTTCTTTCCCAGCCCTTTTGACCACCGCAGTCCTGACTCTCTCGCTGGCGGCCTCCGCTCTGCCGCCGCGGGAAAAGGATGCTGTGCAATATGGCGCCGGACTGATCGTCAATGTCCCCTTTCCCGAGGCTGAAGTCTCCCGAGTCGTTCAGGAAATCGTTCAGAACGGCATCATTCGCGGCACAAAAGAATACAGCAAGGACCAATACATCACTGGCGCTGTCGCGGCCAGTTCGACCCACGTCTTTCCGGAGCGGACCGAAGCTGGCAAGGTTTTCTACAAGATCCGCCTCAAGGCGCTCGACCCGTGGAATTTCAAGGACAGCAGCGATGTCGGGACGCTCGCTGTCCGCTATATAGTGCAGGCGCAGGATAGCAGCAACACCGTCCTGCGCATCGATGCTCGCTTCGTGGAAGATTTTCGACACATCGCTCACCCCTCGAACGGATCCGTCGAGGGCGCCGAGTACAAGGATATTCGTGATCACCTCGATCAGATCGAGGTAATGAAGGTCCAGGCCGACGATGCCAAGAGCCACCCGCCGGAAGTTGAGCCGTTGCCGGCGCCTCGGCTGAAAGACGAGTCCGCTTCAGCCGCGACGGTTCCCACTCCCGCCGAAGCAGCTCCGACTGCGTCAGGCAGTGAGCCTTCGGCCGAGAGCCTGGAGGATCGCGTCAAGCAGCTGCGGCAGCAGGTCCAGCGAGTTGTCAAGGCCCCGGGAGCGGCGCTCAAATCCGCGCCGTTTCATACCGCGAGCACATTGCAGTCCCTTCCCACCGGCACCGAGGTTCTGATCGTGATCTCCACTCCTTACTGGGTGGGTGTCGAAACCCACGAAGGCCAACACGGATGGATTCTGCGCGACGAACTGGAGCGGTTGCCATGAGCAGGCGCGCGAATGTCCTGTGGCTATGCGTTTTTGTCGCGATCCTCGGCAGAGTTTCGTGCGCGCAGGCCGTCTCCCCCAGCGAACGTTCCTTCCCGCAATCAAAGACCACCATCGAAAAAACGCTGCAGGCGATGCAGAGCGAATTGGCGGGCCGTCTACCCGTGCTCGAGGGGTTTGCGAAACCGGGAGAACATCCTCTCGACCGTTATCAGCACGGGTATTATCAGGCGACATTCGAAATCAATGCTGCGCCCTCCGGCGGATCTGTGGTGCGGGTGACGACCAGAGTCACGGCCTGGTATGCCGATCCGTCAGGATCCCACTCTGGCTACCAGTTGCTGACGTCGAATGGCCGCCTCGAAGCCGACCTGCTCGATCAGCTGGCCGACCAGCTTGCCGCCATCCCACCAGCAGCCGAAAAGCGCGCCGTACCGAGTTCCACTCCTCGAGTCGAACCTGGCCCTGCCCCCCCGAAACCGACAACGGAACCTACGATTTCTGCGCCCTCTCGGCAGTTCCCCGACACCAACCAGACGTTTTCCTCATCACTGAGCCACGGGCTGGCTGCTCCGGAATCTGCGAAACAGCCAACACCCGAGCAGGCGGCTGCGGAAAAAGCGCAAAACGCGCTGCAGGCGGAAGTCGACAATCTGGAGGCAGTCCTCAAAGGCACGGCACATCCGAACAACCTGGTCGCGGTGAAAAAATCAGGAACGCCCGTCGTGTCGACTCCCAGCCTCACGGCAAAGCCCCAGTTTTTGGCCAGCATGCACGACGAGTTCGAACTGCTTGACTTTAACGCCGATTGGGTCCATGTGCGAATCTCGGGTCTCGCTCGCGGATGGATCTGGCGTAACAGCGTCGAGATGCCGGACGGAATTCCTGACACCGAGCAACGCTCGCTGACGTCACCGACGGCCGCCGATTTATTTCATGTGAGCCGCGAAGAAATGGCGGTTTTCCCCGGAGACTGGGAACCGTTGCGCAGCAAGAAGGTGAAGATCATTTCCGTGCAGAAAATCGAGGAGAACAGCAAAGGTGCCGGACCAAAGGAACGCCTCGAGTACGTCAAGTTCCTGTGGGAAAAAAGCTATGAAGAGATGAGCGCAAAGCCGCAGGAATTACAAGGCGTAGTGGTGATTTTCGATGCGTCCGACGGTGGCATGATTGCCGCCACCCTCACCACGCTCGAACAGTGGAAAGCGGGCAAACTGAGCGATCGGGCGCTGTGGCACCAATGCTTCTTCGATCCGCCGGAAACGTTTGATTCGCCAGCGGCTACAGGAAGCAACTAGCACAATCGAACGTGCGCCACGCCGATGTGTTAGCCTGATTTCGGCGAATTCGCTTTTTGGTTTTCACTTGACTTTCGAAAGCTATCAGAGTAGGTATCGATTCCTTGAGCCCGTGGCGGAGTGGGGTCCGCGCGCGCTCGTTTCGCAAACCAGCTAGTTTTCGGAACGTTGGACACGGCCTAACTCATGAGTTCGATGACATTGCCACTCTCTGGTCTCCGCATTCGGGCAACTTCCCTTTTCCGCGACTATGCCGAACTCATCAAGCTGCGCGTCACCAGCCTGATCGTGATGACCGCGTGGTGCGGCTACTTCTTCGGCGCCCACAAAGCGGGCCTTCCGTGGTTTAGCTCCGGGCTATTGCATGCAATGTTCGGGATCGGATTGGTATCCAGCGGTACCGCTGCGCTGAACGAAGTCATGGAGCATGATGTGGACGGCCACATGGGCCGCACAGCCCGCCGCCCTCTGCCTGCCGGGAGAATGTCGATGTTCCATGCGGCTGCTGTCGGCGCGCTGGCCGCGATCGGTGGTTCTATTTATCTGGCCATCTTTACGAACCCGCTGACCGGCCTTCTGACGTTTCTGACCTCTGTCGTCTATCTTGCCGCTTACACGCCCCTGAAACGGGTCTCGCCGATCTGCACTTTCGTCGGTGCCTTCCCCGGGGCGATGCCCGGCGTGCTCGGCTGGGCGGCGGCTCGCGGTCGGCTGGAGTGGGGCACGCTAGTCCTTTTCGCTATCTTGTTTGTGTGGCAATTCCCGCACTTTTTCTCGATTGCGTGGCTCTACCGTGAAGACTATGCCAGCGGCGGCATCAAGATGTTGCCGGTCGTGGAAGAAGACGGTCGCTCGACCGCGCATCGCATCCTGGGGTATTCCATCGCACTGATTCCCATCAGCGTCCTCCCCAGTTTTATGGGGATGGCTGGCCGGATCTATCTCGTGGGCGCAGTCGTGCTCGGCTTCGCGATGCTCTACTTCGGAGCTCGCCTGGCATTCCTCAATCTTCCCCTGTCCACCGCTCAGTCGAAGCTGCGTGCCCGTCACGTCTTGCAGGCGACGGTGATCTACCTTCCACTCCTGTTCGCCTTAATGATGAGCAACTCGGTACACCCGTAAAGCTGGGCTGGAATTGTTATTAACTTGTAGTTATTTTAGCAATGACTCCTGCCGGGCGTAGCGGTTCGTCCAGCTTCGAAGGGCCCTTCGGTGTGCGGGGGCCCATCGTAAAATGCTGCGAGGCCGAAATTTGAACCTGAACGAAGACCCGCACCGCAGGCACAATCCGCTGACCAACGAGTGGGTGCTCGTCTCACCCCATCGCGCCACTCGTCCCTGGCAGGGAGAGGTCGCCAAGCTGCCGACTACCCCGGAGCCCACATACGATCCCGGTTGCTACCTCTGCCCCGGAAACGCGCGCGCCGGGGGCATTCGTAATCCAAACTATGAAGCGACGTTTGTGTTTACAAACGACTTCGCCGCGCTCAAGCCCGATACGCAAATTGCGTACCAGGACATGGAAAGCGCAGGGCTACTGGTGGCGCAAAGCGAACCTGGCATCTGCCGCGTCATCTGCTTCTCCCCGCGCCACGACCTCACGCTTGCCACAATGACCCCGGAGCAGATTGAAGTGGTGGTGCACACTTGGATGGAACAGTTCCACGAACTCGGCGGCCTCGACTCGATCAATCACGTCCAGATTTTCGAGAACCGCGGCGCCATGATGGGAGCCAGCAATCCGCACCCACACTGCCAGATCTGGGCGACCGCCTCGATTCCGGGCGAGCCATCCAAGGAACTGGCGACTCAGCGCTCCTACCTCCAGTCCCACACCCGGTGCTTGTTGTGCGACTACCTTGCCATCGAGCGGCAGCATCAGGTGCGCATGGTTTGTGAGAACGCTGAATTCGTCGTGCTGGTGCCATTCTGGGCGGTGTGGCCGTTTGAGATCCTGGTGAGCAGTCGACGCCACATTGGAAGTATGAACGATTTCACCTGGGATGACGCGCATTTTCTGAGCCAGATGCTTCACCGCGTCACCGAGACCTACGACAAAGTATTTGGAGCTCCTTTCCCCTATTCCATGGGATTTCACCAATCCCCGACCGACGGCAACGATCATCCGGAGTGGCACTTTCACGCCCATTTCTATCCTCCGCTGCTGCGCTCGGCCACGATCCGTAAATTCATGGTTGGCTTCGAAATGCTGGGCAATCCGCAACGTGACATCACGCCTGAAATTGTCGCGGGGAGACTCCGCGAATTAGCCGGCGGATAAGGCCGCAGCGGTGTATTCTGATCGCGTGAAAGGATGGATATTCTGCCAGGGAACTCGATGAAACTCCTTACGATCAAAATCGTGGCTGTGTTCGCAACCCTCGCAAGCTTTTCGCTGATTCGGGCTTCTGCGCAGGCAACAGCCATTTCTGCGACAAGACAGATCAGTCCTGCGGCGTTAGTGAAGTTGTTTCAAGATGGCAAGCAGAAGCCGCTCGTCATCCAGGTAGGTTCGCACGTTCTCTACACGCAGGCGCATATCCCCGGCTCGGAGTACATCGGCCCCGCCGCCAACGACACGGCCTTGGAGAAACTGCGCAAGCGCGTCGAATCGTTGCCCCGCACGACGTTTATCGTCCTCTACTGCGGATGCTGCCCCTGGAGCCACTGCCCCAACGTCGCACCCGCCGACCAACTGCTCTCGGGGATGCACTTTACCAATGTGAGGGTGCTGTATATGGCCAACAACTTCGGCGCGGACTGGGTTGACAAAGGCTATCCCACCGCGAAGGGAGAGTAGGTTTTGCGGCGCACGATCTTATGGATCGCCGTAGTCATGGTGGTGGCCGCTTTCCTGGTGCGCCGCATTTCCCCGCGAACTACTCTACCTCACAAAGGACTGTCACCTACGAACGACAAGCCGGTCGCTCCGGATTTCACACTGCCGCAGCTCGACGGGCAGCAGCTGTCTCTGTCGTCATACCGCGGCAAGGTGGTGCTCGTCGACTTCTGGGCGACCTGGTGTGGTCCCTGCCGCGAAGAAACTCCGCATTTTGTAGAACTCCAGCAGAAATACGGCAACCGAGGGCTCCAGATCATTGGTGTTTCCATGGACGACAGCGCAGATCCGGTCCGTCCGTTCGTCGAGCAGTTT
>Ga0123355_10003775_pt1 | contig 21904 bp, 10 predicted proteins | sample TergutEmb28metaG_3_FD_89872 | JGI IMG/M metagenome (GOLD analysis project Ga0123355, IMG submission 89872) | Embiratermes neotenicus P1 segment gut microbial communities from Petit-Saut dam, French Guiana - Emb289 P1 | ecosystem: Host-associated > Arthropoda: Insects > Digestive system > Gut ... | reverse complement strand
TGACTACGTGAAAAAATCGTGAATGAAGTAAGTAATAATTGTAGAAAGAGGCATCTTATTATGTGAAGTATTTTGGTGGCAAAAAAATAGGGAACCTTACTTTCTGAAACACCTATGTATTTCGACGCGGCGAAATTCTAAAGTGAAATTTAATAAAATCAATGTGCATATAAATAATAAGTTCTGCTACGCAATATAACAACAGACCCTCATAATATTAGTAACGCTGTATAATATGCGACAACAGCGCACAGTAACAAAGAGTGTGACTCTGTGTATTACGTAAATGGTATGACCAAGTTAGAAGGGTGCAGCATGCAAAAGCCCGAGGAGCCTCAATGTTGCTTTATACGTTCATTTCTTATCTTATTCCATTTAAATGCGCTAAAGTTGTAAATCCCACTTACGAAAAATCAGGCCTACGAGAAAGTGCCCGATTTACGACTTTTTGTGCTACGCAAAGGTTTCCATAAACGCAACTACCGTGTAAATCATGGTAAACCTGTATGCTGATTGCACGACACAACATACATCGCGGTGTAAGTGCTTTTCAACGAAGCATGAGCCACATCGAATTGAAAAGAAACAACAATTTCCAAGCAAGAGTGATATAGGTCTTGCTTATACTGTGCAGCTCAGCCTTCTGAACTTGAACCTCGTCGCATGTGTACATTTTTCCAGTATGTCCACAGTAATTTATAGGACCACTAGTATTAAATACGTCTTATTATCAACTTTGTGTCAGCTTACTGCAAACACTACATTCAGGACACCCACCGCGGATTCCAATTTGAGACTGTCGATGTATCAGAACGCCACAAATATGTAGTCGAATACTCTGACAAAGAATCACACACACACAACGAAAGATTTCTGTTAAAACAGTTTGACACAGATAATTCAGCAAATGAACGAAATAGGGAGTAAGGCTGTGGGGTGGAATCACCCAGGTCAGGAAAGTGTCCAGTCAGAGCCGTTCCCGGAGGGATGTAGGTGCCGAGGCGAAGCATTCTTTGCGGGGGGGGGCTTTTATGAAACGAAAAATTAAAATCCCGTAGCCTGCACATTTAATATTAACGAAGACACAATGCTGCAGATGTATTAATGTATTTTGTCACTTCTTTTAGATTACAGTGAAATGATCCCACTTATATATATTTTTATGTACGACTCACCAATATCGCCCTGCCAACAAGAAAACCACTTTTCTCGATTTTCTTCTTGCAAACTCTGCGAAGAGTTACTGTAGTTTATGTCATCCTTCTCGATGGGCAAAACAGCAAGTCTTCCCAGCCTCTCTTGAGCCACAGTTGTACTCAAATAATTCTTAATCATTTTCAGTTTTGAATAACTCCTCTCGCCACCGTAACTGGTAGCGTTAACATTATCGTATAAACTATTTCTGTGTTCGGGAAGGAGTCTCCTAACGATCTCAGAAACGGAAAAGCTGGAAGTGCTTTACCAACATCTTCAGAGAGCATGCCGCGCCAAATCCCAAGTTCAGAGAAAGGTCCACTTTGTTAATGTGGTGAGACGATGCAGCATGCAGTTTAATACACTATATATTTTCCACCTTTCTTTCACACACAAAGAACCCCGGCAAACAGACTTACTGAAACTTGTTCCACGATGAACTAGAGAATTAAACTGCAGTTGCCGGAGAAGTCAGACGGTACTCACCCCCAGATCAGACACAACTCAATGTCGGTTTGCATGGAAGCTTATCCATGCTTCTGAACACAACAGTCACTTACTTTACTGTGAGGTTTTATACATCGGTGTGAACATTAAACCTGGACTAGTTCCATTTCGAGCATCACGTTTCGGGTATTGAAAATTCTTGATTCCTTTTCTATAAACAGACTACACTTCGACGTGTATACACGAATGAACATGCTTTTCATTTCCCTACATACGCGTAGTTACTTTCGTTTCTGACACTGTGTTTCGAAATCACACCACTTGTCCGAGATTTTCCAGTTTAATAATTATCCCTCACATAATACAGTTTCAGACCTGAACTTTATCATTAAGAGTGACAAAAGTGTGCGTGAAGAGTAAACACAAAAACGGATGATTAAAATTGTAAGTATACAGGTCTACACTGACTTTCTCATTATAGCCATCGTGGGAAACAGTTTCAACTATGCGACAGTGTTTACCAACCGATTTCTTTATGTATTCCTTGTGATTCTAACCTCATTTGTTACTATACTGAACGTAAAAAGTTACCGACACCAATTTCAGGAAGCGAGAACAGGAGATGCAAGTTCCCAGCAAGAGTGTAATTACACATCTAATTAAGTGTACGTCTCCATTACAGAACTGCGGCATTAACGTGTGTAACCTGGGAGTTCCACCAAGAACATGGACTGAATAACAAATGTGTAATCAACAGAATGTGATAATGATCCGTCCCGTCACACAAAAACCCATGGCATGGTATGTAAACATCAATTGCCACAGCTGGAGGCTGAGGGTAATTACAGCGCGCCAAACCAAATGACAAATGAACCCGATGCATTGCATTCACCCGCATCCCTGTGGCTCACGTTAGGCACGCCCTCCTCTCATATTCTACTTCCCCTGGCGCAAGCACGATTCATTTGCTGCTTGTCATTTTTTTTTGTAATCTTTTATGTTAACTAAAAGTGTCTCAAAGACACCTTCGGAACACAAATCAAGAAAGCACAGACAAAGACCTACGAAAACAAAGTAACTAGACTGGCCAAAGCAGGACAGGTGGCAGCATCGGTCAGGCAGCGCATGATGCAACACGTAGGGCCTAACTACGTGTGCCGTAGTTTGATTCGTTCTTCACTTACTTAACTCTGTTTCAAGATGAAAATAACAGTGTCAAATGACCTGGAAGACGATCATGACATCGGTATTAAGAACAGGTCCACGGAAGCAGAGGAACGTGGCCTGTTTCAAAGTTTTACGCACATATTCGTGGTGATTAACGCAAAATACACGGCAACCCGACAGAAAGTCGAATAAGGTCGGCCTACCATTTCAGTACAGATCTAGACGGTTGTTCCACACAAAGGTTACGCTTAGTCCAAAGTGCCGTGCATTTAACTGTATGCTTCAAAGCACAGTGGCAAATATACACGCTACATACACCACGCATGTGTCTCAGAATACACAACAGATACTCCCCTAATGTAATGGTTACACACTGTGGTTTCTGCGAGGGTAGGACCTGATTTTAAAATTATATTTGGATTAATTTAAAGCTCCATTCCTGTTATTTTCATCCGTTCTAGAGCCAATACTGAGTTGGCACACAAGTGGTTAACCTCAGCGCTCCGTGTTACACACACTGAGAACAAACGCTTTCTTCTGGCGTGCATTTTATCCCCTTAATTCCCAATTCATAATGGCTACTGAACGTACAACCTGCTTAAAACTGAACCTCGTCGTTTGCCCATAGATATTATAGCCAGTGCGATTTGCTTGATTATCAGAATAAGGACTAACAGAGTGGTCTTTGGAATACAGCGTGTTTTTTGTGAAGAAGAAACTAAGTTTTTAATTAGACTCATTATGTGGCTACCAACCTCAATAGCCATGCATTGCAGCAACAATTTAAGATTTAACACCAGCCTACTAAAATAACAACTCTACTGAGCAAATAAAACAAAGGCGGATGCATCAAAATATGCCACTTGTCACAGAATTTACTTGGGACGATAACAATGTACGAAGATAGCTGAAAGTGTGTGCGGTAACTCACTTCGCATGTACTGAAGCACTTTCCTTGTTATTACCTCCACCACGAAGAAGATGTCTCCACGTTATCTTAAAACACGTAATAATATATGTACACATCCCTACAGCTAAACAGCTCCTTCGTCAAATAACATTTCTTCGTCTCCCTTGTATAGCGATATCATAAATGTAGACTCACTCCACAGCGGCAAGGTCCTGACGTCAGTAGTGGGTTAAGACACGGCAAATGTATGAGAATATGCTATAGCGTGTTTCTTCTTACAAGTGCCACATTAATCCAAGTTCCCTCGACAGCCTTCATGTCATAACGATGGTTCAGCCCGCCAAGCTATTTGGCCGAAGAGCTTTATCGCACGATGCATATAGACATTTGGCCCATTAAACTCGACACTACGGTGACATCCCGCAGTCTAAACCAAACAATGTTATCTCCTACCATGAAACTTCATACGCGAGGGACATGTAGCAGCGACGCTACAACAAACAACCCATTCCAATGAAGCTTCCGCCGAATTTTGGACCTTCAATACGTCCGATGCGCACCTTATCTGCATCCTTCCACTTCATGCAAGTATGGTTCAAAACAGTAGAACGAACAAGACAGGCAACGTAAGTATAACGTAACAAGAGGCGCGTTCGCGTTACCACTGTTGCCGCGGATAAGCAATAAGCGTTACATATTCTCTGTGTGTGTGTGTGTGTAGCCTTAGTTATGCAGTACGAAAGGCGCATACGCCGTATTATATTGTCATCTGTGGCCTGCCCGGCTACTCTATACTTTTCCACATTATCTCTTAAACATCACGATTTTCGGGGAAAAAAAGTTATTGAACATAAAATGTGTGTTTTAATTTTCTCCACAACTTTCGCGTGCAATATTTCTCATTCTTAGAAGAATTTAGCAAGATACTACCATAAATGTACATAGGTCTTCACATATAGCACCCGTTAATCTCGTGAGGTGTCAATGAACTGACATTTATCAACAAATTTTCGAAAAATACTCAAACACCAAATTTCACGAAAATTCGTCCTGTTGGATCCGAGTTGTTCCATGCGGACGGATAGGCGGACGATCAGACATGACGAGGCAAATGGTCACTTTTCGCACTTTCACGAACGCGCCCAAAACCTAAAATATTGCGGCCACAATACAACACAGCCGTTAACGATAGTTATGCAGTCTGAGGCGTGTACTGTCTTCTACCTGTCGAATACTATGATCGTGAGTTTGAATCCCAAGTAAGTTATGAAGGCTAGGTACGTCTGCGTTTGTGGTATCCTGTGCTCCAAGGACTCGAATCAAATATCCACAGCAAGACGCACAAACCAAGACAGCGACATATCCTGGACCCGCAGGGTTCGGTACCGCCACGCAAGAGGGAAATTTAATCTAATCTTCGTCGGACAAACAGGCATTCTATTGGCTAAGGACCAAGTATCACTGCTCATTTAACATTCACATAACCCACAACTTATACAACTATAAAGTCAGCAACACAAGTCTGAATTTTAACAGACGACACCCTGTATAGCGGACTTGACTAAATTCAATCCTGTGAGACTGAACACAATTACACAATGTAGTTCGAAAAAAAAAATGTGGGAGTAACCAAAAGGAAAGATAAATAATTATAACGTTACTCCATGGAGTACATTCATAGCCTATTCTGAACGCTGAATACATGTTACTGTGTTCGAAAGCCCAGCAGCAGCAAAAGTAATCATGCTGCTCTTCGTCACCGGGACAGCAGTGTTTCACCGATTACTCTTAAAATCTGAATGGACATTATCTTGTACTGGTGGACGCATATTAATTCCCTAACGGCAACTGAGTTACTGTAGACTGATCGATCGCTCGATCGATCCAGTGACCAACTTCCAGCTGTTTTTTTTATCTTAATGTCACTGTTACTATTACTGTGCTAAATTCGGGAAAAATGACGGGCTATGTATGGCCAAAGTGGCAGACAAAATAAATTACTTAGCGGTAACTACGTGAAATAAAATAAACTAATTAAAAAAATCAGGACACTGAACAAGTTAATTACGACTGGCGGCTATCGACGAAGACTTAGCCAGAATACCGGATACATTAGTGGGTATCTTGGAAAAAATATTTATGAGATGTTAAGTGAAGCGAGAATGATGTACGGTGTTGACAGTAGGCCCTAGAGACGGGATGAAAGACGATGTGCTTAATAGTGAAGAAGGGGTTGCATTTATTACACACGGACGCTGAGTGCGGAACTGTTACGAATGGCAGATAAATAACTTATACACATAAAGCCGGGAAAAGAAACTACGGGAGGTAAAAGAATAATTAGGGTCAGCATACAACTGGTAGAGTCCATCAAAAAACAATACAAATAATGTATGTAAAATAACTGAAGAAGAATGTAACCACACAGAAAGGCAGAATTACTGCAGATATGTAGGCAAGACGGCGGCACGCGGTGGCGCAGTTGGTTGGGGCACTGCGCTACAAGCGCGGGTTCGATTCCCGATGGTATCATTAAAATTTCTCACTCACTCCAGGAATGTTTCATGGGGGATAAAGGCGGTAGAATTGAAGAGCTGACCTTACCACCTTCATAAGCCGACTGTCCTGAAGTCTGTAAGCCTGAACCTACTGGAACCCTCTGGGCCTGTAATAGGCCTGTACAGGGAATGCTTTACCTTTACCTTTACCTTTACACAGTCAAAAGTAGTATTTGTTATATCAATGCGAACGAACATGTAAGTGTGGATAAAGAGAATTACGTGAAATGAGAAAACTTAAATAATATGAGAATTCGAGGGAGAAAGATGCCTTATTTGTACGCATGAGGAAGATGCTAACATATAATAAAGAAAAACTGAAGAGAATCTGTAGGTAGTAAGTGGTCGAATACGCAAGAGAAGGCAGCGTATGGGACAGCACTCAACTGTACCAATTTAACAGAAATAATAGGATTGGGAAACTATTTATTCAAAATCAGAAGCAAACAAAAAATAAAGGCAGTAACACGCAGCCCTTATTGTACGCTAAGCGAGGACATAATAGTGAACAGAAAAAAAGACTGTGATGGCAGTATAACAGTCGTAGCGTGGAGTATGCGAAGCCTGAAATAAGTAAGATGGGACACGAGACAGCCACAATTATGGAGCCTCCACCCCACCTAGAAGAACACAAAAACATACAATTGTCTACACAATGCCAACAAAACATCAAATGACGAAAGGCTAATAATAAAGAGTTAACAAGTAAATCAAACGGAATTCCGACACTCTTGTTTGCACATTTTAATTCTTTAAATTAAAAATCATTACATGTAGAACCCGCCTAGTTAGGGGTCTGAGCCAAATGACCCTGCCGCCCACTCCCCCATCTGGAGCTCAGGGTATGAGTGGTAAAATGCACGTTTAACGAACATGTGCTACGCAACATTCAGGTGTTGCAGAGGCACAGATTCATGAGTCACCAACCACACCTCAATAATCTAAATATACAGTAGCTATATGTAACAACACAGTGAAATAGCTCAATCAATAGTACAGCTTCATATGGTGGGATGCAGGGGGAATAACGAAATGAACAGCACGTGTATGAAAGCGACAGTGGCCTCATGTGTTGTACAATCCCCCATTTTCCTTAGGGACTGAGTAGGTCATGGCCATGAAGTACCCTGTCAGTTTAGGCGGTTTCAAAACACAGATCCGAAATGAGAACCTCTCGAAAAACAAGCAATGCTGACTACTCCAACAAGACGTATTCAACAAAGATTTTATTTCACTCGCCTATACAGGGATGCTGATAAGTCTTTAGCCCGACAAGGAAGGAAATGAGCTAATGTTTCTGTCAGAATTGAGTGAATTTCCTTCGGCGCCTTGCCTTGCAGGGAAAAAAAAAAAAAAAAAAAAAAACTTGATTACAGCCCGCGTCTCGATTTTTTTGAAATCGCGCGCGTCCCTGCCATTCTTCCGAGCCTGTTTCCTTCCTTGTCGGGCTAAGGACTTATCAGCAGCCCGTTATCTGTGGACCCTTCCCAGAGCTACATTTTTATATTATCCTCGTATCTCTGTCTGTACATGTCCAAGTTATCGCTTTATGAGCGGTTTTCATAATCAAAATTCCTATCGGGTCAAACCCCTTCAGGTACCTTTATACACAAATACTACATCCTTTTTCTAACCACGTTGTTTATTAGACTCTCTTTATATTGTTTAAACAGACTGCTGGAAATGAACTCATGGCAGCTGAGTAATGACTGTTGTCATTTTTTTCCTCCATTTTCAAAGGATTTGATCCAGTTTATTGTGACTTTCTCCAGCAAAAATCATCAGTTGAGTTTTTTTACTGATGTTTTAGGGGATGTCTGTTGTGCCACTCACCCCTTTACTGGATCTTTATTAAATATTTTAAGTGTATCTACAAAATAAAGAAGACGAATTAAAGCCGGATATTTTTCGGCAATTTCAACATTCGACTTTTGGGTAAAGGTTAATTCGAATTGTATCAGACTTTTAGAATTGCTTATAGTAGGATATGTAAGATAAATAATTTTTCCAAATGTTTTTGGTAGGCCTATAGATATTAACAATAATTTGTTATTGTAAATAAATATATACTTCTAACCTTCATTATTATTATTATTTAATATTTTATTTTCTGAAAGTCACAAAGATGCGCAGTGGATTTGTCTTTCTTTGTTTAATACAAGGAAGCAAATGGTTAGTTTAAATGTATGTAGTAGACCAACAAAGGCACATCGGTAAAATATGTTTATCATGTATCACGCATTTTTAAATCAATTCTGAAAACATTATCAAAGCCCTAATATGAACCAAGGTCTATATGAGAATTTCAACAGTGCGCATATAAGCACGTGAATGTATGAAAATATAGCCATATGTTAATAAGAAGAAAGAGTCGACATGCATAATGAAACATAGAAGTTGTATACAATAGACACAACACATTCAGAAATGCAAATCTACTACCAGTGTAACTATATGTACGTGGCTATTTTAATTTGAAATTCGTGCTACAAGACTATTCGAATCCAACAATTTATGGAACATGTCGAAATACTGCTTCGACTTGAAGTACGTAACCAAAGGCAGTAGGTCATCAGGAACATTTTTCGGAATAGTGTTAGTTAACAGTGGCAAAATGGAATTACGAATGGGGCCCACTTTTGTCGGGTTTGCTCTTTCTTGACACGATTCTTAATGGTTTAGAATCTGAATGTTGATTAGCACAAACATTGATTTGTAGAGATAAGCAGCCTGGTGAATAAAAGGACGGGTTGGACACCCGTGGACCGAGGTTTGATATCTGGCAGAGACAAGAGCTTTTTTTTTTTAACCAAATAGTTCCAAAGCAATCTCCTATTCAGTAGGCAAAGTGGCCGAGGAGTGAACCTGGCGACACTTCTATATATATTTCCGAGATTAAGAATAGGTGGTTCTGTACTCAGAATCCCCCATTTGCTTTCCAGACATTACAATGACAAATTTACCGCTTCACGGTGGAACTGTCTATATCTAAATACTTTGCCAGGAGACTGTGGAGCTAAATATCCAGATATTCTAAATCTCGGCACTGGCGGGACATGAGAGATCGATTTATCTCTACCTCCAGTGAAGGCGTTCCTCTTTTGAGTCGAACTGCAGTAAGTTTGCTGAGACATCCCTGCTTACTCGAGTAGGTTTGAATTTTCGGTGACTGGACCTAAGGAGCAACGACGCATGTAAAATCACAAAAGGAACTATGTACTCCCGGCTGGAGTACTTACTATTGTTATTTTCCCGGCAGTTCGCGCGATAAGCACCCACAAGCCGTCCTTTTGGGCTGTTCTTCTTAGCCACTTTCCCATTGTAAGAGCGACTGAGCGTGGAGCACCCCGAACAAACCCTCCTCCTTATAAAGAAACCATTTCACCCCTCAACCTCTCTGTATAAACTCCCAATATCTATGAAGTAGCTAACTACTTTGGTCCTGTTGTTAAGAAAAAATACTTTCCCTTCCTGAACTATAGTGTGCTGAAATGGGAAATTCTTACCTGTATTTAGTATGGAGACGGAACGCTGCAAAGAGAGACTCAGGCTGTCCGAATGTAAAAGACCAGCAGTAATGTATGATATGGAAGGAAATACTCGCGAAATGTTGAAGTACAGGGTAGTTATAAATACTCTTATCTTTTTTATAAATTTCTGGGTTTCAGTGACTACATAAGTCTGGAAATGCTGCCGAATGATAAACATGCATTATGTGGTGTAAATTTCAGAGGTCGAATTCAAATGAATGAAAGTTACAATCCTCGCATATTTCACAGTTTATGCAACTGTCACATTTCTATATCTTATTTTCCTGAAAATGAAACTACAAATTAGCATACTTTTCGCAGTTATCTCCTCTTGTCATTGTTACTAATCGCAAATACACAGAAACGGCAATTTTGGTAATGTCGTCGTGGGAAAGGAATAAATACACCGCTTGGAAGTGCTTTATAGGGCTTGCTTTGTAGGAGTGAGTCATTATTTAACGAGCGGGTTTCTGAATAGGATTTATTCAGCTCTGGAGGAATTTCTGCCTGAAGAACAAATTTCTGTTTGAGCTGCTGGAAAATAATTCCAAAGAGCCCATTAGCTTTTTGAGGATATTTAAAAATATTTTGGAATTGATGTTATAAGGCAAAATACTTACGAAGCTTTCCGCTTTAGGAAACCGCAGATAATGTATGAACCGTATTGAATAAAAAATTAATCACATAACTTGGATGAAAATAAAAACATAGTTTACTTCCTTCTAGTTTTCCTAGAGTAATCCGAAACGAAAATATTTTATTGTTAAAGAAAACGTGCAGTTTTTAAAATAACAGCCGAAGTCACGCTACTGTGATATGCAGACGAGGAAACAAAGACACTTTCCTGTCACCGAGTTGCACAGAAAAAGAAATGCCTCTTCCTAGACTGCCCAGTTCATTTTTGTCTCATTTTATTTCATACTTCTTTCTGTTCAATCCCACTACATTAGTGTACATATTGTAATAAAATATTTGCATGATGGATATTCAAAACATGGTGTGCGTTTTGCAAAGAGAGGCAGTGTTGCTGCATTTGCCATACGTTATTTACATTACCGTCTAGAAAAAGTGAAGTTAAATTTAAAATATTTTGGGAAAAATTGTAGAACTTTTACATCATGCGGGTGGCATAATTAGAAGTAAACGAAGAACGAAACAACCAATATGGTAATCAACATTACAGTCGCGAGCTCCTGATGATGGGCATAGTAGTGCCCGAAACATATTGAGCCCATAAGAAGTACAATAAAATAATAAGTAGCATCTATTTGGTTCTTATTCTTCCGTTATCACAATGATGCACGGTCCAACACACGTCAAAATTACTTTCAGCAAGTCTGAAGGGGCTTGTGTGTTTAATGTTCCGATCTGCTCATGTAGAAAGAACTGCACAAGTAAGCTTACCAGAATCACGTTATTAGTCTGCTTTGTGGTTTGATCAGCCCCTTTTGAAAATGACCACGATGGTTAGCAGGACTTTAATGTCGTCTTTCTTCTTCATGGTCAAGAAACACAAAGACTTCGATCTTCAAATTTTGCTCATTATTTTTTGATTTTAAATTGACGTTTTAAATTGCAGATTTTACTTATTATGTTTACAAACTTTCGACATTTCTTACTTTTGATAAATAGACGTGTCGAATTCGAAAAACGAAATGACGTAATACAGATTGCAGAGTTTCCGGGATACTGATAAAATTTCTTGTTCTATTTCTTCTTTCGAATTATTAATTTTTGGAGGGTCAATGATGCTCAAACTGACTTTGAGCAAAATTCCTGTAGGAAAATGTGACATGGTTTTAAAACTGATGACAGAACTTCGAAGAATGAAAGCCATTCTGTGTTTAATTCTTACATTTCAACAGTGTGGACTTATTTCAAATTTAAGGCAGTATACTTGGCAACAAAAACTGTTTTAGAAAATAAAATAGCAATTACAGGAATAAGTAACAGAGTGGCAGAGAGATGCTGGCATTCTTACAGTCACCACGAAGAAGAAATGAATGTAGGAGAATCAGTGAATGAGTAACCATTCCAATCCTTCAGCCCATTGGTTTCGTTGCGGTCCTGACGCACATAATGCCTCAACTGAAGAAAGATTTGTGATGGTTTTTAGTTTCGACGGCTGTGTGCGCACTTGGAGGACAGCAGCAGCAGTAGCACATGAATGCTTATAGTCTGTCCTCCCCCCTTAGAAATATACGTTCTTCTTCTTCTTCCTTTTCAGGCCTGAAGCAGGTTAAGATGGGAGGTGGGGAGAGCGAAGCAAACCTCTCTCATTGAAGAAGTCTATTATTTCCAGGTTTAGCGTTTACCTCGGCTGCCACAGCCTCAACCAACGAGAGTCTTTGCCATGACGACCCTCTGAAGCGGATAGAAGAACACTAATAGTGTGATTGATGTTCATTTCTTTTATACACATGCGTTTTTCTTTCCATTCAGGGGAACGTTCCTTGCTCCTTTCAGTCAACAAGATGCTGAGTGTGACGAGGCGATAGTACGGTGCTTCCGTCCTGCTTTGTTGGCTACTAGTACGAAAATAAGAGAGAAAATCAAGTGTAGTTGTTTCAGCGTAGTAAATTTACTTAGTAATCTGTGAACCACAAAGTCAGTACTCCATGGGACAGGTTCATACTCTAGAAAATAATTGTTCTTCAGCTAAACAAGAATTTCGCCGCCGCATTTTGTGGAACCTGAAGGTTCATTACCCTGTCTACTACAGACTACCTTTTGTCCCTTCCCAGAGACAGATTTGTATAGTGCACACCCTCGAATCCAATTCTTTGAGATTAATTTGAATATTGTATTCCCAACTACAGCTACGTTTTCCAAGTGATTTTACTCCGGTTTCCCTCCACAAATTTTAGTATAAAATGGAGACAGGACTGTTGATGCAATATTATTTTACTGCTTTTCTGAAACGACGAATGAATGGAAAAGTAGGAGCAGTTATCATGTACCTAAATATAATAATCTGATTTGCGAATAGATGGAACGGAAGAGAATCTTGAATGAGGGACGCCTACCACATGGCTAAATTTCGAAAAGGAGAGATCTCGGACGTGAAAAAGTTGTGTCAACCAGCGTGTTGCAATATTAAATTCACAAATTCCTCTTAATCCAGTTACGTAAGCTATCTCTACCGTAAAATAAGTGTTTTATTTAACAGGGCTCTTTATTGCTAAGATTAATTATCGTCGGTGATACATGAAAGAATGAGTATGGAACGTTGATCAAATGATACTGAGGAGAAAACCGGAAATACTCGGAGTAAGACCTCTCCCAATACCATTTCTTCCACCACAAATCCCACATAGCATGGCCTAGGGCCGGACCCCGGTCTGTGTCGTGAGAGGTCGAAAATTTAACAGTCTGAGCAATGGTACGGTCCTTTATAATACTAAGGTTCCTCCGAATAAGAAATAAACACCTTCTTCTGATGGTTTACAAGTGTAGGCTTATGATGAAAATATTTTCTCTTGATGTTAGGTTTCGATGGTATATAGGCCTACTCTAAGCACAGTCTCAATGGCTTTCTTTTATATGTGTGTAGCCTATAGGATCCTGTGAATAAAGACTTATGAATAGAAGGCAGTGACAATGAGTAATACTTGAGGGCTTAGAAGGGAAAAGAAGGGGCGATTTTTAGAAGTTTGTTTACACCTGGTGACGGCAAGGCGTTGTACTAGCGTGTTCATACACGGACTTCTTTAATACCAATTACCATATCACAATAATAAGCTAAAGAACTTGGATAATTTTTGGCTCACATGTTACAGAATCTTATGTTTATTGGACCGTGCATCATCTTGATAGTTGAATAAAGAGAGGCCAACTTGATGTCACTTGCTTTATTATTTCATTATTTAATGCTCAACATGTTTCAGATGTTAATACATCCATCCTCAGGATCTTGCGACTTATTTACAGAGCAATATAACCCATGAAATACCTCAATAAATAAGTCTCAAGATCCTGAGGATGGATGTATTAACATCCGAAACATGTTGAGCATTAAATAATGAAGCAAGTGACATCAAGTTGGTCTCTCTTTATTCAACAATGTTACAGAACTTTTATTTTGGATGGCACCACTGGTTCTTCTGAGAAGCCGCGTTACGTCAGTAAAATGCGTCTTTACCTAGGATATGTGTGCGTCGTAGGCCGCACACCTATCCACTGCTCCACAACACATTCCCACACATGATATGCTGCCAGAACACCTCGTTTGCAAATACGAATTGAATTGTTAATACTGTAATATGACTTTAGCAAGGAACAAAGCTCCCTGATGATGATCTGACAAGATCGAAATGTGTCGGAGTGTTTTAAAGCGTTTTAAAGTGTTTTATGTGAAATTATGTGCGCAGTCGTTGGTTGATAAATTGAAGTGAGCTGTTTTAGTGTCACCTTGAGTGACAAGTATTAGAAGTTTGTATTTTGTTTTCAATACGCGTTGTCGGTCACCTGTTTAGAACACACTTTTTACATTAGAGAATAACGGAACATTTATATTAAGTTGACGCGACTGTACTGTACTGTACTTTGCTGTTGGATAAAATAGCCACTTAAATGGAGGATGACGTTGCATCGCTCTTTCACTGTCGAGGATGTTACGTTCAGTTAATAACAGCAATAGCAAGGGAGCAGGACGTACCACAAAACAGGATTAGGCAAGGTTCGTTTTCCTTAGTAACGTTAACAAATAGCCACACGCTGATGGTTAATTTCTAATTATAGATACAGTTACTTTCCTCAGTTACCGACACGACGTAACACTACAACCTCTCGCATTATTGATCGTTCTTAAATCGATATTTACTTCTCCCTAGGCATAATTTTGCAGGACCGGAACTCGTTCTAACAGCTACTCAAAACTGCCTAGTTCTGTTACAATGCGAGTTGTGTACTTACTTACTTACTTACTCCATGGAGCGGAGTCCTTCTTGAGAAGCTAACTGGTTCTGCAGCTAATCAAGAAATTCCCCGCACTTCATGGAGCCCGAAAGTTCATCACCGTATTCACAAGTGCCCGCCATCTGTCCCTATCCTGAGCCAACTCCATCCAGTCTCCACACCCTTCCACTTCCCGAAGATCCATCTTAATATTATCATCCCATCTATGTCTGGGTCTCCCCAATGGTCTCGTTCCCTCAGGTTTCCCCATTAGAACCCTGTGCACACCTCTCCCCTCCTCCATACGCGCCACATGCCCCGCCCATCTCATTCTTCTAGATTGTGAGTTGTGTACTGCAATCACAAAACTACAAAAACATCAGATAGCTCTGGTGTGGAAAGTACCTCTACATAAGAAGAGAACTGCGTCATTCTGGGTTTTTACGCAGCGACTAGTGTTCATTTCTTAGCGACGTTTCGGGACAGCCTGTCGGTCCCTTCTACGGGTGCCAAGAATTGGACACTGTTGGATTCCTGACCCCTGAAGATGGGAACGATAGTTTGTCCAGAAACGTCGGTAAGAAATTATCACTACTTTTGCGTAATAACCCAGAAGAGCACATGTCTCAGGTACTTGCCGGCGGAAGCGTGAAGTGACCCATATCTGCACGTACATAATTTCTGCCATCGACTTACTTTAAAGACCCTAAAGGGAACTGGTATTGACTGGCGTAAAAAAGATTGATTAGCAAGTTGGCTCAGAGTGTTAAAGTACGTCTGAACCGAGGGGAGACAAAAAGTGTGAAGATTGGAAGAGGATTTAGACAAGGATGCTGTTTGTCACCAATACTGTTCGACTTGTACAGCGAATGCCTTACCAAGGAAGCTCTGGAAGGGTTTGGAGACCTCAAAATAGGCGGGCAAATCATTCACACTGTGAAATATGAAGATAACTTTGTGTTACTAATGAAGAAGAGGTGCTACAGGACATGATTGATAAACTGATTGAAATTGGAGGATGCTATGGAATGGAAACGAGGATGGAAAAAACAAAATTAATGAGAATTTCAAGACAACCATTTCCAGTAAAAATTATGATATACCAAAAACAACTAGAGAATGTGAAATCCTTTAAATATTTGGGTATCATTTTAACAAACGATGGAAGATGTACTTGTGAAATTAAATGTAGGATTGCTATGGCTAAAGCTGCATTCAACAAGAAGAGGGCTCTTTTTACTAGCACATTGGACTTGGAATTGAGGAAGAAGCTGGTGAAGTTCTACATTTGTAGCTTAGCTTCATATGGTGCTGAAACTTGGACGCTTCGGGCAGTAGATCAGAAACATCTGGAAAGTTTTGAAACGTGGTGCTGGAGAATAATGGAAAAGATGGGTTGGACCGATCATGTGAGAAATGAAGAAGTATTACTTGGAGTCAAGGGGCAGAGGGATATACTACACGAAATAAGTAAACGTAAGGCTAAATGGTTTGGTCACATTTTGCGTAGAAACTGTCTTCTACAACGGGTTATTGAAGGAAAGATAAAAGGGGGGATAGAAGTGGCAGGAAGACGAGGAAGAAGACGTAGGAAGCTACTGGAAGACCTTAAGGAAAGAAGAGGGTACTCTCATTTGAAGGAGGAAGTTATAGATCGCACTATGTGGACAGCTCGTTTTGAAAGAGGCTTTGGACCTGTCGTAAGACAGACTACTAAATGAATTAACTTACTTTAAGTGTCCTAATGTGTGTGATGATGCAATCTGTTTGTTCTGTGTCGATGGCAGTAAGTGGCAGAGGTGTCAAAATGACTGCGTGGGGTAGTATCCAGTTTGTGGACTGTTGGTATTAGATTTGTTAAACTTTACGTTTCCTATTACTATGCAAGGCGTGGAAGTGCGCGCGCACGCGCGCGCACACACACACACAAACACACACACATATATGTATGCACATAATAAAATAAACAGTATTTGCGACTAACGTAACCTCGTATATACGGTATTTTCACAGTACAGTTTTCCAGAAGCACATACATTACCTTGACTCATTAGAAGCTTATTTACTTCATTAGATAAACGGCACTGTTACATAGGCCGTGGACTAACCTGGAGGTGAAGGTTGTCTCTGCCAATTCTTGAATAATGTTGAGGAAGTTGATTATAATAATAGTAATTACAATATCTAATGTCGCGATATGATGCTTACTATTCCTATTTTTTTAAAACTTCAAAATTTGAAACTTGAGTGACAGAGCGGTTGTTTTCATTGGCTTTGTACCCCAAAGAAAATACAATTGTATACCCTTAAAGAAAGTCACAAGCGAAGCTATCTGTCATCATCCTTTCCAATTCATGACATTGCCATTCGAAAAAGTGGATAACATTAAGGGATGAAATTCTTCCCCATATGTATTCTTTGCTATTCTCTATGGCCCAGTTGGCTGATGGTCTGTGTTTCTGGGGAAACCCCCAGTGTTTCACAGCACATTTCACTGCAAATAAATTTCGGCACAAAGGTGTAAAATGTTGTCATTAAATAACCACCATATCGAAGATATGTTTCAGGTTATGTAATAGAAATTAGTACGAGGGACAAAGAGGGAGGAAGGGGTTGTCTTAACACCAAAACCGTTTATCGCCAAGAAATGAGCCCCATTATTCAATGAACAGGAGGTTGCGTTGGCCCCACATCCGGTCTTGACGCAGTTGAGAAGAGGCTCTCGTCCCTGCTTGGAATCAAATATTGATTTGTTGGTTGCTTTTCCGTAGCTTAGTCAATTTACCGAATGAGATATCCCTACTCATTTTGTCTTGAGAGACCGACGAAAACCACAGAAAACTTAAGCAAATTTAGCCGGTTTTAAGTGGAATTCGATCCCAGAACATCCCGAATATAAGCAGGAGTGCTGACCATCTGCCGTTGTATTCCTTATTATGGTGCTGAGCTAATCATCCAAATGCTGTTAGCAATCAGTAAGACTTGCTTTTGGGTGTGGAAGGAGAATATTCGTGAATCTTTGTGCTGTTTCCAGGCAAGGGTTCACCATACTGACCGGAGGATCAGTCACTGATGGCGTTGAATTTTTTCTGTTGCAGGCGAGAAGCCGTTCAAGTGTGAGTTCGAGGGCTGCGACCGGCGGTTCGCGAACAGCTCGGACCGGAAGAAGCATTCACACGTTCACACGTCGGACAAGCCATACAACTGTCGAGTGTCGGGTTGCGATAAGAGCTACACACATCCGAGCTCGCTGCGAAAACATATGAAAGTGCACGGTTGTGGGGCCGGTTCTACCGGCAAGAGTCCTCCCCCTGGGTACGACAGTGACGGGAGTGACTCCAACAGCTCTTCAGCTGCATCCATCAGCGTCTCGGCAACAGGTGGCGGGTCTGCAGGCGCGGGAACCACATCCCCAGACCAGCACAACCATCATCATCACCACCACCCAAACAACCCTCCCTCGGGTAATACAGTCTCGTCCATCCACCAACAACACAACCCCTTAACCTCGTCAATATCCCACCAACAATCCGCACCCGGGACCACCAACCTATCTGAATGGTATGTCTGTCAAAGTGCCACAGGAATGCCAACACCGCCAAGTAACGAACATTCGCCCGTCAATCATTTAAACCACTTGAACCATTTAAATCACCTAAATCACCATCACATGATGCATCACCATCATCACAGTGCGGGAGCTGCCACGGCGTACTGAGAACTACCCCCCGCACCGCCGCCTACCACCCTCCTGCCCTGGAGGCTGTGATCGTGTCATAATAGGGTGGGAGGGAGGATCACGGGTTGCCTATGGTTAGGCTTCACCCTTTACTTACGTGACGAATAGTCCGAGAATCAATTCATTAAGAGTGTTATGACAATTTGCCATAATTTTCTTTTATTCACAACTGTGTTTATCGACGATTACAACTTATTCCGTTTAGATTATCTGCATGACATCGCTTCAAAAAAGTAACACACAAAATTGCAGGTCGCATATATCTGTAGGAGGAAAAGCATTTAAATGGTGTACAGTGAAGGTTGTCCGAGTAAGGCGGCTGAAGCGAAAAAGCATTTGATTTCTGTGCGAGAGGCTTCCGGTTCGAAACTCGACCGCAGCTGAGGATATTCAGAAAACTGTCGAGATTTCAACCCGTAGCCTCTCGAATATGAAACAACAGTGCTAACCACTCGATCGAGGTATTCGGCTTATTATTAATTTAAAATTGTTATTTGGCCCATCTTTATTTTCTGTGTAGGAATTGGTAAATTTAAAATATTTGATCCCTGAAAGTCTTATTGTCCCAGACGGCGAGATGGAAGAGTATGATTATCTTAATCTGATTTCCATCTGTTCGCTCGAGACCGTTCAGCCTACGCCTAACCACGCAGATACACACCTGTGTTGCTCATGCAATTAACTATTGAAACCAATCGGTTCTACAAATCAAATACACGTACTCTGGCAACCTGCAGTGTCACTGTGGTAATGACATACATACACATAGCTAGTCCCTAATTCGGTGAGGTGAGCATTTCTACGAAGCCCAGCCCAGTTCCTTATTACTGAGTCGATTCTTTGAGCATGGTAACGTTCTACCTACATTTGCCATTAAGGTCGATTTCTAATGTTATCGCAATAGATATTTCGACCGAATCTAAAATGGAGTTAGTTCAATTTTGTTGTATTTTCCACGAGTGAAGCCTAACCCAGGATGAAGCCAGGAATTCAGGAACATGTCGCATAATCTGTATGCATAAACGGCATAGGAATCATCGTCTTCCACTTTCCTTTTGGCTACACTCAACTTTACCAGTCCTCATGATTATTTCGTCCAGTGTTCCAAGTGTTTTATGGCGTGTTTAGGTTCAACTTTACTCTTATTTCTGATAAATATTCTAAAATTTGAAATGGTTTTCATAGCTTGGAATAAAATTGTGTTTCGCAGCTTAACTTTTGTCAGAAACTAGCACATATATTTGATATGTTCCTGAATTCGGCCCAAAATTCTGGATATGTGCGGGGCGGGGGTGTGTTAAAAGGACAAATAAAATCTAAGAACAAAAATTCAACAGTCAAAACCACGATGGACTCGACAATGTGCCCTACTAACACAATTTCATTCAGCTTTTTTGTTTTTAAAAAATCCTCCAGAATTTATAAAATTTGTTTACTTGTGTTGTGTGAACAGTAAATAAACAAACCGGTCAAAAGTGTTTCTGCTATGATAACTAAAAGTTACTTCTGCAGGATCAGAGCTTACTATAATGCTGCAGACAGTGAAGCTCAACTGTTTTTACATTGAAAACAACTCCTTAAACAAAATCCCATATTTATCTTATCTCTTTTTCTTAAGTGATGACACTAATGCAAATATGTTTTCTGTGAGGGAACTGGGTCCTCAAAAACTGCGTGTTCCACAAACAACCGAAACCACTTCAATAACATTTAAAATTCTACAGCACTTTAACAGTGGTACATCGCCAGTGGGATCATTTACTGTATGGACTTTTACTGCCATCCTGTGTCAAAAATGACACACTAAATTCCGAGAACAGGATATGTTCCCCTTATGAGGCCACAAACTGGGGTAACAATCAGCTGGACCGTACAGATAAAACTAGTCCCAGATTCTGGGCCTGACTGCGAGAATAACTTTCCATATAGGACCAAAGTGAGTTAGAATTAAGCTTATTTTTAGGCTCAGGCTCTGGGCCAAAAGTAAATAGTAGCTTTACCTATCGGGCCCAACTAAGGTTTTCGCCCTATTTTTGCACTGAAGACGGAAAAATGTACTGTCCCAGAAGACTGGTTTTTACGTCTTTCAAAGCTGGTTAGTGGAAAAAGTCCATTAAGAAAATGATTCCAAGTTTATATTTAGTGTGAAACATAACATTGAATGAATAAGTTCAGTTCCAATAACGAAAGACTTCAAATTGCAGTCATAATGCAGAACTGCCCAGTTCTAGAGGATTTCTCCTCACATTAGACTCTTAACATAAATATTGTAAAACTGAGTCATCATGAAACTTAATTGAATAGCGTTACATACTGAAAAACTGATTCATCATGGTAAGTTAACTGATTTATGCTAAATATTATGCAACAAAGAGCGGCTAGTAACAAGTCTGTGATCAAGTTGTGGATATTGATAAAACCCTGGGAAAAAAAAAGACGCGAAGCCTTTTAAAATATTTTCAAAATTACGCTCACGGACGGTCATAAGCAGCACTTCAGTAGGAAGCCCAGTCTTTTTCATATGCAGTGCAAGGTGTTTCGCAGTAAGCAGACAAAAAGACCCTCTTGATTTAGCACTCCTCCCTCACTCGGCATGCTTTTAACCATTCATGTGAAACCTCTTCAATATCCAATTTTCTAATCTATTTTTTTTTTTTTTGCAATATTTCTGCACCACAAAAATAACTGTCTTTTACAACGCTCAACAACATCTTCTGAATTTTCTCCCATTGGTATTTAAAAACATCGGTGAACATATGTCCCAGCAGATTGCAGCAGTTAGAACATATTTGTTGTCCAGCAACTATAAGGGGAAAAAAACTCTTCGTGTAGAGATATGAATGTGTAAAAATACTGGAGAGTGATATCAACGTGGGAAGGGTTCTTTTTTTATTTCGTTGTTACTCAGAATATCATAACCGGTCAAGTGAATTTCAAAAGATGATGCATGGAAGGTAAAAATAGGGCGAGGTGTTTTATGAAAGGGCTTAAGATTAATGTGTAGAGAGTCAAATTTTTTGAAGCGCTGTTCTGACAGGCTTATTTTTATAGTTTTAACAAATAAATATGTCAGTTTTACAAAACAATTTCCTTTGCTCTGTGAATGAAACATTTGGCAGTGTAAGAGATTCATGTTGGTTTCAACCTGAGGTCTTGACTGCCTTTGTGATTGACAGGCGACAGACTTCGCATCTTCCACTAATGGACATCTTGTTTTCTTTGTAAGTCTATACGGGGTCCAACTTAATGAAACGGAGGCGTGAGACAAGGATGAAAGCTGCGACACTAAGCATACTGTGAAACATCTTATAACTTGTCTGGAACAGCTGAATAAACAGCTGAAATATTGTAAAAGGGGGGGGGGGGGAAGGAAATGTTTTAGTGGCGGGGCCGGGGGGGTTTTTTGACACTAAAAAATTTTCTTTAATTTTTTTTATTTTTTTAATTTGTTTTTTGTTTTGTT
>Ga0123355_10003774_pt1 | contig 21906 bp, 12 predicted proteins | sample TergutEmb28metaG_3_FD_89872 | JGI IMG/M metagenome (GOLD analysis project Ga0123355, IMG submission 89872) | Embiratermes neotenicus P1 segment gut microbial communities from Petit-Saut dam, French Guiana - Emb289 P1 | ecosystem: Host-associated > Arthropoda: Insects > Digestive system > Gut ... | reverse complement strand
GAAAAAAAAAAGACTAAAGAGTAAAATTGGGGGAGGCCAACAATCACAAAAAGGAGGAAAGAAAAAAACCTAAACGGGGCCCTGAAGGGGCGGGGAGGGAACTGAAAGAAAGAAGGCGGGGGGGGGGGAGGACAACCAGCCACGTGGTATCCAGGCACGAAAGGTCGAAACAGTGGTATTGACGTGCGTGATCACGAAAGATCGGAATGCCGAACATTGAGACTTGTTCCGTCAGCACACAGAAACGTCAGCAGGCGACTAGCAAAATCAGGATACCGCAGCATGCGCACAGTTACGGGCTAAACAGGGTCTCGGACGGAAAAGCTGACTCTGCCCACAACATGAATGCATGTTCTGTCTTTCTTTAGGCTCATAGTCAAAAGTGGTGGAGGGGAGGAAAGAAAGCGAAAATGTCTGAGATTTGATCTGGTCCTAAGAGTACTCTTAAGGCGAAGCATTTCCATTTATTTCTTTGCAGTGGAACCGTCAGGTTATTACGCCATTTTACACCGTCCCCCGTTACAGCATGTGAACTGTGCCGTTAGGTTAGGTTAGGTTTGGCTTGTTCATGGATCCGATTTCCCTTTCCCGTGCTGTCACTGCGGGCCGATTAAGTACGTTTCCAAGGCACTGCAACTGCAAGCAGTAGAAGGAATCTTCAAGGCTGGAGGTCAAACATTATTACATGGAAATTGCAATTTCAGTGGGGGCCGGGTAGGCTGGACCACCAGGAAACCGGAATTCGGTTGCCGGTCGGAGTGTAGACGCGCCTCAGCACTGGGTTTGAGGCCTGCTCAGAGGGACTGGAAGCTGACCAGTTTGTGTGCACGCACTTACCAGCTATAACATTTAAACAATTCTACGTACTGCCCACCGAGTGCATTTGTGTTGATGGATCTCAGAAACAACAGCTAATATTTCCCTACGCGTGGGAGGAGGGGGTAGTGAGGGGCACTACTTTTATTATGGGGGGGAAACAGAAACATTACCGCTCTGGAAGTGCCCAGGCAGTGCCCGCTTGTCCTGGTGGAGGCTGGAAGCAAGGTAAAGCGTTCGGTAGTGAAGTGCTGGGAGGGACTGTTGGCAGTGTGCAGCGAGGGGAGAAGCTGAGCGATTGGGCGGAGTTTGTGTTTGGAGGGCAGCATTGTGGCGGAATTTTCATAGTGCTACCAGGCCCGTGTTTGGGCGGAAGTTTTGGAATTAATGTTGGGAGAGCTCCATGACAAGCTTGCGGTGAAACGTGAATTTTGGTTACCAGCCGAAGTCGTGAAAACTTTGATGGAGGAGACCGGATGTAGATTCTTCTGGATTGGTTGTTATACCGCAGTCTGATGAATGAGCGGTACAAACTGAATCTTTGTATTTCGCGTTAATCTCAGACCGCAAAGGCTTAAACAAATGAACAACTTTACCTTTTACCTTGTCATTGCGTAGAGAACGCGACACTATTGACACAGTGGGGTTGGCCACTTCAAACTTCTGCAAGGGCCTGTATGAGGTGCGAGCAAACAGTTTCGGGACTGGTGGCGTGCAGCAATAACCGGACAGAATGCAACTAACTGTGTTGTTTTGTTGTGAATTGGCGTCGCGAGTGCCGCTGTAACAAACGTTGCGTTCCACTGAAATTTAAGTGTCTGCGCTGAGTGCGTTCTGCAGTTGTAGTCCAGTGAAATGGCCGATTTTAAACGACAAAATTCACATAAAATTTCGTTTTAGTGAAATATTTTTAAAAAAAAAAAAGCCTTGCGTGGTGACGCCATACCATGAATAGAAGATACACATTTCTATGGTATTCACGTGTCAAGTTGGCTGAAAATTTCGGTAGCGAGTTTCACACGTTCATATCGCCAAGTCGAAGTGACGAAAATGTGAAGAAGCACGTGGGGTCATCCGTGACGAAAGAAGGCATGCTGTTAACGACGTATGTAACATGCTAGGCCTATCATGCGGTGCATGCCAGCGCACTTGTCTAATATTTAACATGAGGCAGACTGCTGCCAAATGTGTGCCCCCTCTGCTGAATAGCAACCAAACACAAAGCCGACATTCTGTGTGCAAGCACCTACAAGATCATGCCAAAAAGACAGAAACTTTCTTTCTTGTGTTATAACACGTCTTGCGATGAAACCCCAGTTAAAGGGACGAAGACATAAGGATTTTTCAGAAGCAAGTTAGATGGCAGGCGAGGCTGAACAGCATCAGGCAACGGGAGTTCCAGAAATGCTTATAGTACTTGGCGGTAGTGGGAGATGGGCTGGGCCTGGTGTATAAGCTTCGAAGGGCGTAACTATGAAGGCGACAATACCGACCTGTAACTAGGCTGTCTAAAATTATCTTGGCCCAGTCCGGAAACTTATGGCTCGCACCTCTTACAGTGTGCGTACGAGACAATGTAGGCTACGAGTGCTGCATAATGTTACGGTGTTTGAGCGCCCCCTCCCCTCCCCTCACCGTGCACCTTGCCAAGGTATGACTATGACACAACAGGTTTTGGAGGCCATCTCGTTCCTGTCGCCCCCCTCGCGTCTGTCTCGCTCTGCCTCATGCAGTCACCGGGTACAAATGCTTGCCCGAAGAGGGACGCAACTCACACTTCCGTCTTCCCGTCTGCCATCTCAGTCACTATGGGGTCTGTCGTTAGACGAGCAGTGACGGACAGCTTGACCCTGAAGATGAAGGCACTACAGTCCTTCGAAACGTCGGCAGCTGATCGCCTCACAAGACGCCTCTATGAAGCTCAAACACTGCAGCGAATATGTAACATTAAAATACACAAAGCAGTACGCTTGTCTGCTGTTTTGTGTGGGTGTGGAACTTGGGGTCTCGCATTGAGGGGGGAACACGGACTTGAGGGGGTGCTGAGAATAGGGTGGCGAGACACAACAGCCTGGCATGAAGTGGAGGTAACGGAGAACAGAGAAAATTTCGTAATGAGGAGCTTCATTATTTGTACTTAAACCAAACAATTTGCTATTGGAATCAAATCACAGAAAATTGGATGGGTTGGGCATGTGGCACACATGGGAATGAAGAGTAAGCCTGAAGAAAACAGACCAGTTATAAAATCTTGGCATACATAAGAGGATAATATTAGAATGGTCCTGGAATAAACAGTATGGGAAGGCAAGGTGCGGATTCATCTGGCTTAGGATAGCAGTCGGTGGTGGTTTCTTGTGAACGCGGCAGTGAACCTTCGGGTTTCATAAAATGAGGGTAAGTTCTTAACTGGCTGAGGAACTGTTAGAGTCTGAATGAGGACTCTGCTTCATGGAGGTCGCTACGTAATGACCGAACTGCAAGAGCGTGTTCTGCGGTCAGGTATGTCTTGTGAAGTGCAGTTTGTTTCCACATCGTGATGAAGAGAAACGCTAGGTTAATGTACCGTGAATAACGATTATCTTTTTTACCTCACCCTTCTTATCACCATTTTAAACGTTCGCAACAACACTGAAGTCTGAAGGGCATTCCAGCAATTTCGAAATGCTAACCATCACACTGTGTGCCAGTCGGTGTGATAGCGATGGCGACTGCGTTCATAGCTTATACAAACTGATGCCTTCCTTCTTTCTGGTTTACCACCTCCACGCACCCTGGACTTCATTCAGCCTCACAGAAATAAATACAATGGGTCAAGCCGGGTTACCGAGCGAGCCAAGCCGCCGGTCCATTTCTTCCAATCCATCCTTTTCCTTCAAAAATGTCGTTAGGTCTGCCGAAACATGGAGGTGACCTGTGATACCGGAGCCACTGTCGTCTTCGTGTTGCAGCAGGCACATTCTCTGTATACGGGGGTCTTTCAATGTCCATAAAGTTTCTTTTACACGTCCCTCGGTAACACGTGGTCCAGTCAGGTTACTGCCTGATAACACAACGCTTTCACAATAATCGCTGTTCAAAATGTCGTTGTGTTACCTGGTGTGGATTTCCCGTGCTCAAGAGCGCCGGTTCCTTGTATTGGCAATACCATCCCCGGGGCAGATTTTATAGCCCTGGTTGCACGGTTGGCGTCACCTCCCGGTACAAGGTGTTGCACTCTTTTGCAGGTGACACTGCCACAAACACTCATGGCGCACAGCTGCCCATAACTGTGTCTGCTACACCAACAGTACTATAAATTCAGTGTGTGCTTGGACTTAGCTGCACTGCTGCCAGAACATCACCTGTAAGCCGTTGCTTTTCACGTTCCACATTCACTCATGCGAAGGAGCCAGCACTGTGTGTGCTGTTTCAAATGTTGTGGGACGTGGGCAGCAGTACATGTACTGAACACAGCGGCACTGTCACTTTCGGTGCGGAAACCAAATAGGAAATGCATGTCGGCTTATTCTTCATTTGTAAAAGTGTCGGCGGACTGCCATTGTTCTGGACAGCGCACACACAGGAACAGGATGGAGCTACAACAGTCCCAGTTAGCGTCACTAGCACGTTACTGATACCGCTGTCCAAACGCACTGGACTTGATGCACTAACTCTTGCTCCAAGTGAGCACTCTCCTGAATATTGGCTATTACGTCGCGGAACATGCGGTAGGTAGGTAGGTAGGTAACCCAAATATATTTACGATGTTTCGCCTGTCAGTAACAGCACTGCCCGGTGCTTCTTGAGAGCCTTACAGTCGCTCACCTCGTCACACTATTTTTCGGCTGTTATGCAACCCGAATACAAGTGCCGCATGACAGTGAAGATGCCCACAGCAGCATTTAGATGGACGGCGCTGTACCTCAGCACAGCTGTAACCTCCATCCACGAAACGACACGGCGTCACAATCTTCCGTAACACTGCGCCGTTTCGAAAGCCGGAAAACTCGTAGCCCGCTACTTATTACGCGTAGCACTGCATCCGAGCCTACGCCAGATGAATCCAGTCCACACCCTCCTACAGTACTAGGATTATTCAAGATCCAGCTGAATGTTATCCTGTCATCTGTGTCTAATGTTGGCTCGCTTTGTGTCAGCTTTGCAAACCAAAACTATACGCGTGTTACATGCTGTGCTGTTTTCGTCATCCTAATTACTTTCGGCGAAAAGTGACAATTACACAGGTCCTTACCAATTCTGCTGCTGTAATCTCGCACGCCCAAACGTTCCACCCACAGTACATATACGCCGTGTGAAACAGGAACGTCTCACGGATAATGCTCACCCTGAAGATGAAAGCACTACAATTATTCGAAACGCCGGGACCTCAACCGGCGCACAGCATCTCAGACGGAATCTGGACCGACGAATCGTGGTTCGACTTCCAGTAGGGGAAGAAATTTCTCTCCTGTCCAAAACGTTCAGACCGACTCTGGAGCCGACCCGACCACCTAGTCAATGGGTACTGAGAGGATAAAGCAGCCGAAGCATGAAGCTGTCTAACCACCATCGAATGCCATCCTGGCGTGCACAGAAACGATTGGACTTCTGACTTTATGAAAACCTGTTACTGCCACCTCACATTGCACGACCAGCGCGCTGCAGCCGTACATTTCAAATCTCTACACCTTTGTTCAAAACACTTTCCTCGCCGCTAAATATTCATAGAGTTCAGCTGGCGATGTGCGGGCCAACACGTGTACTGCGGCGTGCAAATTGTCCGTCATTGTTGTCCGATTCAACCAAAATCAGGACTGACTGACTGACTGACCGACCCAAGACTGAATCCAGGCCTCCGCGAAAGCCTGAAATGCATTTGGAACTGCATTTACTGTGAGCGACAGGGACGAAGTTCTTAAACATACTCAGTTTAGGTTATACAAACCAGTCAGTTAATGCTGTATAGGGAAATAATCGCTGTTTGTTCTGAGATCCACACAAAAGACTGGGAAACGTATTTCAGAGACAGTACGTTCGAATTCCCGTCTCTTCGTCCGCTAACATGACTTGCGCTCCTCGCGGTTTTGCGCAGTCGACACCTGGGATCTTTCTGCCCCGCCCCTGGAGTCATGTGACGTCCCGCTGAGTTATCAGTACTGGAGCAATGCTCTTGGTAGAACCGCGAATGGCTGCCCTTGTCACGTTGTCATGAACGCAGATAAGGCGCAGTATCAGCTACCGCTCATAAAGACACTTTCGTTACGACAAACAGGAAGTAATGGTGTTTTGTTCGGTCAACTTCCGCATATTTATTTTTAAACGTCCGGTTCATTCATGTTGTACCGAACTGCAAAGTTTCGCAATTCCCGACCGTTAACTGACGTGTTGCATCAAGCATAATGTTGCACATTAGAAACATATATATATATATATATATATATATATATATGTGTGTGTGTGTGTACTGTAGCTTCAAACTACCTTACATTTGACACTCACTGCTGAAGTACACAGAACACACGTAAAAGCGGAAACCTGTGTGATTTGTTCAGCACTTCATGAAGACGTATGGGGGAGTGGAGGTCCAGCCAGTCACATTCTTACCTTGAGCACTATGTATGAGTGGCGGCGAGCTCTGACGTCGGCCGCTGTGTCCATCAGAATAGGTGGCGGCGGGGTGTGGATGGGGTTGATAGTTCGTTCATTTAGGGCTTACCAGTCCTTGAGGACCGAAAACAAAGGCTTAGCGTTCTTTCAAAACATCTCAGTTAGTTAAATTGTCCGTTACAGACAGCGTAGCGTAGCGTGGACTTGAGTCGCTGCAGTCCAGAATTCTCTGCTCACTACACATTTTAGAAAGACAGACAGATATGAACTTTGGTACTTGACACGTGTCTTCTAGAGGAAGACCTTGTAATAGGACAAAACGTACTGGATATTGGTTAATGCTATCACTTATGTGTACGCTATTGGTACTGCAGTTGACGGCGTGACGCAACCCTCCTGGCGTTTAATTTTTATAACTTATAATCGTAAAAAAACAGAGACCAGCCATCCATGAAAGTTGTAATTTTTGTGCGTGTATTTTCATAACGTGGTGGAATGAGTGACGTCATCAGAGACGGTTACGTTGCTAAGCGGTACGCATACCGTGGTGGTACGCGATGTGGCGTCTGATGGTGTACGAAATTACTTGGGTCATTATGGTTTTCCCATAATTCAACTTTAGAAGTGTTAATTGCGATTTAAAATTGTCTCAAATGTATTTAAATTACAATAAATATACAAATGAGTATTAACTGACACACACAGCGGAATGTCATACGTAAAAATTGAAAATAAATATATTTATGAAGTGCAAACCAAAGTACAACTTGTCTGACGGCATGGAGCGTCCTCAGGTTGCGGATGGAGGAACGGCCTCCAATATGGAGGGTAGCTGCGAACATATTGAATAAGCAGTCGCGGACAGCCGACAAGGTGTGGTCCTCCATGTTGAGGTTTGGGTGGGGTACTAAAAACTGCTCGCCGTAAAAACTTAACATGTTTTGTGAACGGAATGCAGGACAAAATCACAACACGAAGGTATGAAATAAGCCCTCTAACAATGAGGGCAAAGCTCAAGCAATCCCAACAAATCAAAAATGCATGCATGAAGAAATTAACACAAGACTGCACACAGGGAATGCCTGGTACCATTCGGTCCAGCAGCTTACAGTTTGTTGTCAAAACAGAAAGTGTGTAACTTGGTCTGATGGAGGAGCAGAGGCTGAGAGTGTTTGAGAAGAGGGTTCTGAGGAAAGTGTTTGGGCCTGAGATGGATGAGGTAACAGGGGAGTACAGGGAACTTCATAATGGCAAGAATCATAATCTGTACTGCTCACCAAACGTTTTGTGGGTGATCAAACAAAGAACAATGAGACCGGATGAACAGGCAACACTTGTGGAGTACAGGAGAGGAGAGGAGAGGTGTATACAGGATTTTGCTTGGGAAACTTAAGGAAACGAGCACTTGGAAGACCTAGGCATATATGAGAGGACAATATTAGAATGGATCTTAAAGAAAGAGGTTGGGGACTTTAGATTGGACTTGTCTGGCTCAGGATAGGGACAGGTGGCGGGATGTTGTAAACGCGATGATAAAGCTTCGGGTTCCATGAAATGTGGGGAAATTTCTTGACGAGCTGAGAAGCTGCTAGCATCTCAAGAAAGCATCTGCCCCATGGGGTTAGTGCATTAAAGTGTCATACAATTAATATTAACTGCGAAAGAGTCACATGAGGGAAAAGATGTTACTGATACTTCCACAGCCTCAGTAGTGGCACGCCAGTAAACGGGAAGGTTGAAAAGTTGTGCTTACTGGCCCGAAACACAGAACTCCGTGCAGTGTATCTACACTAACTTCTGATAAACCCTAGTTCGCTTTAGTTTGTGTTACTGTCCTTGAACATTTTAATCATTCTTCAAGTACAATATTCAAGTTACAGGCTATTGTGGTTACTATATGCACCAGCTGCTCTAACGTTTCAGAAACTAGCATTGTGCCCACGGAGTGGCGGGGTACTGTTATGTGCTTATTCTCATAAATAACGCTAACTGGTTGGGGTTTATAAACAGAGACGCTGTGTTTTCTATAAAATAGTAAGTTAATTTGTTTATATAAATGTACACCTTCTATACTTCTTTGTCTTGTCCCAAGTAATTAAGATTACGGGAAAAGTGCTTCGTTATCAAAAACAGATTATCTAAGATAATGACCACGCAGCATGAATTACGATAAGCCAGTCCACAGCCTCTTTCTACGACATTTATCCAGACATTGTGATCTAGTGCTGCCTCTTGCAACATCCAATATCTTCTTGCGTCATTAAGTTCATCCAGTAGCTGCTTGCATCTTCTTCCTCGTCTTACCTTCGCTTCTATCTATCCTTCTATCCTTCCTCAAACAACGTGTTTTGGACCGCAGCTCCTACGCAAGATGTGACCATTTCAGTCAGCCCTCCTTCGTTTTACTATCTGCAGGATATTCGTCTCCTGTAATACCTCTTCATTCCACCCACGATCGGTCCAACTGATCTTTCTCCAGCACCACATTTCAAAACTTTCCACAGGTACATCTGATCTAATTTCCGCATTGTCCAAGTTACCCAAACAGTTTAAATATTCCACATTCTCCACTGTTTTTGATCTACCACAATCCGTACTACGGACAGTTGTTTTGAGATTCTCATTGTCTTACTTTCTTCCACATTCATTTCCAGTCCACAGCATCTTCCAATTTCCATTAGTCTACCAATCATGCCCTACAGTGCCGTTTCCTATTTAGCACAAGGGCATCTGCATATTTCACCATGCGAATTAATTTTCTTCCTATTTTGAAGTCTCCAAACGGGTCAAGACCTTCCTTCGTTAAGGTACCTGCTGTATGGGTTGAATAGAATCGCTGACAAACAGCATCGTTGTCTAACTCCTCTCCCAATCTTTACACTTCTCGTTACCCTTTGGCCCACTCGTACTTTAACACTCTGATCCATGCACAATTTGCTGATCAATCTTTTTTCGCGCCAGTCGATGTCATTGTTCTGGAGGATCTGCATTAATTTGGTCCGGTGTACGAGTACACGGTAAAATGCCTTCTGCCAGTCTATGAAGCAAGCACACAATTCTTCGTCTATGTCCAAAGTTCGTTCTGATATTATTCGCAGCAACCCAGTTACATCATCGGTTCCTTTTCCTCTTCCATTCGTATGTCGAAACTGATGTTCTCCAAGTACGTCCTTCATTTTCTTGTCAGTCCTTCAAGTATCCTTGCTGCTATATTTGCTGCCTGTGCGATGTTCGCTGCATTTTGTAGCTTTTGGCTTCGTCTTTAAGGCAGCCGTAACTTGGGCCACTGTCCAGTTTCGTTTGTATTGCTGATCAGCTGTGCCATTGATCTCAAACCACCTTCTCCCAATAATTTGAGTACATCCACAGCTATATCATCATCTCCTGCAACCTTCTTATCCCTCGTCTCCATGATAACTTTTTCCACTTCGCCGTGCAAGATGTAAGGCCTGTCCGGTCTCTACATCTACTTCCCCCTTCGGGTTCAACTTCCAGGTTTTCCGGTCGACTAGCTGGATCATAGCCTAATTCTCTATCAGAGATATCGATATACACACATATTACTTAATTAAATCTACAAATGTTCCGATAGTAGCCCCAAACTTCCTGCCACAATTCAAACAGACGTCATCATAATAAGAGCCGGGATACTTCAGTTAGTATAATAACTGGGTTGTGGACCCACAGCGGGACATTTTCCTTTCTCCACAGAGTCTAGACCTGCCTGGGGTCCACCCAGCCATCTGTCTAATGCATAATGGGGGCTTTTGCCAGGGGGACACAACGGTCTAAGCGTGAATCTGACCTCTAACGTTCAATTAATGCCTTAGTTAATAATGGTTTCCACCTCCTGTAAGTATCTATAGTAAGGTGAAATCTTTAAAGTCCAATGGTCACTATATGTACCGCCAGTTCAACATTCAACAATTCTACGTTCTGCCCACACAGTGTATTTGTATGTTTTGTGTGGATCTGAGAACAAACAGCGATTATTTCCCTATACAGCATTAACTGACTGGTTTGTATAACAGAGACGGAGTGTGTTTACTGCGCGGTACGGACTGGAACTTTTAACTATAATTCCAGTTAATCTTGGGCTTTAAATGGTTCAATAAACACTAGGGTCCCTCTGCTTCTTACATCATCATGTTAAGCAAGAAAATACGTCAAACCGGCTGGTCTAATAGCGTGAACGAATGCAAGGTGTTGGCATTCCTGTTTCATCTTCGCTGTGTTTAATAGAGTCACAAGAGATGAACTGTCATTTCTAAACAACGAAGCTTTAAAACAAAAGACACTTGTGTGTCGTACTTACAGCGGCTCCGGGGTCTGTCAGATAAGACGTTAGTTAAGTCTCATTGATAATGCCAACAGCTCTCACACAATGGTTGCTATGTACATTCTCCGTTATCAGTACGGTAAATATCGTCACAGGCATTTGAGAATATCCAGCATTGCGTCCAGAGGTAATCTCCAGACGGTCTTACAAGTCTTCAACAAAATCTTCACTTAAACTTATCCTCTTGCAGTTCGGTTAGTTCTGAACCCCACATTATATTAGTGTGACAGGATGAAGGCATGACGACCGAATTATTGGCTGCATAAATGAACGCCAGAGCGAGAGAATATATGAATGATTGAATGAGTGGAGGAATGTATGTATGAAGTGATGAACTGGTGGACATGTGACTAGCTGCACTAACAAATAGATGAATTAATGCTTATTGCAGAATAATCATAACAACTTTTGTTAAAGGAAATAATGCCTCTTTGTTGTGAGAACCATACTGTGCAGGCAAAATGCGGTCTCCATTGTTAAGTCACATGGTACATATAGTTACCACAGTATTTTAAAAGGATAATTAATCGCGTGCCCTTTTCCGAACCCCTTGTGGTGTAAGGCCACTCATTTGTACCGTCCGCCCGGCACACAATTAGCACCTGAGCGCCGAACATCCTAATGCTAACTACACACAGTGCTACATGCAGCAGTGGCGTAAGGAATCATGAACCGTTTCGACTTAACGCGGACAAACTTCCCTCTGAGCCAGAAGCTACCAGCTCCTTTAGAGCGAGTGACGAGTTCATAATTGGGTGTACCTTAAAGTGTGACGCGCGTCACGTGGCAGTTCGGAACTGTGCCATATGAAGGACAAAGATGGCATTTAAACAGGGCCGGTTTAAGGCATTTCGGAGCCCAGTGTGTGCCCTGCCTACACCCAGCCTTAAACTGACAACACAGATACAGCAATGTAACCATTTGCACACAAAATTTCTGACACAAACACTGAATTGTAACCAGCCTCCCGTCCCCCCACCGAATGCTCAGGCCCCATAGGGGCGCATACGAGTACATTGGGATAGCCTTTAAAAGGACGCTGCATATAATACACCGTTTTACTGGCTACAGAAAAGGAGATAAAGGCATGAAAGAGATAAAGAAAGCAGGCAGGAGATTAGGAATGAAGATGTGGAAGAATGTACTACCCGTCTAATTCCAGCAGTTCCGTCCGACTTACACACTGTACTGCTAACAAAAATGTTCTCACAAGGCGTTCTTTCCGAAAATTGCTGCGATGTACGGTGTTACACAAGAATATCACAAATCATTCTCTAACACCGTGTCATTATTATTAACATCCGGCACAGCTCAGTCGGTACAGTGACGGTCTGGTTTTTGATTTCCGGCAAGGGCAACAGATTCTCACTTCTGCGGCTCTGGCCAACCCACCGTCCGATTCAAAGGGTGCCGGCGGCTGTTGCCGCGTGGCGTCACGTTAGGGTTGAAGTTGATGGTCACGTGGTACTCGCACATCACAGTGCAGTGTCGTGCTCTGAGGTGCACAAACACCAATCTGAATTGCATTCATCAAGTTTCTTTCCTCAGTGTGCCTTTGGACTATGTCTAGTGTACGTTCATGAATACTCGTCGTGTGCAAGACAGTGTAGGGTCTGTCCCCCAGATGTTCGGAAATGTGACAGTACTTTGCTATCCAGCGCTAGCATAAACACATTGCTATTTGGAAGGTTCCTGTTTGTCCTTTTGGAAGAACAACATGTAGATGAAGATGAGTGTGGAGCACTGATAGAATGAAACCAACTGAGAGAAACTGACGTACGCCGATCAAAGCCTGTCCAAAACAAATCTCACGTATACTGGCCTGGGATCGAACCCGGGCCTCCGTGGTGAGAGGCCCGGGATTACCGCCTGAGCCACGGGGCGGCCAAAGATCTGGAGTCGAACTAACGTGGATTATATTTAAAGATCCAGTCCGTACCGCGCAGTAAACACTATGTCTCTGTTATACAAACCAGTCAGTTAATGCTGTATAGGGAAATGATCGTTGTTTGTTCTGAGATCCACACAAAACACATAAATACACTGTGTGGGCAGAACGTAGAATTGTGGAATGTTAAACTGATGGTACATATAGTGACCACTGGGTTTTACAGGGTTAAGCATCAAACCCACACAACAGAAACATAATTTTGGATAGTCCTGTTATAATCTCTGCCCTGTAGTGATCGATACGAACCGGTATAATTGGTGCACGTACGTGAAGACGAGTGACACTGAGTTACGCCGTAAGAAACCATTCAGTGCAGTGAGGGACAAACACCCAGCGCGTGCGCTTGGGCCCTTTTTGTCGCCATAACTGCAGGCTGTATTGACGTAAGCCCAATCAGCAAGTCATTCAACCGAGCTCACAAGTTTTGACATATTTATGCAAAATGGTGTCGTCCACAACAAAACCCAGCACAGTCCCAAAGTTCAAACAAACTTCCCCACAGCCTGTTCAGAAAATTTCGCAAAACTGCAACCGTATCTGTCTCTGCCTGCACATTCAATGCATGTCCGTCCGTCCGTCCGTCTGTCCACAGGGCCGCGGTTTGTTGTAGCGGCATTCCGAAGGTGCCTGGTTTGAATATCTGCCGGATCGTAGTAAATCGTGACGGTTGCTGCACTGTTGTATCTGTATCAGGCAACGAGACTTTCCTTCCATATTCTTATCAATTCATCAGTCATCAGTCATCCTAGCATTCGACGCCACGTACTTCCGAGCTTCTGACGGCGTGAAAGAATAAATTACAACAGAAAATCGCTGGAGGAATTTAACTTAACGATGCTAGAGACACCTGCACATCAGTGCCTTAATTTCCTGCAGTCGGTAATAGCAAAGTGCCAGACACACAAATTCGGGAAGATGCAGTGACACTAGCACGACTGCCAACATGTGGTAACCACATTAACCAATCTATGGTCGCGCACGAATCTTCTGCCTCCATCTTGTACCTTGAAAATGGGGGCAGCAGATTGCTCAAAACGTTCCTATTTTTATACCAGTCTACACGGCGTCATCTTCATGGCTGCCGCAGTAAGCTGTTATTTGCCTGTAAACAATATACAGGAACTCAAGCCAGCTGCTATTTGCGTCAGGATTAGAGTCCAGGCCTGTCCGATTGCAGTGCCTGACGACATGCAGCACAACTAAATTCTCCTTACCTGAATATGGAGATCGAAGACGCCTCCGACACGCCGGCACCCACCGACAAGACTGTGCTGTCTCGACCCCCAGTGTCATTGCTGTTCCTCACGATGCAACATGACAGTCGTCCGGCTCCTTCCCAGTTCTACGCAATTCACTGTTCACCTAGAAGCACAATAAACGAGGTTTTGCTTACATAAAGCAGTACGAATTTTATAAATTAATCCTGATACGCTGATTCCGAATCTGAAAGTAGCTGTGACTGCCGTCGTGTTCCTGACTGCTTGAAATGTTTGTTAGTCACAGTCACAAACGCCGCGCTGCCTTAGTAACTGCATCTTCAGTAACACGACTGCGAACTGTGCGTTCAGCAGCCGCGCACACAGGCTGCACCAGGGCGCACGGTCTGTACTTGAAAACATCGGGCGGGTTTAAGCTACACGCGCCCCAGATGTAACTCAATTGACGCCCACTACAAAAGTGCGGCGTCTCTGCGCCAGTCACTCGGTAATTTTTATTGGCATCTCATACCGAGTTCCATCTGAATGGCACACAACATGTATACATTACGACCAAAATTCCATTTGCGCCCTCCGGTAAACTGTCACATTACACCGCTGTCTTGAAACCCACTGCGTGGAGACTTCTTGTGCCGCATTTCACTCAAATCGGTCAACAGATACGTAAACACGGGTAACAATTCATTGACGTCACTGAACAAGTACTGCTGCCAGTAAGGCGACTTTCATTGAACTCCTGATTGCCTAGCAAATTCTTGTACAAAATGCTACACCGAATTTCATGAAAACCCTACAAACAGCTTAGGCGCTGACACGAGGTCGCAAAACGATGCAAGTCATCTTCGTAAAGAACGCCTAGGAGCAGATTAAAAAAAGCATTGCGTGTTACAACTTTTTTAACCAGCTGACTGACTTAGTGAGAACGGCGAAGTGCTGTCTGTCTGTCTGTCTGTCTGTCTGTCTGTCTATCCGTCCGTCCAGTGAAATGTCAACTTTGTGCTGCACCATCACTGTAATTCGAACCGTTACACTGCGGCTGTCACACAGGAAGAAAGACAGAGCTCGCGCTGTTCCAACAACAACCACGAATCGTTAGAACCGTAACATTAGTCTAACGACTTCATATTTCAGTTCGTACTTCACTGAGAACAAATCCCGTCTGCATTTCAATTACCAACAGGTTAATGAGGTTCCCGGCAATTATCACTGTTTACTGTTTAATAATAGTGCAGACATTTTGAATATCACAGCAACTGGTACATATAGTTACCACTGTGGCCCAAATGTTTAAAGGCTCTCAGAAATGCACAGTTATACCAAGTATAATCTAGAAATGATGAAAGCGAGAGAATGGACCGGCAAAATAATTCGGGAATATTATGAAACTGCGTACAGTCGACAGGTACATCACGACACTGCGTACAGTCGGCAGATAAAATGTTTAATCTCTCGGGCTCAATCAAACCATGTCGTTAATATAAATAATAGTATTAAACGATGGAACCTTTAAAAATGTAAAATACTGAAAGCTGCAACATACGTGTATGACTAATTACAACTGTTCTCTCTAGTAAGGAGATGGTGCTTACAAAGCTTAGTGTAAGGTCCAGCAGAATGCTGCTGATCGAGTAGAGTGAAATGTTGAGGGCACGGGAGGACGTGAAGGGAAAACCAATGGCGAGAGCTAGATGTAGATGGTGACACTCTACTCGTGTTAAATTTATCACAGAAGTATTTAATGCTCCTCATATGTGACGTCAGAACTGGACCTGGGACCCACCCAGCCTCCTGAATGGGTACTGGGCCCTTCCCGGAGGTAACAAGGCCGGAGCGTGGTGCTGACCATCTAGTGCCTTCATAGCCTGTTCTAGCATGAAGTTTACCTTTGAGTTTGCCTCGGCTGTGATGCAGTGCCGTTCGTAGACCACTTGACCCTGAAGATGCAGGCACTACGACCCTTAGAAACATCAGGAACAATACGCAATGACATGGAGTCACATTCACCAGCACACCGACTTTATTCCTACTGACTCGATGTTCGTGATGCAATGAACCAATCACAAACATCTAAATACATTTTCAACGTAAACCGCCAATTGGGTTTCCAAGAACTTGCGTAATGCCAGTTATAGAAAATAAATCCGCATCCGTATAACAGAGGAAAGTTTATTGTAATAAGATGCAAACACTTGCTTAAAGCATCAAGTGCGAATGCATTAAGTGGGTGAAGTACAGTCTCGTCTTGTAAAGCACGAAAACAATCATCTTGCTGACAGCGATCTGCGGGTGAGGAGAGAGAAGAAACCGACTTCCCAGAAACGCGGTCTCCCCCCCCCCCTCCCCCCGAATCGTCGGAGCTGTTCACGACAGGTCGAAACATTAGTATTACATGGGTTATCACAAAACGACGAAATCCCCGACATCGAGTTTCGACTTTATTTGTATATTCCGAGATACTAACATCTTTCAATACGTAAACAAAGAAACAAACAAACAAATCAGGACTCTGCCCAGTGCAGTTCCCTCGCAGCAGGACTCACAGGGTGTACTAAGGCACTGGCTGGATCACGCTGCGTCTCATCGTCCCGTACTGTTGTTACCTTCAGCAGCGACCTAGACCTGCCTACAGCTTGTAGTCTCCTTTTTGCTCGGCGTCACGTCAGACTTGTCACGACTGTAGCGTGCTGCAGGCACAACCGTATAAGCTGTGTCCAGTTCGCATCACACACCGCAAATGACCAAAATGAAACATTTTTAAACCTGTCCCTGCATACAACGTGAAGGCACAGATCTCCACTCATTGGTAGACCTCGGCACTTGGTAGACGTGAGCGGTCAACTGCGCTCCCCGGCCACTTTACTCCGCTTCCCATTGAATAATGGGCTGGAGGGATCCCAGAATCGGTCTGGGCGTTTCTTGTTCCTGCCAGGATTCCTGCCCCAGATCGGACAGTCCGGGGTTCGAATTCCCGTGAGGTATTAAATCTGCAATAGATACGGTTATGTTTTTGCAAATGCTCATTTAACGGTAGAGACGGACTGTCTTTGTACTCGCTACTCTTAACCAGAGACACCGACTACGCAGGATCAAACCGTAAGGTTTCTCCCTTGTATTCAAGGAGTACTGGGTTGAATCTCGACCGAGGTGACCTTCTGGACTGGGGTACATTGATGTTTTGCAACACGTCTACTGAAATTATGGCAGAGAACCTGCAAGCAGAACACAGCCGCGTCCGTCTTTGTCATGTCGATATTCAAACTGCACCCTGCACAGTCGGAGCCTCTGGCAGCGCCGTTATGTGAAATATATTTCTTAAAGACAGACGGTCCTGTTTGGCTGCGGCACCATATGGTGACGTCATGTTCCGAACATACTGCCTCCAGTTTCCATGCAAATGACTTGCTTTAACAAGGTTTAAGTCTGGTTACTCTCCCTCAAACCTTCTGATTTAAACGTTACAGTTTCTTCCTCCGTACCGCTTCATGATCAGTATGGAACAATTCCGTCACCTCGCACATCCCACAGAAGACCGCCGTGAGAACCTGCTGTGACAGTGACAGTCCTACAAACAGCCACATGAACTTCGGAGAAAGTTATGCTTGGATATTAGCTAAGGCAGCATGTTTAGATTTATATTAGTAAACAAACTCTCTCAAGTAATTATTCACGCTAGCTCAATATGGCTGTCATTAATTTGTTGCTGTGTTCGTCTTCAGGCGGGAAGGAGGTCACAGGCAGCAGCAGCAGCAGCAGCAGCCGCCGCCACAGACCGCAGAGTTGCCTAATTGCCTCTTTCAAAACGATTTCAGTATCGAGGATGAAAGTTACAGGATAGAACTATACTTAAACATTCAGTCCGTACCGCGCAGTAAACACACTCCGTCTCTGTTATACAAACCAGTCAGTTATTGCTGTATAGGGAAATAATCGCTGTTTGTTATCAGATCCACACAAAATATATAAATACACTGTGTGGGCAGAACGTAGAACTGCTGAGGGTTAAACCTGGTGTGATCATTGCAAGTGACTGTACAAATCTCAGTTTATCATTCATCAAGTAATATTTCTGCGGCAGCGCTGGAGCAGCGCCACACTCTCTGCCTCAGCATTAGATAGAAGTGAGTGGTATGCTTCACGTCCCGGCCGCATTAACACACGGGTGAAGCCCCGGCAGCCACCGAATAGCAGGCTGGGTGCGCTCCACAACCGGTATGTACGCTGACGAGAAGAGCCTCTTAGCCCCACTGGGAACCCACTTCCGATTCTCCATGCCTCCAAATCGTAGTTTTATCACACAATAAACTTCCGGTCCCTGATGCATTATCTGGGCAGTTGCAGTATTGTCGTTAAAGGAAAGCAGATCTTAAAAAGTGGCAGCATGAATTGTGTGCCAAGATAGCGTACTCGATATAGCGACCCGCTACGGGCTGGACGGCCCTGGGATCGAATCTCGGTGAGTGCGAGATCTCCCGCACTCGTCCAGACCGACTCTGGGCCCACAAAGCCTCCTATACAATGGTTACCGGGTCTCTTTCCAGGGCTTAAGCGGTCGGGGCGTGGAGTTGACCATCCACCCCAATGTAGCGCCGAAGTTAAAGAAATAACAGAGCTCTACTGCCACTCCGGGCCTTCATGGCCGGTTATAGGATGCACTTTGTCTTTAACCTTTGACAGCATGAACTGTTTTTTCCTTCTTCCTTCACTTTTTAATGACGCCTTACCAACAACACGAAAGTACATGGTAATTCAAGACGACCTTCCAAACTCGAGGGTGCGTTATCAAGTGCCATTACGTGGATTCCAGTAAAATTCCCGTCTGTATTAAGTAGTAGAGGGACAGGTTTTTCTCCCAGCACTTCAGTTTTCCCCTGTCATTATCATTCCACCAATGCTCCGTACTGATCTTCATCTTAATACTGCGCTTATGAGAAGAACGAGCGGGAGAAGTCTGGGAACCTTCAAACAAGTCTGTTTTGTGTGTCGGGCAGTACTGGACAGGACACAGTCTGGCGTCTCCAAAGTTGTAACTCCAACAAAATTCGGGATTTCGCCGTAAAAATGACTACATGGATCTTGTACTGTCACTGCTTATATCAGAACTGCATCTGCTACTTTGCTGTGGGAAATTTGGTCTGTGAAATCAATGAAATCCACGCGAAATGTCACAGCGACAGGTGGACGGAGAGAGTGCAGTTTGTTGTTATGATATGTGACGTCATATGCGGTGTGCCAGAAAACAGCACTAAAGACCTGACTGTGGTCGCAGCAATGCGACGTCGCCAGTTGCAAGACATTGTCAGCGAGGCCCAGTGTTCGATCCCCTTCAAACGACGTTACTTTTCTGATGTAAGTTAAAAGAAATCGAATAAGCGTTTTAAAAAAAGTCAGTTCCGGTAATCAAATCAAGGATGGTGAGATGGGCAGGGCACGTAGCACGTCATGCGTGGAGAGAAAAAGATACAGGCTTTTGGCTGGGAAACCTGAAGGATAGAGACTATTTGGAAGACAAAGGACGTGCAGACAATTGTACGGGAGGGCGTCGACTGGATTGATCTGGCTCAGAGTATGGAGAAGTGACGGGCTTTTGTGAAACTTGGTATTCCACAAAACGTGGGAAATTACTTTACGAGCCAACGAAATATTAGTTTGTGAAGAACTCTGTTCCATGGAGTTGAACAGTTATATAGTTGGTTGGTTGGTTAGTTAGTTGGTTGGTTAGTTAGTTAGCGTCAACTATATCACTGCAATAATGAGAGTCTTTTTCATTACACCCAGCTGAGTTCTGTGGACCTCTGACGGTCCTATGGTTCACAATTTCGACGTTTCGTCAGATAACACTCCGAATCTTCCATAACCCTGGCACTGCGCTATATTTGCTATTGACGTTTCATACAATCCAAAGCAAAATACAAATATTTTCTCAATTGTAGACGGGTGTTGCCCTCCACCCCTCATACTGAAGGCACTGCGTTCCTTCCAAGCGTCGGGAAGCAATAACCTAGGGACGGCTTCAAAACACAGAAGATACTAATTTCCAGATACCAATGTGTCGGAGAAAGCTGCTTTTGTATCCAGAAGAAAGTGCCGTCCTCTCAAAGAGGGCAGGAAAGGAACCTGCAAACAGTCCACATCATATGTGAACAAACAAAATGGCGCTGTCACTGAACTCCGTCGCCTGGGGGCTGTGAGCACCAAGTAAAAGTTGTGACTTTCACTGCGGAACCCAGCGGGCACTTCTGATTGGCTGACACAGCGGCAACACAACAACACGACATAGCCCTCGCCTTTCCACATAAAACAGTATTATTTATGTACTGGAATAAGTCGGCCGAAATCTGAACGGAAGGCAATCACACTTCCCTTCTGTAGCTATGAAACGCTGACATCATCAGTCGAGTGCACATGCGCGCTGTGAATTTGACGGTGCTGCTACCTGACGGCAAAGTTCCAAGTTGCGACATAGACCGCCTGGTCTTCGAATGGTCGGTCTCCTTGCTTCAGATTTTCTGACACCAAACCCCTCTTTTTTCCCCCATACGTGCCACTTGCCCGCCCGCCTTATTTGCATGGAATGATAACCCAAACAATATCTGGTGAGCAGTACAAATCATGAAGCTCCTCACTGTGCAGTTTTCTCCAGTCTCCCGTCGCTTCCTCCATCTTAGGCCCAAACAACTGCAATTCCCAAACGGTTCAATAAAAAACAGAAATACTGTTTAAGTACGTATAGTGGAAATGATGAAGTTAAGTTTCCAGAGTCCCAGATCTGACAAAACAACCAATACGGTACCAGCAAGGTTACACGTATCTTAGCTAAACAGTGCAGATTTAACCCACGGGCCGATGTATACCTAAATGCTGCTTCAGACGCCCAGAAATATTTCCGTCCCCTCGGTATATATATATATATATATATATATATATATAGTGTATATCAAAACACTGGTGCAAAAATTGAAACAAAATTGCCACACTGCTGTTTGCAATTATAACCATGACATGATCAATACAACAACAGAAAATAAGAATGGCTTCAGAAATGGTGGGTCCGGGCCTGATCAGTGAGCAGCAACAGAATGGGACAAGAAAGACAACGAAACGATGAAGAGGGACAAAGAGGAGGCTGTGGGCAGACAGTGGCGGTGCTAAGCCGGGTGTAGCCATGGCACTGCATCTTCAGTTGTACCATGGCTGCAGAGTGCAACGTGCTACAGGCAGGAGGAGCTCCCTGCTAAATACCGCTACAAGGTACTACATGCAGGTGCTTCGTCCTCGGTGCGCAGAGCTCCGCCCGTCTTTCCATCCACTGCCCATCGCACAGCCAACCAGTCTGAACTGTCACTCTCTTCCACAACAACAGTCAGTCCGTCCGTCCGTCCTGTCCCCCGATGCACTAACTAGCACAGCCTGCAGTTCCACAACGCTACCTGCAATGAAGTCCCGTTGTGCGCTCCACTCAGTGCCCAATCTCAAAATCACGTCTCATTACCCTGTACTGATAGCAGAGCAACAAGTTCCGTTCATGTAGTGCAGAACCGCCTTCCTCCAATGTTGCTACGTGTAGGTAACGCTTGGAATTCGAAAAGTGAAAGGAACTTCCGATATCCGAGATCGCATCGGTTTGTTGGGAAAATTTCAGAATTTGCCAACTTATCTTTCTGATAAAAGCAATAATAGGGTGCGTATGAGTATGGATCGTAGCTGGAAATACACTGACAACGAAAGACCGCAGTACTCACAGAAAATCTGTCCTAGTGCAACTTTGTCCACCACAAACCTTAATATGGACTGACCTGGGATCGAACCCCCAGCCTCCGCGATGAGAAGCCGAGGACCAACCGCACGGCCGACAATACTAAGACAAACCTGACTTGTGTTTGAATATTCAGTTCGTACCGCGCAGTAACCCCCCCCCGTCCCCCCCCCCCCCCCCCCCCCCCCAACACACAAACAAACACCCAACCAAGAAACGCAAACAACGAGGGGCGAAAAGG
>Ga0123355_10003773_pt1 | contig 21908 bp, 7 predicted proteins | sample TergutEmb28metaG_3_FD_89872 | JGI IMG/M metagenome (GOLD analysis project Ga0123355, IMG submission 89872) | Embiratermes neotenicus P1 segment gut microbial communities from Petit-Saut dam, French Guiana - Emb289 P1 | ecosystem: Host-associated > Arthropoda: Insects > Digestive system > Gut ... | reverse complement strand
GGGGGGGGGGGGGGGGGGGGGGGGGGGGGTTGGACCCCCTCCCCCCCCAAGCCTGCGGACATATCCTGCGCACAGGAAAGCGATATGCTCTAACGAGTACGCACATACCGCATGTTTATTTTTGGATTGAGGATAAACAACGCTTCTCTGAAGAATTAGGAAATAACCACTTCAAGCAATGATATTTGCCGCAGTTTGTTGGAAACTTTTAACTCACCATATTAATGAAACAGTTTGTGCCTCGGTTCGGCCAAGATTGCGTGGTCAGGTATGACACCAAAAAGCAGGGGTTCTGGCTGATTATAAAATAACAATTCAACGAATTCCTCAACGAAGTGGGCGGAGACAAGTGGACTGGCCGTGGATCGCAGCCTTTATCGATGCCTCTGGAATAACCACCCCGAAGCCCCGACATATCATCCTGTGAGGGTGCGTTATTATGATTCAGCAGACAGGAGGTTCGCCAGAAGCGAAGGCGAAAAATTCTTTGTCACGAATAGGTTGTGCACCTACGTTCTGGAGTGTCTGGGATCGAAAAGTGTCGAATATAGCGCCTGCAGTGCATATATGCACAGTTATTATATAGTAAATGTAACTTCATGGTTTTCATACGGCAGCAAGGGGACTCTCATCCCTCCCTGTTTATAGCAGTCCTTAATAAACAGGGAGTAACGTGACAGTTTGTACAGCCGACAAGAACCCAAAGAAGGAGAAGACAACGGCTTCACAGCTGACAAGGACCGAAATACGGAAGAGTGAATGGATTTACGGCATATGATGACCCCAAGAACCATGAATGGAACAATTATTTCACAGCCAACAAAATCTCTAAAAACACACAACTGTTGTTAGTCGAAGAGAAAACTAACAACCCCAAAAAAGAAGGTAAGTTTATAGCCTATAAGAAACCCACGATACCTGAAACGGAGAAGGGGTTTTACAGCCTATGAAAATTCTGAGAAACTCGAAACAGATAAGCCGATCAGGACCCTAATAAACATGAAAGGAATCACAGATCAGCAGTCCATAAAAACCCCCCACCCCCCCAAAAAAACTCCCACACTGATGAGGACCCAAAGAAATCTGAAAATGCTCTGACTTTACAGTTGATGAGGATTTTAACTAACTCGAAAGAGACATAGCTGACGAGAAGCCTAACTAACTCGAAATAGACAATGGTTTCATAACTGATGACAACCCTAACTCACCCGAAAGAGAAAATGTTTTCATAACTGATGAAGGCCCCAACTAACCCGAAGGAGACAATGACCTCACACCCAATGAGGACCTAACTAACCCGAAAGAGACAATAGCTTCATAACCGATGAGAACCTTAACTAACCCGAAAGAGACAATGATTTCACATCCTTTGAGAACGAGAATATATTTGAATGATATAAACGCAGTGGCTTATCTGTAAATACCTGTAGTGTGGCTTACATGCTGGTGCAAAATGAAACCTTTACTACTAAATTGAGACGCTGTAAAATAATACCGCAATGTACCCATCATGCAGTAATTGCTCTTAACACTTCAGACAGAGAAATAGCATCGGCTATCTGCATGTTTCGTACTGGACAAAGATCGTAGCCTTAACGGTCTCTAGACTAGAGTACTGAAATGTGGAACACAGTGTAGGTTGAGAGTTTTTTTTTAAATTATTTTTAAGTGAAGCATCTCCATTGTGCAGGTTAATCTGTATATTCATTGACGGTACATTCAATAAATATATAGGTTTTTTGGGAGGCTGTCACTCAGTTCTTTTGCCATCATAATGAGAAGAGAGGAGTTCAACAGTATACTGGATGCAATTATGGGGGTTCGTTTATCAGTCGGCTGCATACTGTATTTACATCTCCTCATATCTGCATGAACGTATGTAACGTCATCTTACCACAGAACGGTATCTAAGACCACCAAAAGCGACACTCATCGAAATTCCTTCTAACTAATTCCAAGTTAGCATACGTGACTGGGCTATAACCACAGATCATGCTATAACGCCCTACACCACGATGGCCGCTCTGTTAATAGTCGTGGGGAACGCGAAGATAAGTGGGACCAAAAACGGGTATCGCTTCTAGATTCCAACTATTCTGTGACCTTGCGCGGATGTAACACAGCACGTAAGAATTAGGTGAAATAAAGCAATCACGTTAAGGGATGCGTAGACTAGACAGAAGGTAGGAAATCCAAAAGAGCAACATTTCTTCACCCTAAAAACTTCTAGATTAATTTCGTATACTTTTAAATTTAAAAAAAAAAAAAATCGTGTTATATTTTATATCATCTAAGCAGGAGAGGCAGCAGAGAAGGTTATGTGACTATGTCCAACAGCTAGTGTGGAAGTTACAGAGAAGGGAAAAGTCTAGCACAAAACCTGTACTGCGCATTATAAAATCCAATAAAGCCCACTTCCGACCTGATCAGTGTTACCGTATAAGTGAGTACACAAAAAAAAAAAAATTGGGGAAAATTTCATATTGGTTTTAGAAATCCCTTACAAAGTAAAAATAGCTTGTAAAAGTGTAAATTCACCTAAACCTTGGGACGGAATTTTGAATCGTAATGGGTAACGTTTGCTAGAAGTTGCTGGGCACTTTCAGTTTTGGTTGAACACGGAGGCCTGCTTGCCTTTCTGTGCGCACATACAGCGTACCTCGCACGCAGATCTCTAAATACATACTTATAGGAGCTAACGTTGTTCCAAGCAGAAGTTGCAGGGAGAAATAAAATTAGTAGGCTACCCTATACTCAGTGCACTTGCTCCGTAAGTCTTGCGGATTTCGAGGTAATAAGACAACAGTGATTATTTTGTTGTGAAGTCTGGAAAGTCGAGGACAGAGTTATTTGGATATTGTTATTGGAGGTTCTTACACAAATTTTGTTAACACTACACCTACCTGTGGAACCGGGATAGCGTAGTCGGTATAGGTATTCACTACGGGCTGGACGGTCCGAGGATCGAATCCCGGTGGAGGCGAGATTTTCCGCACATGTCCAGACCGGCTCTGAGGCCCACCCAGCCTCCTATACAATGGTACCGGGTCTTTGCAGGGGATAAAGCGGCCGGGGTGTGGCGTTGACCACCCAAACACATCTAGCGCCGAGGTTAAAGAAAGAGTAGAGCTATACTTCTACTCCCACTACGGGCTTTCGTGGATTGTTCTAGGATTAACTTTACCTTTACCTTTACCTACGCCCACGTTTCTGTCTGTAGCCTAGCATCAACGTCTGAACCAGTAAACATGCTTTCAAATAGACTTTCGCTAAGTCGTCGGAAAATTCCAATTTTCACACGTTTACGCACAGTGGAGTTTAGTTTATTCAACGCCATAAATGGCGTTTTTCCACACATGTCGTCATTGATAAAAATTTGTAAAACTACCATAAGTATTAATACACGTCATTCATAAACTGTACAGAAGGTAGCAGACAATTTTAATATAGGGCCTTTTACATTATACAGTACCCATATGCCCTTTAGGTTCAATTAATTTTAAAATGGTTTGTAACAGAAAATTGAATAATGTAATATAAGTCAGTCTTACCCTTCTGGATAAAACATTTCTGCAGATTATAATCTAGTGTTTAGGAAGAGAGCTAAAAAAATCGTGCACACCGTGGAGTATAATTCCAGCAATATCGTAGTTTAAAACGTAGGATAATATTGCTAACACAACTATAACGTCGAAATATGAAAACAAGCTTTGCAAGCTTGAGGGTTGTTTGACGGTACATCATCCTCATGAAATTAAGTGAAATGCCAACTTGATGCAACTAGGTCATTTTATTGATATATTCTCAGCTCGACATGTTTCGGGTACATACGCCCATCATCAGGAGCATTAGATGTCGAGTTGCAGCATATGGTTTTCTGCACCGAGTTTTTGGATGGGTGGTGGTCTTGAGAGCTGCTGCGACTCTCAAGACCACCACCCATCCAAAAACTCGGTGCAGAAAACCATATGCTGCAACTCAACATCTAATGCTCCTGATGATGGGCGTATGTACCCGAAACATATCGAGCTAAGAATACATAAATTAAATGACCTAGTTGCATCAAGTTGGCATTTCACTTTATTTCACAAGGTTTTCAAGATAGTTTTTAAATTTCATGCAAAAAAAATCACCCGGAATCACGGTTCACAACGAGGTTAAAAAGCACATCACTACATGCATAATGTAACATGATTAAAATGTTGCAATTCAAATTCGCATCCACTTGATATAGAGGTACTGTGGCTATTACGTAGGATACGTAATAATCGTACAACATCTATTAACCAGAATACAATTAATTTATTATCTTTGGTACAAGGAACAATGAACAACGCAGTGGTGGATTTTCAAAACTTAGGGCCGGAGACGCTATGACGTTCCACAATCAATACTGCATCTGGTAGTCTGGTGTCATGCAAGGAGAATACATTGCCTCTGAAGGCTCTGTATGCCAATACATTGCTGGAGGTTCTTCCTTGAAACCCGTAGCTGAAAAATCTTCTTGGCGACACTCGATTGCCGTTAAACCGTACTGTGGATGAGGAGATGCCGCAGACATCATGCCGTAATCACTGGAACCATGGTACGCTATAGCACCAGGTAGTTGATATGATGGGGGTAGAGACTCAATGTGGTGAGCGTAATAGTATGGGTCCCGAGTATCTGGCCATGTGATCACGCTGTGCTGTTGCGAAGAGAATCGGGAACCACAAGGGTCGACTTGGAGGTCGGGGCCCATCTCCAGGAGAGCTTGAAGATGGCGAATGTATCTGATAGCCAATCTGTGGAGAAACAAGGTGGGATTGCTTAATACAACAGTATCGTTCTTGGTTAACATATCCGTATTAACCGTTTGTTCAGGAGCTTTCAGGACTATTTTAAATAAAACAATCCCTCGCCACTCGCTAATATAAGGCCTAGGTTCCCGAAAACAAAATGCGTTTCGTGGGTCTTATAGGAGATTGGCGCTAAGGGCAAAAGTGGTTTCTGTTCAAACTCGTCAAAGTCTATTTCGTCACTAGTAACTACAAACCCAAAGCTAACTTTTAGGCCACTTAACGTTAAGTCTAAATATCAATAAGGCAGGCGATGTACGTATAACGTAATACTGGGGCGCGTTAATGCAACCATTGTACAGTGAAAGTACAATAAGTATTACATATTCCGAGTGTGTGTTTGTAGCCGTAGGTATCCAAAATGCAATGCGCATGCGCCGATGTCATCTGTGGCTTGCCTGCCTCTACAATATTTTCTCACTTTACCTCAAACGGCATAATTTTTGGAAGAATATGTTATTGAACATAATATGTGTGTTTTGATTTTCTCTACAAATGTTGTCTGAAACATTTCTCATTCTAAGCAGAAACGAGTGATGTATTACCATAAATGTACAAAGGTCTTCATGTCAAGTACCCGTCATTCTTGTCAGATTTTAATGAAAGTTGAATTCTGTGGGCAGATTTTCGAAAAATACTCAAATAACAAATTTCATGAAACTCCGCCAATTAGGAGCCAGTCGTTCCATGCGGACGGACGGAAGAAAGAGAGATATGACGAAGCAAACAGCCGATTTTCACAATTTTGCGAACGAGCCAAAAACTAGCGCCTTCTATCATATCGCGATGTCGCTTTCAAAGAGTGACATTCTGACAGAAGTGTTTTCGACTTCTGCGAATGGCCAGGCAACGAAAAAACCTCCTTCCGTCTTGGCTGACCAACCTTTCATAGAGGATAATGCATAATATTAACTGGTTAAAAATTAGTGAAATATCTCTGGGAACAAACCTCCCTGCTCAACAGACTCCGAATAAATTACGTACTTAACATTACATATCTCCCGTGAAATTGGCAGTACACAGACAATAATTTATTTCAATTTATTGCACTGGTATATATCTATATATAAACATTATCGCAAAATGATACACGCAGCCATCATCATAGAATACACAAGGGCCATGCTTAGTTAATAAAATAGAGCACCGTCCAAGGTAAGGATAGAATGCACATTCCACAGCACAACTGACCCACCACCTTCCCTTCCGTTATGAAAACAACCTACTCACAGGGTTTTCGACGCTCCACATAATTACTTATTGCTCGGGTTGGGCGTCAGGACGAGTGTGCGATTCCATTTTTTGGTTGGAAATTATTATTAAGGGCGCTATACACTCTCAGTTAAACTGAGCGATTTTACTGTGTGACGTCATACCTGACGGAAAAACTGAATAAACTACGCAGTTTTGACAGGCAATAGCGCAGGCCTCAGAACTATCCTTTCCAGCCGTCTTTCACACAGAGAACCGTGCAGTTCACTCAAGGAATCCCCCAGTTTCCTCATTTTACCTGCCGACACTACGATAGCATAATCTTTAACATCCGTTTCTAGGAATACATTCAGTAGATGAGCATCGCATGATATACTCCTTTTCAATTATCACTTCTTACTCCACATTTTACGCTTTCTTTTCTTCTTTTCGGATAACATTATGGCCGATGTGGCTAGCAAACAACAAAAACCTTGTTTTTATCCACCATATTCACATGCACAAGAAGACACAAAGAACTGACCAAAAAAACTGACAAACCTGATGGGAAACCTGTGCTGTGCCAGAAAACATTCAGTTAAGTTTTTCGTATAGTTTTTTGCACAGTTAAACTGCACAGCTTAACTTAGGGTGTATGGGGCCCTTTAGAGTGACTTTATTAAGTCTGGGTTGCAGGTTGTTAGCAAGTGTCTGTCATGAACACGGGACCTATCATCAGGGAATACACTGTGCCCGTGCGCAACGGTAATTTTTACGATCAAGGATGAACCACGCCACAGAGTTGGGTGACTTAATACATGTGGTTATTATTGTTGTAATCAAATTCTGTTCAGCTGATAAATTCTTTGTCACTGATCACAGTTACATTATTTCACTCGCTGGTGGCAATTTCGTGTTAATTGAACTACGCTTGTAAGGTTAGCACATATATCCGTCATACAACAATTTCAGAATAACCACACGTCTTCCCTAGTCGGTGTCCGAAACGACACTACCCCAACATTGCCGAAAGCACAAACAAGACTGACTAGGACAGACAGCTTAAATCTCCCTCTCTGTATGAAATTTTAAGATGTTCTTCAAAGCACGGAATTCAGAAAGTTCCTAAATCCTCCTGACCTTCCATCTAACATCCCATCTGAAAGGTTACAAAAGTCAACTGTAATATATTCGTACGCAGTGGGCAATAATGTATAAAATATGTAATAAGATACATAGAACTCCATTAATAAAACTTATTTGTACCCAAGTATCTTATTGCCAAATACGGTGAAAGTTCTTTGTAGAGTGTAGTTGCATACACATCGGGCAAACACCCTGTACTCTGGAATGTACGTACATTTTAACCTTACCTCGAGCAATGTTATTATTCTTAACCTAACACATGACAGTTGAGTAAAGAGAGACCAACTTGATGCCACTTGTTTTATTATTACTTTATTCAGTGGTGCACTAAATAAATTAATAATAAAACAAGTGGCATCAAGTTGGTCTCTCTTTACTCAACAATCAAGATGACGCACGGTCCAATAAACATAAGACTAACACATGACCTTTGTGTGTATCTCCTAATGATGGCTATGTGTATCAGCCGGGATATGGCGGAGTACATTATATATATATATATATATATATATATATGTGTGTGTGTGTATATATATACCAGTGCAACAATTTGGAATATATTCTTGTCTGTAAATCATGTACCGTATTTCTTGGGGCCAGAACGTCACCAGCCCAACCAACTCTAAATTTAGGGACCACTGAATTTGTTGAAACCGGATTGGTCAGTCCAAGTATAATGTCCAAATGACATGGTTTCGCGGAACAAAACCACAACTGTAAAAACTCAACTGAAGCACGCGAACTCGAGAAGTTTCCGGTTTCGGGTGTAAACTTAGATGCAATGTTAAGTCCATCAACCTAGAATTTGAAGATATTTTCATGTTTCCGTACATAAATGAGGGCTTGTCTGGGATCCGAACAGATGTTCGGTTATAATGCGAAAACCATACGCTTGAAAACCACAGTTGGCGTGGGATTTCTGTGCAGTTAATGAACGGTCGGATGAGGAAGCAGGGAGTAAGAAGAATGGGCAGCGTGCGTGTTCACTTGTTAAATTTTTCCAGCGGCGTAGCTAGGTTGTTTGGCGCCCGCGGCGAATAATCACAACGACCACCTCTAGCAGAACGATGAATTTAAAAACAGCAAATCAATGAATGAATTTTGTATTTTACTCAGTAATTTAAAATTTGTTGAAAGCATAAAATCATTATTCTCTTTGTGGATTAAGAGACCAACTAGATGTCATTTAGTATTATATTTATTTCTCCTTTATAGGTTGCTCAACATGTTTCGGGCCACCTTGTGCCCATCTTCAGGAGTTGTGCTAAGTGCTTCCCAATGGACAGACAAGCAGCCAACAGGATCTGACTGCCTACACAGCCACACCTCTGCAACACACCTGAAAAATACCACTAAGTCGTCAGCTCCTGAAGATGGGCACAAGGTGACCCGAAACATGTTGAGCAACCTCTAAAGGAGAAATAAATATAATACTAAGTGACATCTAGTTGGTCTCTTAATCCACATTGAACTACGATGCACGGTCAACCATACATCAATATTCTCTTATTTAAAATATTCATTTAGCCGCCTATGGCGGCCACAACACACCCCCTTCCCCCATCATCCCACAATTATGCCACTGAGTTGTTCTCCCACCTGTTGTTAAATTACGTAGGTCTACACGTACCAACACTTGCCCCTCAGATAAGAATTGACTTTGTCACATTTTCTGTCATGTCAGTAGAGCCCTGCCAGAAGTTATGGGCTACACATCCCAAACAGACTCTACCCAGCCATCGTACCGGCAACCAAATAGTCAGAAACACGCAGCCGATCCGACAGCATGCCCTGTGTAGTCGTGTGTTGCCAAATACTGACGGTGAACTGCAACTACAGTCCCACAATGTTCTTACAGTACTGTCCACAGACCAGGAGATGATCCCTGCTAGAAATGCGATACATAGACATGCGCACATTGCTGACGCTCATTACACGTTACTAGAAACGTTGGACGTTTTAAGTCTGTATGCAATAGTAGAACTGTCTGCCTCTCCTACCAATGGCAGTCCAGTAGTCCCCTGTATAGCCAGAAGTTCCCCGCATCGCGCCAGACACGCCCACCCTCTGCGAGGATCACCTCATTGTCTGTGGTCTGTAGATCTGGGCAAATCGCTGACAGTGTTGAATTTAACATTTCCTCACCTGAGGGACTCGATCTTTGACAGCTTCTTTCCTGGTGGCTTGCATAATGGCAACTTCTCTCTCAGCTGATCGAAGGCCCGGTTCATATCCCGCATCCTAGTTCGCTCGCGGTCGCAAGCCGATTTCTTGTAGTCTGTGAAAACACGTGTCTAAACATGATGCGGGTATTTCAGTTTTAGGGTATATGTCCTCAAGAGTTATGGCAAACGTTTGTTGCAGTGCGATAGTGAAATGTTCTAATGAGCTGGACATGTAGTTACGAAGGGGAAACAAACAGTGCATGCAACATGACGGGGAAAATTCTTGGGAGACCATCACATGGATGACATATTGTCGGATATAATACTAGGTTTAGTAGCTGTAAAGAAAAACACAGAATAGTTAGCTCTGAGAAGAGGTGTGAGGTAAAGCTGGGAGAGTGACGAAATTACAGATGAGGAGCTTCATTATTATACCTTCATACGATATCAATAGAGTTACAACACTAAGAAGAAATGGACGGTCGCGTGTGGCAGCACGCATGACAAATATGGGAGAGATCTCCAGAGCCTACACAACTTGACTTGTAAAAACCTGGAAGGAGGAAACCAGGTGGGCATTCTAGGGGTTGACCTATACGGTAGGCTAATATTAAAGGGGATCTTAAAATCATAGACTGTAATAATATGGATTGGATTTATCTGGATAACGATAGGGCCAAGTGACTACCTGAACAAATACGGCTGTAAACCTTCGGTATTCTTAAACACGTAGTATTTCTTAGCCAGGTGAGAAAGTATCAGCTTTCACAAGAAATATGTTCCACGGAGTAAGTTATAGTAGGCCTATATTATTGCTACATTGATTCTGCTGTGAACAGGCTGCTGACTACTATGTGATATTTTTTGCGTCTGAATACTTTTTACAGATAGTCCTAGCAGGCTAATAATAAAACGGACTTTAAATAAAAAGGATATGTAGGTCGGAATGGTTCCATCTGGCACAGGATAGGGACCACTGGCGGTGTCTTAAAAACAGTGTAGTGAACCGCTGAATTCTGTAAAATGCGGGTAATTTATTGACTAACTGAAATAACTATTATCCCTATTATCCCTATTCCATGGAGCTAAGCTAAATAGATAGCTAACTACTTAGGTTGGTAGGTAGTCAGCAGTGGCGTAGGTGAGGCCCCCCAGACCCCGCGGAGCCGTGGGCCCCACAGGTCGAGGGGAGGGAGTAGGCTAACGCACAGAATACTAAAATTTGTTGTGAATCTCTCCAGACTGGAGCCCGTTCTTCTGACAGAGGGAGTTATTCTGCATCCCTATCATGAGATCTGGTAGTAACCTCGCTAATAATTACAAGGGGCCCGATTATGAGTAGCGGGGAGTATGCTACTGGTCGACAGGCTTTCCAGATTTTTTTTTTTTTTTCGTGATTTCTCGTAGGCTTCTAACAGTTCGCAGAGTTTTATATTAAGCATGTTCCATGCGCAATTTAAGCAGAATCCGTCAATGGATTCAAGATACAAACGTCGCTTAAGACAGGTAGGCAACGCTCAATGCCCACATACATGAGCATTTTTTTTTTTTTTCGATTTTCCAAACTAACTACTTAAGTTATTTTTGCAAATTGATTATTCAACAATATTTCGCTTCACATGAATCTGAGTGATACTTGGTTATTTAACGACACTATTTCAATCAGATAAATTGCACACAACCAAATTATTTGAAGAGCTTACATTGAATGATTCATAGTTATAGATTTGAAAGGAGAAATTCGTGGCTCTCTGTAGCGTAATACCTCGGAGTTTGACCGAAGATACAGAAAATCCACTTGGTTAACCAACGATCTTCTTGCTACAGTTCCAACCGGGTATGCTTAACTTCTCTGCAGACAGCAACACCAACCTACGTGGTGAAAGTATAGAACTCTGAATATTACTAGCATCATTTTTTTTCGTCGTAACTTCATGCTAAAATATGGTTTGAAGAATCAAACCTCGCTCATTTTGTGCCGGAGCCATTCGCCATGCCGTATTAGGTAGAGTTTGAATTGTGACGATATGGCGCTCCAGAGACGCATTACGTTCCGTCATTCCTGCCCTCACTTCTTGCTGGACTACGATTCGTTCAGCTCTGCCATCCTTGCCTCTGATTGGCTGTAGTGTCTGAAACTCGTAACCGTTGTTTGAATCGCTGCACGATGCAGAGAACTCGACAACTGACTGACGACGGGGCGATGCCTCGTGACACATTACAATGACGGACGGTGACTCATCACTGGTATCGTCTGGGGCGTCAGACGCCGCTCCTGGGTCACTGGACTGGTGGTCATCACCCGACAGTCCTACCACATCCATCTGTAGACAAATAATTGCCAATAGGGGATAAATAAGCGTTATTTACGAGTACTTTAACGACACTATGCGTACGTCATACTATATACGGACTGGAAAGGAACAGTGAAAAAAATGAGTTGAATCAGACGTTTAAGAAAGTAGCTGTGGCCTCATTTGAGGCCAAATCCGGGCATTTTTCTGTGCAGACTAGGGAAAAGCACAAAAACATTCCAAAACCACTGTTTTGGGATCTATATCTGAACCCAGTATTTCCGGAATACGAAGCAGAGGTGCCATATTTTTGAGGGCGATGTTCAGTGATAGATGATTATGAACAGGGTTTTACTATCCATCTGAAACAATTGTAATTTTTTTAGAATAGGCCAGTGGCGTAGAATAGACCCCAGCAGATACCGCGGCATGACAGGGCCCCGTGGGTCGAGGGACCGCACACATACAGAATAATAATATTCGTTGTTGGTTCTTGCGCACTGATGCCGTTCTTCTGACAGAAGCCAGTACACTGGATTCCTATTACGAGATCGGTATAACTTCGATCAGTGTCATAGGGGAGAGCCCGACCAGCCACCTAAACCACTGCGATAGGCCTGTAGTTCTCTGAATACAAATGAAATGTATTACAGTCAAACACAACACTCTAATATTTGTCACCCACTGCTACATGTTTCGGTTCAGCGAACCTTCACCGGGCATTACTCTACAAAACAAAAAATAAATAAATACACTTGTGCCGATCCCAGTGGCCGCGCCGTCTAAGGTGTAGGTCCGTGGGCGCTCGCCTGCCGAGATTATGGATTCAAATCCCGTCGGGTGGCATGGATGTTTGCCTGCTGTAAGTGTTCTGTATTGGCAGGTAGTGGTCTTTGCAACAAGTTGATCCCTCGTCCAGAGGAGCCCTACCGACTGTGAGGCGTCGTTGTCTTTGATCTATAAACCCCAAGAATGAGGAGGCTATGCCCTACGTTGGGCCGCAGCGCCACAGGGCAAGTACACTTGCAATATGAGATCTCACTAGTTTACAAATATTTAATTAAAATATACCGCCTGTTTGCATTATTAATGCTACACACGCCCTAATTAAACCTTTTGCGGTAGAAATGACAAATTGTGGGCTTAGAAAACAGTGGAAAAAGAAACCTGAAACAGTTCAGTTATATAGTAATACTGTCAAACGTCGCATTCAAGATTTGTCAGCAGATATTGAAAAAACAATTGGTGTCGCTGCTTAATCCAGCTTGCTTTTTCGTTGCAACTTGACGAATCAACAAAGGTGTGAAGACTAGCAGTATTACTTTTATTTGAAAGTTACTCATTCCAGAATAAAACAGGAAGATTTACTATCTACCCGCGTAGTGCTTAAACTTCTCCCGTTTGTCACAATCTATCTGTGCGAAGCCGGATTTTCATGGCACGCGGCACAATCTAAACGTCGTCGCACAACTGAACTCTCATGTCGCACCCGACATGAGAGTTCAGTTGTCTACAGTTGGCCACAACTTAAAGGAATTTGTGACACGAATAAACGGCACTATTCTGCACACTAATTTGACGTTCAGGTGATCGTGCATCGTGACAAATTCTTATAATAAAACCAACTAGATGCACTAATTTCTAAAAATAAATGTGAGAAATTAGTGCATCTAGTTGGTTTTATTATAAGAATTCTTCACACTAGTAGCCTGTGCTGCCGGTCCCAGTGGCCGCGCGGTCTAAGGCGTAGGTCTGCGGTCGCTCGCCTGCTGAGATCGTGGGTTCGAATCCCACCGGGAGCGTGGATGTTTGTCTGTTGTGAATGTTGTGTGTTGCCGGGTAGAGGTCTCTGCGACGAACTGATCACTCGTCCAGAGGAGTCCTACTGACTGTGATGCGTCGTTGTGTGTGATCTAGAAACCTCAAGAATGAGGAGGCCATGGCCCGCGTTGGGCCGCAGCGCCACAGAAAAAAAAAAAAAAGTAGCCTATGAGGTAAGATTGGCTGCATACTCACATAGTAGCCGTTCATTGTTCAGTTTTTTTAGTGTTAAGTCTGGAAAAGGTAGAATGTAAACATAACGTGTGTATAATCAGTTCTGAGATACCAGTGTTTAATTTTGGATACCTATCATCGGAACATGAGCATTATCAGTTAAGAGATATAAATTACTAATTCTGGACACATATTATCCGGACACGATATATTTATGTGAACAAGGATGTGAGGCTCCGTGGTTATTTTTCGAATCCAAAAGGGGTCCGCCAGCAAAATAGTTTGGGAAACACCTTTCTAAAACTTTGGTAATCCAAAAGTAGAACTACACCACATCACAGTCCAGAAGATCACAATCCAAATTTTCATTCCTGTTCAAACGTCACAAATCTTAGGCTAGTAAAGAAGAAGCTCTGCGCACGTCTCTTGGGTTGCAACGTGAGTAATGAAATAGTGACTGAATGAAATCTGGAAACACCAGCAGACATTTAACTGCGCTTTTGCGAAGATATAGTGTATGCCACATACACCTCAGTTTCCAAGGCATGTGGTATAGTGTGGTAGTTTGCTAGAGTACAAGAATTATGTTTTCACAGAGTGGCTATCTAGCGTTTATTTATTTATTCGGTGATCAACGGTCAAGACAAGGAGCTGGGTGCGCGGTCTACGTATCGAATAGCATAACATCGTATATGACAGCAACATCATTTTATGTATTCTTCTCATGGTCGAGTGGCCATGTCCCTCTGTCTATCCACTTGCTCGAGGCTTCCTCCTGTCAGCTGTAACTGACCTCGTCATCATGCAGTTGCGCCCGGTAGTCTCACAATCTGGAAACCGGATATTGCACTGCACCACTCTTGTGTGAGAGTGTCATAGGGCCCCTATGACTACCTTCAGAATTAGCGTCAACAGGAATATGATGCATTTCTAGGACAGGTCATGCACAGCATGTAAATACTGAAGACAAAGGTCGGTCCAGAACGGCTGTGAAGTCCGCCCAGTCTCTAGTTTACGTGTAGTTCGGTCAGCAGAACTTACAGCCAACGTCTATAGAACTACAATTAAGCCAAAATAACGGGGCCATAGAGATTAAGATCTAAAGATATTACTTTCACTGAAACTAGTTGCCATTTCCATATGGAGTTACTGACTGGTAACTTGACACGTAAGCCGCTACTGGGGAGATCCAAACACAGATAAATGACATAAAATGGATTTTAAGAAAATATGGTGAAAGTAACCTTTAGTTGAGGCATCCCCGTTATGTGTGTAACAATGAAGTAAAATGGCAAAGTAAGTCAAACACAACTAGTATATTGGTTATGCGTTAATGAAACGACATGTTTCGGCCTACTCGGAGGCCATCATTAGGTTTACAAAGTTCTGAGAGACTTACCTGCTCACGTGCAGTTTATGTCTCATATATAATTTATAGGCCTGATGATGAGATCTCAACATCCGCAACACACAAGCAACATTTAGTCTCTCAGAACTTTGTAAACCTGATGATGGTCTCCGAGTAGGCCGAAACATGTCGTTTCATTAACGCCTAACCAATATACTAGTTGTGTTTGATTTACTTTGCCCTTTTACTTTAATGTGGCGAGAGTTTGGATTGGGTCCACTAGTTAAAGGCAAAGTCGAGAGACTGTCTTTTTGAATGCAGTATTGAACATTCCATCACCATAATAAGCGGGTGCATCCCCCCCCCCCGATTAACTACAATATTTGTAAGAAAGAATATGCACCACGCATATAGGGCCAGAATTACTGATAGGGCTACATATATTAGCCTGATAAGTTTTGTAGCAGAGTAATAAATAAATTTGAAAATCGGTAAGGTATATAAACTCGCCACGAACCAATTTAGGAGACAAATACGTGCATACGAGTACAGCTTTCTATTCTTTCGTACGTTGTTTAATGACGCTGCCAATCGCTGAGTTTATATACCTTAAGTAAAAGGTGAAGGAATGAGTAGGGAGCACTGGTGGCGTAATTAGAATAGGGGAAACCCTAATTATTCGGTCAAAAAACTTTTCGAGTCCTACTTTGTCCACCACAAATCCCACGCTGACTGGCCTGGGACTGAACCCACGTCTCTGCGATGAGGGGTCAGCGAGTAACCTCCTGAGCCATGGCACGGCTCACTCCCCTGTTGTACATATAGGTAAGGTAAAAATGTAGTTACTGTGTACGCAATCAACCGCACATGGAGGAGTGGAAATCTAGCTCCACGCATTCTTAACTTCGACACTAGACGGAGGTGAGTTGTCAGATTCACTACCTGGCCACATTATCCCCAGTACCCATTGAATAGGAGACTGTGTGGGACCCAGAGCCATTCTGGACGCCTCTTTACCCCTACTGGGAATCGAACCACAGTTCCTCGGTAGTCCACCGACTGAGCTGCCCCGGTTTCCCACTTTGGTTAGGCTGTAGGCGAGTCGCAGTAATTCAGTAGGGAAGGTGAGAAACCCCTTTCTCGTAGGCAACACGGTTTACATCTGGCGAACAAATGCTGATGCAATGGAAATGACGTAATAAGACGGTACCAGTATTAATTACTTCCATCTAAATAGAGAAGCTTATCACGTGGGTATCACTACCAACATTTCTGTAAACCGAATAGCTGAGTGGAGGGAAATAGGGGAATGTACGTTGGAGAGGTTGGCGAAACCGATCTAGGGAGTTGCGCAGTATCAGGCATTCTGCTGTATTCAAAATGCATGCTCTCCACCGCGCTATCAGAGTCTGCAGTTTTAACAACCCGGAGAAATTCGTTAATTCGCAAACTGTTGATGACCTTAACACAAAAAATTAAGATATCCCCAAGTTTTAGTTTAACTATCAAACACTTCAGCAAAACGCCTGTTGGGATTTAGTGGAAGAATGTAATTGAACTGGATCGTACAGAAACAGGGTTAAGTACGTTCACTTGGGTTGCGACAGGCACTCGTCATAGCATGTATGTTCAAGAACATAAGGGTTCCATGATATGCAGGACGTTCTTGACCAGGTGAGCAACTATTATCTTATCGGGAAGGGCTATATTCCATGCACCCGGTTAGTTACATGCCCACTGGGCACGTAAGTGTGGCGATAATATGTACCGCGAGCTACCAAGCTCGAAAGCTGCAAGGATTATTGGTTACCCTAACTACGAGTTTCGTGGGTTCCCTGTCTCTCCAGTCTACAGCAAATACCAGAACAGCGTAAAAGGTAAAGTTATCCCTTTACACATCACGAAAGCACAGAGGGGAGTGGAGGTATAGCTTCACTCATTCTTAACCTCGGCAATTGATGGAGGTGTGTTAGCATCCTTACGCCCCTGCCGCCTTACCCCTACGGAAAGAGGTCCCGATACCCACCGAATAGGAGGCTGAGTGGACGCCAGAGACGATCTGAGCGTTACGGAGAAGAAATAAACTCTTGCACTTGCCGGAATTCGAACTTCGAATTATCCAGATCATAATCCCTTCCATTGTTCTATAAATCTTCCTCCTTCCACATCATTACAAACTTCGTGGTTAATTTTAAGTCTTCTTCGCCATTATACAAACTGTCTGAAAGAGTGTCATTAAAAGGTAAAGGTAAGGTCACTGTCAAAGTCTCCTCTTTTTTTTTTGGGGGGGGGGGGCCCCTGTCCATCGTCTAAAAATTTTTAAGGCGCTTTAAAACACGACGTTTCGGAAGTCGGCTCTGCTTCTGTCTCCAGATAAGAAGCACCTAATCTAGCGGACTCCTTAGATGAGCTATTCTCAGTTGCTAGGTACCAAAGAAACACTCAACCAGCTTAGATAAGTGCCTGAGAAAAGAACATTTCGACGGGTCTTAACAGCAAAAAAGATATAAGAAAAATAAAAAAACCACAAGACTCAAAAAATTGCGCCATGCCACAGAGGAAGTAAAGGTATAGCTCCTCTCATTCTTAACCTCGGCACCAGATAGTGGTGAGCTGGCAGCCTCGTGCCCCTGCCACTTTATCCCCGGAAAGGAAACTCGATACCCACTAAACAGGAGGCTGGGTGGGCAAGGCCGGTCCGGCTGGTTTGGAGAAGATGTGAATCTTTCGCCCATATCAGGACTAAAAGCAGAGTCAGGAATAAGTCTATGATTAACAAAAACTTAAGAATACCTAGATTAAGCTAAAGTATATTTGAACGCCGTATCATCTTACCAGACATTTACACATTTCTGCAGACAGTAGCGGAATTCCTTCCACTGTGTTTGAAAGACGGTCCATGTCAGACATCTAAATAAATTAACGCTTATGCCAGTACAGATGGAGTGTGTGTATTGTGGTTATAAAGCAAGACCGGAACCTCACAACTCGCAATTCTACTGTGAACTGACTCTTGCAGGACGATGGTATGAAAACAGAGCAACAAACAAAACTGAGAAACGCCAATATTCGAGGAATTATGCGACGCCGTAAGTCTAAGCTTTCGTGTCATTACAAAGGAATTTAAAAAAATGAGACACTCTATCTGAAAAACACGTCTTCTTGTTATTAAACAAAGAGTCCGAAGTAGAACTCACAAATCCTACATTCCTGTTGCGTGGATTTATAATGCCTGACATATATAAGACCCTACTATTATCGTGGCTTTGTTTTATTATTGTGAACAGAAGAGGTAATTTACGTACAAGGTAACATTGTGGTGCGTGCTCTTAACCATTGGTTCGATGTAAATGCAACAATAATATCCTTTGTATTGTTGTCTACGTACGTGTAGCTATCAACAATATAAATGTGTTGCCATGGAAACAACAGCGGCTTCACATACGTGAGAAAGATCAACAAGATGCACAATTTTTTAAAATAATTTATTCCACTTAAATTATCCTCGACATGTTTCGAAAAAGTCATCATCTTAAGAGGCGTCTAGTCGATGACCAGCGACTAGACTCCTGGAAAGATTCATGTTGAAATACTGTAAGCTGCTTGTACAGACTTCCTCCAGATGATGAACAATTACTTGTTCGAAACATGTCGGGAATAATTTAAGTGAAATACATTATTAAGAAAAAGTGTCCATCTTGATGGTCTTTCTCACGTACGTCTATGAAGATGAACGGTTCAGAAAATGTAAACAATGGGTTCATTTGTACTGTTGCCGAGTTACAAAATATTGCGTACTGCTGGCAACAATGTAAGCGTACTGAGGTGTTCATGTAGTACCCAATATTTTTGTCCGAGTTTAACCGTATTTGGAGTTTCTCGACAGATTTTCATAAAAGTCCTCAGTATCAAATTTCACGAAAATCCGTCCAGTTAGGTGCAGCGCTCATACGTGCGGATAGACAGACGGACATGAAGAAGCTAATAGGCGCTATTCACGACTTACGCGAACGCGCCTAAAAACTAACTGCTCAAGTCTAATTAAGTATATTGTATGTATTATGTATTCAATAAATTTGTTGGACTTAAAACTCAAAGGTTCCCATTGCTGCTGTGTTTGAAACTGTCGACGTGATACCTACATCAAGACCAAATTTTCAATCTATTATTCATATTCTACGTGCAGGCACGCTTACGATCCATTTCCGTATCAAATTTCACACGCCTGGATTCAATGGTTCATTAGTTATTTGCACTCAAAGAAACCTAGTGAAAGTTCTCACACGATTACCGCATTGTTGTTACCTAACTTTATATATATATATATATATTATTTGAACAAAAGTTACATCTTTTCCCAATCTTCATTCGAAACCCTACAGAAAGTGGCGCTAGTGGCGCTCTCATCGGTCCAGTTCGCGAATACGCCACGTTGTCATTATTAATTATGAAAAATTAAAAGCTGCACGGCGTTGGGGTGATATATAATGGCGTAGTGTTCGTATCAACTTCAGTCAAAATACGTCAGATGGTTAAAATGTTAAAATGAAAACACACACACATGGAACGATGATCTGATTAACCCTACATTTTCCTTTTTAATGAAAAAAAGTTGTAACACAAAAAGCAAGCTTCTGTTATTTTTTACAGTTAGATGTCACGTGGTTTACTGTTACGCTCCGAGCTCACATCGTAACGATATTAGTCACAGTGAAAGGTACTGTTTCTTCTCCAGAACCCTCTTTCCTGGGAAGGATTCCAAAGCTCTAAACCAGTGGTTCCCAAAGTGTACTCCGCGGATCCTTTGGGATCCGCGACAAGTTTCCAGGGGATCCGTGGACACCTTTATGTAATGGCGATTTAAATTTTAGTTATTGTTTAAATTAAAGAAATAATGTTACTTAAAAATAATCGCGAAAAATCTTCAATTGCCGATATGTTTATTTCGTATGACCGTTAGAATATCTAATTCAAATACTCACTTTACCCACGCAGCAAGCGAAATCATTATAATTGAGATCAAATAAATTAATTCATTGTTACGTATGCTACTGGTATGAATTAGTAGCTGTCTAAAATCAGATCTGATATGTATGTGTGTGTCTGTGTGTATTAATTTTTGGTACCTATCGTCGGGACACCCTACATTTATGGCAGCAAGGATGTGGAAAATCCGTGGTTATTTTTCGAAGAGACGAGGGGGTCCGCGCGCAAAAAGGTTTAGCAACACTGCTCTAAACTAAACGCAAAGCGAAATACACATAAATTCTCTGTTCTGTCGGGCATCGATAGTGGTCCAAGAAGTAATATTGACGTCTTGTAGGCTATTCAGGGGGTACGCGTTTCGAATCTCAGAATGGGTACCGACTGTTCTAGGGTTCTTTTGTGGATTTAAATTAGGTACGACTGAATCTAATCGTTGCACCGTGCATTTCGTAAAATCACTTCAACTATTAACCAACAAATGCACCTATATAACCTTCACTTAAAACACTTAAAAGCACTCTGACATGTTTCGATCTTTTCAGATCATCATCAGGGAGTTTTGTCGTTCCTTGCTAAAGTTATTACATATTAATGATTTAGTTCGTTTTTGTAAACAAGGTGTTGTGGCAGCATATCATGTTGTGTAGGAATCTGTTGTAGAGATTCCTACACAACATGATATGCAGCCACAACACCTTGTTTACAAAAACGAACTAAATCGTGAATATGTAATAACTTTAGCAAGGAACGACGAAACTCCCTGATGATGATCCGAAAAGATCGAAATATGTCGGAGTGGTTTTAAGTGTTTTAAAGCGTTTTAAGTGAAAGTTATATAGGTGCATTTGTTGGGTAATAGTTTAAGTGATAGGTACGACTGCTTCCTTCCAGGCCCCTGCCAATGAATTTTTCGCTAAAACCCAATCATTAAATCGTACACAGTAGGTAAACTATTCCAAGTCACTCACAGCGTCTTTAAATAAACTAAAACACTTCTGTACTTTAACGCCAATGCAAAAATTAATCGAGAAAATAATGTGATTAGTTTCTTGAGGTAACATTTATTTATTATTTCCCGGCGTTGATTAATCGAGTAGGACCTTGTAATGTAAAATGCTAAATCATACACACCTAACCTGTCGGTTAAGTGTCAAGGGTCTTAAAGTGGTTGAAGGACACAGATCGGTAAAAGAGACCAGAAATGCGTACATAATTACCCACAATTTGGAAACTTTTTGGCTATCGGCAACTTCGAAGAGCGAAAAATCAAGAGAGTAACACTAAACTGAAATTTAAGGAAACCGGTTGTAAAAATTGGAGGTGGGTAAAATTAACTAACGAAGGTATGGCTTGTACATTAGCAGGCTTTGGTATTAGTTACTTTGGATTTCAAGGCTATTTTGCTTTGGCCTATATGCCTATATTTTATCTTTCTGCCTTCAAGGTGTGGGCCCGGTAGCTCAATCGGTATAGCGATTGACTACGGGCTGGACGGTTCGGGATCGAATCCCGGTGGGGACGAGATTTTCCGCCCGTCCAGACCGGCCCTGGGACACACGCAGCCTCCTGTACAATGGGTAACGGGTCTTTCCTGGGGGTAAAGTGCGGTCGGGGTGTGCTGCTGACCACTCAGCCCCTTCTACAGGATGCGGCAGAAAGAACACCCCGATTTGGGAGGGTCATAGCTTTGGGTGGGGAGCGCGTACAGTGGTAGGGAGCGCGTCGTCGAACAGCAGTGTACGTGCCGTTTTCAATATATACCATGGTGTGGTTGGAAAAACATCGAGCCTTTATTGTTGAGGAGTTAATAAAAAATGGCGGATCGCCGGTAGCAACACAGCGTGCATTTCGCATCCGCTTTGCGCTTGGTCGACGGGAGGCTGTTCCTGATAAGAAAACGATTTACCGTTGGATATCAAACTTTAGACAAACAGGACAAACTTTG
>Ga0123355_10003772_pt1 | contig 21911 bp, 21 predicted proteins | sample TergutEmb28metaG_3_FD_89872 | JGI IMG/M metagenome (GOLD analysis project Ga0123355, IMG submission 89872) | Embiratermes neotenicus P1 segment gut microbial communities from Petit-Saut dam, French Guiana - Emb289 P1 | ecosystem: Host-associated > Arthropoda: Insects > Digestive system > Gut ... | reverse complement strand
TGACAGGCATTATGCCTGCATTAACGCCACTTTTTATGGGCTTTTACATTTTTGCCGGCCTTACAGACCTTTTCGACGGACCATTGGCGCGGCGCTTTAACCCAAACAGTAAATTTGGTGCAAACATAGACGGCACGGCGGACTATATTTTCATCGCGGTGTGCTTGGTTACTATTATCCCTGCGTTTGATATTAATATGCTGTCCATCAGCATAGTAATAGGTTTTGTGGTTATGAAAGTGATAGGCCTGATTGTAGGTTACATACACTACCGCCAACTTATGATGATGCACACACGCCTGTCTAAAACAGCCGCTTTTGCTGCATGGTTGATACCAATTGTTTATGTTTTAACCCCGCTGGATATAAACACGATATTTATTTTCCTGGGTGTGTACTGCTTTATCTTCTTGAGTGAGGAAATTGCAATTAATATTGTCATGCCTTATCCAAAGCGCGATATAAAAAGTGTGTTTGAGGCTTTGCGCCTGCGCCGCGAATACTGTGCAGAGAATGGAAACAGCTGATAAGGGTTTGAGTAATACAAAAGGGTATAAAGGTTTTCCCCTTTATAAAGGGAAATGCCTTTATACCCTGTTTTATTGCAAATACGCTACGGCTGTGTTTTACTATACACACTCTACCCAAGTGGCATGTAATCTAAGTTTTCCCAATCTATTTCGCTATCGTCAAATACCTCGCAAGCAAACTCCTGCTCTTAAGCAAATCTAAACTTTAACGATTGGAGCATAACCAATGAATACGAACAAACTTTCCCCCACCCTCTTTAATGCAACCAACAACAACCTCACCAAACTAGCCGCCCTATTCCCCTCAGCCGTAAAAGACGGCCAACTAGATATAATCGCCTTAAAAGAAGAACTAGGCCAATTCGACGAAGTAAGCGCAGAAAAATACGAACTCACATGGGCGGGCAAACAAACCGCAAAAAAAATAGCCCAAGAAGGCATAGCCGGGCGCACATTAAAATATGTACCACAAGACAGCAAAAACGCCGACACAACCGAAAACCTATACATAGAAGGCGACAACCTAGAAGTGCTAAAACTCTTGCGGCAAAATTACTACGGCGCAATAAAAATGATATACATAGACCCACCATACAACACAGGCAACGACTTTGTGTACCACGATAATTTCTCCATAAGCCGCGCAGAAAGCGACGAAGCAGAAGGTGTTATCTCAAACGGAGAACGCCTTATTGCCAACCAAAAATCAAGCAACCGTTTCCATGCAAATTGGCTAAACATGATGCTACCAAGATTACGTGTGGCAAAAGACTTGCTAGGAAACGACGGCGTTATTTTCATTTCCATAGACGATAACGAAGCAAACAACCTACGCGCTCTATGTAACGAAATATTTGGCGAAGATAATTTCATCGCCGCTCTTGCAATAGAAAACAACCCCAAGGGCAGGAAAAACGGCAAATATTTCTCCATAAATCATGAAACTTGCTTGGTTTACGCAAAATCCACTGCCCATTGCGAAAAATTTAACGATATTATCCCAAAAGAGAAAATGCTAAAAGACGATAAAGGCTACTACTCCCCCGGGCAAAGGGTGCTGGTTGGGCAGTGCACAAACAAGGTTAGCAACGACATAAAAAGCGACAAATATTATTTCGTCTACTACAAAGAAAATCAACCGCTGGAATTGCGCAAGCAACTTGACGATAGCTTGACATCGTACAAGTTATACCAGTCGAAAAATGCAAACGGCCAAACACTTGAAAATACTTACACTATGGATAAACTGCTCACGCTATATAACGGAAACGATTTAATTTTTAACGAGCACACCATCTACGAAAAAGACAGAAATGTGAATAAGCAACAAAAAACGCTTATCAACACTTCAAGCGTGTACGACCTAAAAACAGAATCCGCCGGTTTTGTAAGCGGCGATTTTGATTTAAAACAATTCTTCACCATGCCCAAAAATATAAATTTCATCAAAATGTTAATGAAGTTATGTACTTCTGGCGATGACATTGTTCTCGACTTTTTCTCCGGCTCTGCCAGCACTGCACACGCTGTTACGTTGCTTAACAGTGAAGATGGCGGCAGCCGAAGGTTCATTATGGTGCAACTGCCCGAAGTCACGGACGAAAATTCCGAAGCTTACAAGGCGGGCTATAAAAACATATGCGAAATTGGTAAAGAGCGTATGCGCCGTACCGACATTGGTTTTAAAGTTTTCCGCACGGCAGACACAAACATCCGCTGGGCGCATTTAGCGTTAACAAGTGAAGAATTGAACATTGACGAGAATATGCTTGATGACAAAGACAAACTAGACTTCATGCCACACTACACAGACATAGACGTAGCGTACGAAATCCTATTGCGCCAACGGGATATTCCGCTTTCTGCAAAGGTAGAAAAACTCAACCTAGGTACGCGCACATACATATTTGCGAATGTCTATGTAGTCTGCCTGGACGAAAAAATCACAGCCGACCTTGTCGAACAACTCGCAGCAATAGAACCAACACCAATAAAATACATCTTCCGCGACAGCGCATTCGACGACAACATCTCATTAAAAGACGAAACCATTCGCCGCTTAGAGGCTTATATAGCACGCAACAATGGCGAAAACAAAAAAACATACACAGTAGAATTCATATAGGAGGGCAAAAAGATGACCCCTACACCCTCAAAAATTAGGTTTCAATTCGACGACGCCTTCAAAGACGGCAACCCAGTAAACCACCAAGGCCACGCAATCAAAAGCATCGTAGACCTTTTCGACGGCCTACCAAAAAAAACAGGCGACATATACGCGCAATACAAACGCCAGCGCAGCCAACTTCAACTAAACGAAAGCGACCCAGTACGCAATATCGAAATATCCACAGGCCACCGCCTTTTAGAAAATCTCCGCTCCATCCAACTAGACAATGGCCTCTTCCCAGACGAACGCGTGCTCGACGGCAATAATTTCACCGTAGAAATGGAAACCGGCACGGGCAAAACCTACGTTTACTTGCGCACAATTTTGGAACTGCATCAAAAATACGACTTTAAAAAATTTATGATTGTGGTGCCCAGCATCGCCATCCGCATAGGTGTAATCAAATCTATCGAAATGCTAACCGACCATTTTAAAGCCACGTACAACATAAACATCGCCAAACACAGTTTTGTGTACGACGGCGACATAAACACGGTGCGCGCTAACCTTGTGGAAAGCAACGACCTTTCTATTTGCGTGCTAAATATTCAGGCGTTTAACAAAACCACCAACAAAATGCGCAGCGCAAAGGAAGGCGAAGATATTCTTTGGGACGAAATTCAATACATTCGCCCCATTGTTATTATTGACGAGCCGCAAAAAATAGAAGGCGGCACAAAAAGCAAATCCAAAACTCTGCAAGCCATCGAGGAAGTAAACCCTCTTTTTATCTTGCGTTATTCAGCAACGCACAAAAACTTGTACAATCAAGTGTATAAACTAAACTCCCACGAGGCTTATAAGCAACAACTTGTAAAGCAAATCGAGGTGCGCACTGTCAATGGCATTATCCCAAAAGATTTCGCTTACATACGTTATCTGGACTTTACCAGCGACCTTTACGCGCGCATAGAAATATTCACACAAAAACAAGGCGGCAGCATACGGTTTGAAACATTCAAAGTACGTGGCAACGCCTCTATTTTTGACCTTTCCGGCGGCTTGCCGCAATACCGTGACTTCCGTATCGCCGGCGACCCGCATAAACATAAGCCGCTTATTATCAATACGCCCGCGGAATCCATAAAACTAAACATCGGGCGCAGTACATATGAAATAACCGAAAACGAGGCTATTCGTGTACAAATTCGCCTTGCGATAGAAAGCCATTTCCGAAAACAAGACGAAATCCTGCAAAAGGGGAAAAAAATCAAAGTGTTAACGCTGTTTTTCGTAGATAGCGTAGCCAAAGTGCGCGATAAAACCGCATCAGGCTGGTCGGGCTCTTCGAGCCCTGCTCGCCCATGCAACCAGGACGGCCGCGGAGAATACTTGCGCATTTTCGACGAGGAATACGAAAAACACGTAACAGGGCAAAAATTCAAGAAAATGTTCCAACAACACAGCGGGCAAATGTCGTTTTTAACATTGCCTGACCAAATAAACAAAGTACGTGAAGGTTACTTTGCCGTAGACAAAAAACAAAACATCGTAGAAATAGACGATTGGGATGCATCCGTAGCAGACGAAGACAGCAAAGTAAAAGCCAAATCGCAAGAAGATATTGACCGCGGCATAGAACTTATCCTACAAAAAAAGGACGAGCTTATCTCTTTTGACGAGCCGCTTTCGTTTATTTTTTCCCACTCTGCATTGCGAGAAGGCTGGGATAACCCAAATGTATTTACAATATGCACACTAAAACACGGCGGCAGCGAAATCGCTAAAAAGCAAGAAATTGGACGGGGTTTGCGTCTGCCCGTGGATACAAACGGCGTCCGCTGTACAGATAGCAACATCAACCAGCTAACCGTTATCGCCAACGACAGTTTTGCCCACTTTGCAGACAGGCTCCAAAAGGATTTTAACGATTCTATGAGCTTTAAAAAGGACGAAGTAACACCGGAAATTCTAACCGCCGCGCTTAAAAATGCCGGCGTACCAAAGGATAAAATCACATCGCAACTTATCGACACATTGCGGGACGAACTTTTCCTTGCAAATATTATCAACGCGCAAAACATGCTAACCAAAGATGCCCGCAAAATAGACGAAAATTTAACATTCAGCAATCCAACCTTGCAAGAACACGCCTTTAATATTGTGCAAAAATTCAAAGAAGTAATGGTGGATAAAGGCACCAGCAAAATTACAATAACCAACGGAGACAACGAAGTAGAACCAAACGGCCCGCATCCATATGTTAACGAGGCAGACTTTAAAGCGATGCTAGACAGCCTGTCCGCTAAACTGCAAAAACGCACAATTTATAAACTAAACTTGGACAAAGAAGCGTTTATAACCGACTGCATAACAGAACTAAATGATGTTTTGCGAAACAGAAAAATAAAAAGCACATACGAGATAACCACCGCCGGCGTAACCGCAGAAGAAAGCGGCCGTTTTGGCATAACCAGCACAAAAACCCGCACAGTAGAAAGCCGTGTAGAGGACGAAATTTTGCAGCGTAGCGACTTTGAGCTTGCAAACACAATTATGTACCACACAAGCCTACCCCGTTTCGCTATCTTTCGCATTTTGCAAGGTATTGAGAAAAAGATTTTGCTATCCAACCAAGATATTTTAGATATGGCAGTTAAGCTCATCAACGCCAAATTAAAAGAAGCAAAAGCAAAGTCGGTACAGTCGTATGAAGTAATAAATGGCTGTGAGCTTAACGACAAATTAATTTTTGAAGCCGACACAATCCACGACGCATTGCGGGAAGAAGTAGATTATTACAGAAGCAAACCGAACAGCCGCCGCGCGGTGAACAAATTCTACCGCACAGATTCCGACGGAGAATACAACTTTGCCGACAGCTTGGACGATTTAGAAAACGAAAACATCCTACTGTACACCAAACTAAAAAAAGGCGGCTTTGTAATAGACACGCCTTATGGTAATTATTCGCCCGACTGGGCTATAGTGTGCAAAAATGATAACGACGAACTACGGCTATACTTTATAGTAGAAACAAAATTCGAGTACGAAAGACTTAGCCAGCTACCACCGGAACAGCAGGATAAAATAAAATTTGGCAGCATGCACTTTAAAGCCGTTGCGGAACATATGAATAGCAACGTGAAATTTCTTTGGGCAAGCAGCTTTGAACGCTTTAAAGAGAATGCAGGTATAAGCTAGGCCATTATAGCCTCCAACCCGCACCACAGGCGGCATGGTAAGCTTTCGACAAAAAAAACAAAATTCCACACCTACATAACACAGAATCATCTGTTTCAGCCACATCAATGGCTATTAAATTTCCCTCACCGAGGCACAGAGTCCACAGAGAAAAGAATTTTTCAACACATGTTTGGCTATATCAATTCCTTCTCTGTGTTCTTTGTGCCTCTGTGAGGTATTATTAAAGCCTATTTTGACTTGACCAAAGGGGCTACAATTCCTTTTTAAAGAAAATGCACCGCTCGGTTTCCGCAAAACCTATACCGGTATGGAAGTTGTAGCTATCCACATTATCTAAAAGGCAGTCGCTTGCCATTTCACCGCAGCCATTTGCGGCCGCCCACTTTTCTACTGTTTGTACAAGCCCTGTGGCTACGCCTTTGCGGCGGTATTCCTCCGACACGATTATCGCCTCTAAATAACCTACTTTGCCGCCGTTTGTACCGTTTACATATTCGCTACGGATAGAGCCATGTGCGGCACCAACAGGCGTTTCGCCGTCCAGCGCAAGGAAGAACCCTTGTGTATCATCGTCAAAAAATTCTTCATTTTCTTCCAATACCTCTTCATATGGCATTTCGTACAGTGCAGCAAGAAAATTGCTAACTGCCGGAATGTCGTTTTTTGTTGCCATTCTGTATGTCACTCCCATACCTCCCATATATCCGGACAATAGCCCACTGTTGCTTTCTTTCCGTTGCGTACAATAGGTGTTTTAAACATGGCGGGGTTGTCCTGTAGGCGTTCTTCTTTGTCGTTTTGGTCGGACAAATATGCCATGTAGTTTGCCTCATATTCTTTAGATTTTTCATCTACCAAATTGCTAAAGCCACCCACTGCACTTTTAACACTTTGGTATTCGCCACGGCTCATGCCGTATTTTGCGACGTCTATCAACTGAAATTTTATGCGGCGTTCTTTAAAATATCGCTCCGCTTTTTTTGTGTCGAAACATTTGGATTTGCCAAAAATTTGAATGTTCATGCGATACGCTCCTTCATTTATATCAATTACATGTCTAAATTATGAAAAAATGTTGACAAGTTATTACGAAAGTATTAACATACGTCTCGAAAGTAATAAAATCACGAGATGGGGAATACATATATGTACATTAAGGCTTTAATTCTTGGGTTGGTGGGAACATTTATTTTTCCGATGGCAACCTATGCTATGGTCGCAGGACCTCAATTAATAACCACAGAACTACCCGCATTTTCCATAGAGCAATTCCTAGTACCAGCATCAAACTTTGAACTTGCAACACTCCCGGAAATAATTTTTGACGAACCCGAAGAAATAATCGAAGAAGAATACGTTGAAGAAGAAACCACTCAAACTACATATATCACAACCGCAAATGTTAACTTTCGCCGCGACCCTAGCACCGACAATCCACGCATCAGACTTGTATCACCCGGCACTGTAGTAGAAGTTTTAGACTTTTTGGACGGCGAATGGTTTAGGGTATATATAAACGGCACCGTAGGTTACATGGCGGCAGAATTTTTAAGAGAAATGCCCGCGCCCGGTGAAGTTGGCTCTGTAGAACTTATCGAGTGGAGCGTTGTACGCAACATTATCCCACAAAACGTACCTCTTACAGTTGTAGATGTGCGCACAGGTTTGCAGTGGCAGATGGTAAGTTTCTCCCACGGCAACCATGCAGACGTTTGGCCCGCAACCCGCGAATGTACAGAAACAATGAGACAAGCCTTTGGCAGATGGACATGGGACACACGCCCTGTTCTGCTTATTGTTGGCGACCGTACTTTTGCCGCAAGCATAAACGGTATGCCGCATGGCGGCGGTAACTACGCTGTAAATGGTATGCGTGGCCATGTATGTATGCATTTTGTAGGCTCTCGCACACATAATGGCAACCGCTCGCACGAGCGCGAACACCAAGCATCTATTCAAGAAGCGCTTAATACTGCGTCTAACTGGTGAAACTCATGACTATTTTCTACAGGCTGGATAACAAACTGTATATAAACATAACTAACGCATGCCCTTGTGCATGCGTTTTTTGCATTCGCAATACAGCGGACGGCGTTGGCGAGGCAGATTCGCTATGGCTAACGCATGAGCCTACTTTGGAAGAGGTAAAAATCGCCTTTTTCCAAAACAGAAAAAACCTCGCCGAGGTAGACGAAATTGTGTTCTGTGGCTATGGTGAGCCCATGTGTCGCGCGGAAGATGTCGTTGAAATTGCAACATTTATAAAGTTAGAAACCAACCTGCCCGTGCGGCTTAATACAAATGGGCTGGTTAAGTTGATAAATCCCGGTTTTGATATAGCTAAGTTGAAAGTGATGGACAGTATCTCTGTTAGTTTAAATGCGGATGATGCAGAGGAATATGTAAGGTTGTGCCAACCTGTGTTTGGAGCGCCCGCTTATGCTGCGTTACTGGAATTTGTTAAAGAAGTACCCGTGCCAACAACACTTTCTGTAGTAGGCATTTTGCAGCCACATAGAATAGAAAATTGTAAAACGTTAGCTAAGGAATTGGGTGCACTATTGCGAGTACGCTCCTGCTGGTAATGCCGCATACATTCATAATGACACAAGCCTCATTGCCATCTTGATCTGCAGGCGAAGGAGCTAAGCTCCAATTTCATTCTCTGCAATCATAGCCAAAAACGCCAACTCAGCTGCATCTATGCAGCTTTTTTTCATATCCACTCTACCATCGGGCGTAAATTCTACGCCTTCTTTTTCTAGTAGGGCTTTACGCTCTGTCGCCCAATCGCCGCCGGTTATGCTGCCGTCTGCCATTACAACACGCTGCCAAGGAATGTCCTCTGCCGGGCAAACACGCATGGCACGCCCCACCTCCCGCGAAGAGCGGGGGCGGTTCAGCGCGGCGGCAATTTTCCCGTACGACACTACTTTGCCGTACGGGATACCTTTAACCACTTTGTATATTTTCAAATAGAAGGTGTTCACTTTAGGTTTTCGCCCTTTCCTTCAAGGACGAAAAACCGCCGCTTGAATCTTTTGATTCGGCAAATGCCAAACTTACTTTGGTTTCACCACAAAATTAGCTATTCTGCCGGGCACGTAGATGCTTTTTACTATTTCCATGCCTGCAAGTTTATCTTGTATTTCTTCAGCAGCTTGCGCCAGAACGGCATCTTTGTCTGCATCCGGTGCAATTTGAATATTGCCGCGCAGTTTGCCGTTTACTTGTATAGCAATTTCTATTGTGTCGGCTTTTAGCATGTTTTCATCCCATGTTGGCCACGTTTCAGCAAAGATGGTATTTGCATTGCCCAGCGTTTCCCACATTTCTTCCGCAATATGCGGGGTGAACGGAGACAGCAATACCGCAAGGGTTTCCAATGTTGATTTGTCTACGCCGCCATATTTTTTTGCTAAGTCTTGCAATGTGTTTGTATGCTCCATAAAACCACTTACCACTGTGTTTAGTGTCAAGTTCTCCAGGCGTGTGGTCACGCCGTGTATCATTTTGTGGCGTAGCTTGATAAAGTCTTCGTTTTCTTGCACACGAGGGCTGTCTACAATGCGCCAAACCTTGTTTAAGAAACGGAACGGCCCGTCTATTCCGCTATCCATCCACTCGCTGTCTACTTCTGGCGGGCCTATGAATAGTTCGTACAGGCGCAAGGCGTCACAGCCATAGTGCGGCAAAATAGCATCCGGCGAAACGCCGTTGCCTTTAGACTTTGCCATTTTTTTGCCATCTTTATTTACCATGCCTTGGTTAAATAGCTTTTTGAACGGTTCTTCAAATTCGACTACGCCAATGTCGTACAGGAATTTAGTGTAGAAACGCGCGTAAAGTAAATGTAGCACAGCATGCTCCACGCCGCCTACATAGTAGTCTACGGGTAGCCATTCTTTTAATTTTTCTGGGCTTGCCAGTGCCGTGTCATTATTAACATCCGGATAGCGCAAGAAATACCAACTTGAACCTGCCCACTGTGGCATCGTGTTGGTTTCCCGCTTAGCAGGCTTTCCGCATGTTGGGCATGGCGTGTTAACCCACTCGCCTACAAGTGCAAGTGGCGATTCTCCGGTGTCGGTTGGCAGGTAACTTTCTACATTTGGCAAGGTTACAGGCAAATCGCTGTCCGGAACAAGCACAGGGCCGCAACGTTCGCAATGAATAACTGGAATAGGTTCGCCCCAATAACGCTGGCGGGAGAATACCCAGTCACGTAATTTGTAATTAGTAGTCTGTTTACCCACGCCGCTTGACTCTAGTTTTTTTGCTATAGAATCTTTTGCATCCTTTACATTAAGCCCGTTAAATTCACCGGAATTTACAAGAACGCCATCGCCTGTGTAGGCGGATTCAAGCTCTGCAACAGGTTCGCCCGTTGCAGAGATAACCTCAACTATTGGTAAGTTGAATTTTTTAGCAAATTCAAAGTCACGCTCGTCGTGACCAGGGACACACATTATTGCGCCTGTTCCATAGTCTGCAAGCACGTAATCCGCGACCCAAATGGGCATATCGCTTCGGCCGGTCATTGGGTTAACTGCATAACTACCGGTGAACACGCCTGTTTTTTCTTTGCTTGCCATGCGGTCTACGTTGGAACGTTGGCTTGCTTGCAGTACATATTCTTCAACTTGCTTGCGGTTGTCGTCGGTGGTGACTTCGGCAACTAAGGCGTGCTCGGGTGCCAGCACCATAAACGTTGCACCAAACAAAGTATCTGGGCGGGTGGTGTAGGCACGGATTTTCTGCTTGCCTCCGGCCACGGCAAAATCAATTTCTGCACCGTGGCTCTTGCCAATCCATTCCGCCTGCATTTTTAGTACCTTTTCCGGCCAGTCTAAGGTTTGCAGGTCATTTAGCAACCGCTCTGCATAGGTGGTTATTTTTAGCATCCATTGGCGCAGGTTTTTCTTGGTGGATGCGGTGCCGCAACGTTCGCATGCGCCGGCAACCACTTCTTCGTTTGCCAAAACAACCTTACATTTTGGGCACCAGTTTAGCGGCATTTCTTTTTCGTACGCCAAGCCTTTTTCAAACATGCGGGCAAAAATCCACTGAGTCCATTTGTAATAGCTAGGGTCTGTAGTGTTAATTTCGTGATTCCAATCGTAAATGGTTCCCATTTCTTCTAGTTGGCGTTTGAAGTTTTTCACATTATCCGCTGTAGAAATTATGGGGTGAATGCCTTTTTTAATTGCGTTATTTTCTGCCGGCAAGCCAAATGCATCCCAACCCATTGGGTGCAGAACGTGGTAGCCTTGTAGTATTTTGTAGCGGCTTATAACGTCGGATAAAACATATCCCCGCCAGTGGCCAACGTGTAGGCCGTCGCCAGAAGGGTATGGGAACATGTCCAAACAGTAGTATTTAGGTTTGGTTTCTGTGTTTTGTTGCACGGGCGTTGTTGCCCACTTTTCGCGCCATTTTTTTTCAACGGCGGTGAATTCGTATTTTGGCATGGTGTATACCTGCTTTCAGTTATGTTTATTCATGAAAATTTTTAAAAGGTACAAAGCTATTCCCCTGCTTTGTGCAGAACCTCCGCATAAAGATGCTGACTGATATGTCGTTCACTCTTTAACAGTTTATCGCACAAAGGCTTTAGCTCTGAAACAAGCCCTCTTTGTTTTGCTACCAACAGAACACCAAGGGTTCCAATAATGTTTAGTCCTAGCAAAGATGCATATTTGCGCCCAGCAAATTCATCGATACACACTAAGGGGATATTTTTGTCTTTTGCGATGGTTATAACTTCTGCTCCACCTTCATCCAATTGAAGTACGATGCTCCGCTTTAGTTCCACGTTTAATGGATCAACAATACAAAACCCGCGGGCAGTAGATAATTGGGTGTACCCCTGCTTATCTTTGCCAGCGATAAATACTTCGTTGCACACGGCGCGAGGTACGATGACTTCACCAAAAATCTGTGGCAGCAAATCAAGTTGGTTTATTATTGCCAAGCTGATAAGTGGCGTGGAGTTTACAACGATGCTCATTGCAATGCCCCTGCGATTTCGTCAACCAAGGCAAATTCGCTTTCCAGTTCTTCATCGGAGTATTGATATATATCGATACCGTATCGGCTCAGAAAAGAAACAAAATCATTTTTTGTCATATCTGCCAGTCGAGCGGCTAAGCCCAAGCCCAGTCGCCTTTCCTTAAAATACTGCATTGCCAGTATTTGCATAAAGTCCGTTTGCAATTTCGGAATGTCAATTTTCAGTGTGAACAATATTTCCTCTTCGATGGGTATGGCAACTGTTCTCATCTAAGCACAACCTTTCATAGTTTGTGTACCTAATCTCTAAGACACATTCTAAGACCGACGAAAACTCTTGTCAAAGTTTTTTGCTATAATGTTAGAGAAGGTGATTTTATGCATTTGCAAACATACAAAAAAAGCCTTGAAGGCAAGGGTACAGTAATTTTTGTCCACGGATTTATGGGTAGTCCGGTTCAATTTAACCGCTTGGCAGAGGTTGCATATGCCGCCGGGTTTTCTACGCTGCAAATTCTTTTGCCCGGGCATGGCAGCGGTGCAAAGGATTTTGCTAAAAGCAACATGCAACATTGGCTGAATGCTTTGGATGTTGAAATTGAAAAACTTGAAGGTATGATAATACTTGTGGGGCATTCTATGGGCTGTCTTTTGGCTCTGCATACGGCAAAGAAATATGGCGCACGCATACAGGGGCTACTGCTTTTGGCATGCCCTTTTGACGTTCGCCTTTTTTCGTTTAATGCACTTAGAATGCGATTGCGATACAAAAAAGAGTACATAGAAAATTGCAGTGTGAAAATTTCGCTGGGGTTGCTTTGGTATAGCATCAAGCCGGCGTTGGAGTATAAAAGGCTGGTCAAAAGTACAATGAGTTTAGTCTCGGAAATAAACATACCTACTACTGTTATTTTCTCTACTGCCGATGAAGTTGTAAAAGTTTCCGCTGCCAAAATTATTGAAGAAAAACTTAAGCACAGCACGATTATAACGCTTGAAAATTCGCCGCATGCTTTTTATTTAGACTATGAGCAGAAAATAATTGAAGAGGAATTGAAGAAATTTTTCCTTTGCTAGAGAAAAGCCCTTCGCTAGACATGGCAAAAGGTTTCTCGTACTTTGTAGATACTTTTTAGTTTAGTTTGCTTTGTTTTCAATTACTAAGGGCGTTGGATTTAAGGCAATTTTAGGTAAATATATATGGTGTTCTGCATGCCCTTCTAACCCCATTAGATATGCCATGATACCTTTCTTTTTCTCTCTTGTTTCCATTGTCGCAGTATCATCCTTGATAAAGTAGCACTCGCCATCATTCAATCCCCAATACACGGCACGCCTATTCATATTTATTGTTTTTGCTAATTTTCTAAAATGTTGCGGCGGAAATTTATATTCTTTTTCTGTAGTGAAATTATGAGTTGAGCCAGTGCGCATAATCAGTCCTCTATTTGTGCCAACAGTGTCTTTAATTTTATTTTCTTCCCCAAAATGCTCAGACCATTTTTTTGCACTATATTCGGCTGAGTGAGCAAATAAAAGAAATTGAGAATTTCCTCCGGCTAATGTTTCAAAAACATTTTCCGTTTGTGAAGTAAGCATCGGAACATCTTCACCACTGTAAATCAGCGTAATGTTGTTTCGGTTTCTAGTAAATATTGAATCTACCTTACTATCTTGTTTTCCAACAAAACTTATACCTTCAGCTACAACCCAAAACTTACTTATCTCCGTTAGTTTTGTAATGTCGGCAAATACAAGCTCCTTCAATACTTGGTTTGTATCAGTGAGCATGTCAAAGAACAATATTTGCCTGTTGGCAACTGCTTGTTGAAAGTTTATCGCTTGTGCGGCATTGCTATTCTGAGCCAATGGCTTTAGTTTTGAAAGCAATGATGCAGCTTTATATATATTATCCTTAACTGCGGGATTATTGTAGCGTTGCTTAAATTTGTCGTATTGACTATCTGTTATGGAGTTAGCATCTCTGCAATCGTCCAAATAACTTAGAACATCATCGCATGGAAATTTCACAATATCTGCTAATGTTATGTCTCCACCCTTTTTGGCTTGTAACAAGTCCGCAATAAATTTTAATGATGTTTGGACAACTCTGTCAGTATCTAAAGCACTTGCTGATGCGTCCATCAAAATTTCTGCAATTTCGTCAGAATCTTTGCCCACACAAGGGTCATAAAACGCATTATTTGAAAACTGGCTAAATGGTGAGAATCCACTATGTAAAACAATAGTAGGGATTCTTTTTTTACTTGCTTCGTTTAATATCCGCGTTATGGCAGAAAATCTATCGGATGAATTGCCGCCCGAAATAATAATGTTGCGCATTTCGTTGGCATTAAGCGTATCACAATATTCTGTATACACAACGTCGTCAGCAGCTTTTTGACGTTTTGGTGAAAGGACTTTGTATGCGATAAAAAAAGGCACTGTAATTAAACACAGGTAGAGAAGTATTAACAGAATTTGTGGAAAAATAATGACTAAAATGAGTCCTATGACACCAATGATAACCCATTTCGCCCATTTTTTGTTCATGAACTTTTTAACCATTTCCATTGCTTGCTCCATGAAGTGAGCCTCCTTAAAATTTATTGAATTTGTATACAAACGGCGGATTTTCGCCGAGAGCTACCACTGCTTGACCTAGCTGTAGTTTGTTCAAATCCCAATCTTCAACCGAAAAACCTTGACGACGTTCATAGATTACTTCGTGACCGCAATCAAATTCTTCGTTAAGCATGTTTTTGCCGAAGCGGTTTTGAACGTATTCGCGAGTAACCGAATCGTTTGGGCGGAACGATATTACAGAGCCAAAGCCTGATAAGATGGCATCCCCTTTATCGTGACCGCCACCTTCGCCGTAAATGTCATAAACCTGCGTAACGCTTTGCAACCCTGCAATAATTTTCACACCCATGCTCCTACCGAAGTTTACGGCATTATCTAAATGCATTATTTGAGGCAACAATTTTAATTCATCCAACAATACATAAACCGAACCCTTTTCTCCCTCTTCCTCGCTGCGTCCAAGGGTTTCTTTAAGTGCTAAGTCCATCATCAGACTATATAGCGGTGCCAGTGTCTCACCAATTGCCATGTCATACTCCAAAAATAGTGTTCGTGCGCCTTTTTCACGGATAAACTTGCGTATTGAGAAGTCTCCCTTTTTTGCAAATACACCCAAGAAGATGTCTTGCAACATCACATGCACTTCTGCCAAAACACCAAGCCCTTGGCTATTGTTTCCATCACCCAAATATGATTTTATTTTTATTAAGTCAGAAAATGTTTTTGTTATGTCGTGAAAATCTTGAATACTGGCACTATTAAAACAATTGACTATCCCTGAATTGTTAAGGTTCTCTTCAAAAAATGCCACTGTTTTCTCTATGTCGGCAGGTGGAATTTTCCCATTAATAAGCCATTTCTTTTTTCTGAGAAAATTAAGCAACACAGCAGAAAACACGCCTCTTGCCGCTAGAGCAAAAAAAGGTTGAGAATCCGACGCATATTTTTCAAATAAACTAGCAGAAATTTCGTTAAGGTTTATCAAATAATCTTCTTCATCCCAACCATCGGCCAAAACATCTTCATAGACATTCCATAATACAGAGCGTTTTCGATAGCGTGGGGAGTTTCCAATGACAACATCCTTGGTTTCATCAAAGAATCTTTTTTCATAATCGCCTTTGGTATCGAAAACAATCATCACATCATTTTCGGTCATTTTGCTTTTGATGTCTTGAAGAAAGAAATTGAGAGCGTTTGTTTTTCCACTACCTGTTCCGCCGATGAAGAGCATATGGCGACTTAGTAAGTCTTTGCTTAGCGCCAAAGGTTGATCGGAGCCTCTAAAGTTCCCCGGTACGATAAAATCGTTGGGAGTTGTAGATGGCATGATGTTTTTTTCCAAGACTGTGCCTTTTAAAATGCTATAGCTGTTTGCCATAAAATCACCTGTCAATACTTTTATCTACTATTGATGTACTGCCTTTGATGGCAGGCAAATCTTCTTGCCCTTCCATTTTAATATTATGTAATTGTGCCAATGGGCTATTTTGTGTTTCCAGATTATTAGGCGCAGGAGACTTGTCTTCCCCAAATTCCAACGCGTTTCTGTCTATATTTTTGTCATCCCCGCTACCTTGCCCTTCTACATTACCCTCAATTGGCTTAGTTTCTTGGTTGCCCCGAAGTTGACCTCTTATCGATTCTTTACCTATGTTATCTTGCCCCGGCATTTTCTCATCTCCTCAAAGTCACATGTGAAATTAGTTGATTACTAAATCATAACCTTTAGTTATTTCGCTTATTTGTTCTTGGCTATCAATTTGTGCAGATAATGCAGATTCGTGTTCTGGATTTATTACATCGTGGTTCAATGTTTTTAATTGCGGCTTAGTGGGTGTTGTACTTTCTGGGTTTACTTTTTGAATTTTATTTGATTCTGCCAAAGGTAAACTTGCTTCATTCGAGTCACTCAACGAAAAATTACCGACATTTGACTCAACCCCCGTCTCTTTATTGACTACAGAGAGATGCCCATGTTTAGCGTCAGAATCAATATTGATGTATGTTCTGCTTGCTAATTCTTTATCTTTCGACACCATATATGCGTAGGTATTGAGATTCGCTTGATTGAGGTCTTTTTCTTCATATTTATGACTCATGTTTTCTTTTGACGGCTCTTTTTGATATAATCCAGCGTTATTTGTAACGGAATTAAGTTCTTCTTGGCTATAGCCCGCTTTTTCAGCATTTGCAACAAACGACTTATTTTCAAAACCAGGTCTATGCCCATAGTGAGCGTCGTCCCCTACTACTTGTCCTGTATTGTTCGGACTGATTATTTCCCCATTTTCATTTGATTGAAATTCTTTTGCATTGCTATCAACCATATTCTTAGTATCTTGCCATACTGGCGGTCTATTAAGTTTACTCATAGAATTATGACCACCTCTTGATCTACTAAATGCACATCCTGTATATTAATTTTGCATTACTAAGCCCGTTACATACAGCTACAAAACTTTCGTAATCTTTATAGAAAGGTCTACCTTTTTGTAAAGGCCTAAGCGACATCTAACATTTCGCAAGACTCCACAAAAATCACCAAAATACGTATTGTTCTAAGGCAATTTATATGTTATCCTTATGTAAACAAACAACTACAAAAAGGTAGACCTTTTTATAGTCTGCACCGATAAAACCAACACCTTCCCAAACCACATAAACCCGCCATACAAGCGATTCGGTAAGCTTTCAACCAAAACGACAAAACTTTTCCCCATAGTCTCATTAACATGCAACACGCTCCTTATTCCCATTACGCAATTCACGCAGCCGGTTATAAAACGTAGCCTGTTTAAGCCCTGTTTGTTTCAAAGCAGTTGCAAAACTAATTTCTCCACTCTCCCAAAGCGCTACCACCTCGGTAAAGTTTTCGGGGAGTTTTTTTATTGGTCGGCCAAGGTGTACACCTCGTGCCTTTGCTGCGGCAATACCCTCTGCTTGTCTCTGCAAGATATGCTCGCGTTCTAACTCAGCCACCGCCGCAAAAACAGTTAAAGTAAACCGACCTGTTGGTGTAGTAGTGTCAATATGTTCTTTTAAGCTAACAAACTCAACGCCTTTTTTAGTTAATTTCTCCACAAGGTCAAGCAAATCTCGCGTGTTTCGGGCAAAACGGCTTATGGATTCAACAGCCACCACATCACCACATTGCACAATTTTCATAAGCAACCGCAACACTGGACGTTTTGTGTCTTTACCGCTAAGTTTCTCTACAAATATCCTTTCGCGCGGAATGCCTCTGCTTTGCATAGCAATAATTTGGCGGCTTTCCTGCTGGTCTTTCGATGATACTCGAATGTAGGCATACTCATTAATAACTATCAGTCCCTTCTTCACAATGCATAAAACTATAGAAGAAGAACTGAAAATTTTTTTACGCAAATCTGCAACCAAATTAAAACTGCTCTGTTTATATAATCAACATAAGAAATTGCGCATGTTCTACGGGCACCGCAATTTTTTAACACGAAAAAGGAGCAAACAATCATGTTTAAAATAATTTCAGACGCAGGTTGCGAATTCACAACCACAGAGGCGAAACAATTTAATGTAGACATTATCCCCTTTTACATCACATTCGACGGTATAAACCACATCAAAGCCGGTGCAGATTTTTCCAAAGAAGAATACTTCAACCGCCTGGTAAACGAAAAAGACCTTTTCCCAAAAACATCACAACCAACGCCGCAGGATTATATAGATATGTACACACCGCATTTAGAGGCGGGAATGGATATTCTCTCATTCACAATCTCATCAAAACTAAGCGGTACAAACAACAGCGCGCGCCTTGCGGCAAGTATGCTAGAAGCAGAATATCCCAATAGGAAAATTACCGTTGTAGACTCATTAAACGCAAGCATTGGTCAAGGTTTAATCTTGCGCGAGATAATAAAAATGCGTGACGCTGGCCACACATTAAACGAAGCTGTTACCATGGCAGCAGAAGTTATAAAATCTGCACATGTTTACCTAACCGTAGATACTTTAGAATATTTAAAACGCGGCGGCAGAATTGGCCCAACAACAGCACTTGTTGGCGGCATTTTAGGACTCAAACCCATACTGCAACTGCAAGACGGCGAAGTTTCTCAACTAGACAGCGTACGCGGCAGAAAAAGAGTTATGAAATTGATGGAAGACGGTATGGTTGCCGCCCTTTCTAACGACAAAGACAATGTTTCACTCTGTTTTGGGCATATCCGCAGCAGCGAAGATGCTAACGCATTCAAACAAAGTTCCGAAGCCGCGCTGGGTGTAAAGTCCAACCTGCCCACCGTAGAAATTGGCGTGACAATAGGCACACATGCAGGACCTGGCGCATTTGGTTTTGCATATTGCAAAAAATATGAATGTCTTTCGCAAGTAAAAAGCGGTGAATTTCAAACCAAAAAGAGAGCGGTGTAGTTTATGAATACATGGGTTATAATCGCTCAAGTTTTAGGTGTAATAACAATATGTTTCGAGTTTGTATCCTATCAGATTAAAGATAAACCCAAATATTTCATGGTAACGGGCATAGGCAGCTTCTTTTGGATGTGTATGTTTATTGCAATGGGGCTGGGAACAGGCATGAGCACACAAATGTCGCTGATAGTTGCCGCAACTTACAGTACATTCCGTAATTTAATATTTTGGCGCATTTTTCAAAAGAACACGCCACAAGGCAAAGAATTTGGGCTTAACTTTTTGCTGGTTATGATAGTTATTGCACTTGCCGCAGGTATTTTATCTATCGCCAACAGCCCGGCTGAAGTACGCTGGCTACACTCCTTGGGTATGATAGCAGCGCTTAGTTTTGTTATAGGGCAATACTTGCCAGGTGTCCATTACGTGCGTATCACCGTTGTATTCTACGCTGTGATAGTTATTTTTACACAAACTCCAATAAATATCTTGGAAGGAGACTTCCGATGGAATATAATGGGGATAGCAATTGAGGCGGCAAAAATAATTTCTGTTCTGGTATTCTATGCCCGCCTTGCAAAAGAACCTGATAAACCGCAATTGCAGTTTGCTAAGATGTGATAGAGAGAGGGAATCCTCATGGATGACAGCATTATTTTAGATTTGTATTTTGAACGCAACGAGGAAGCAATAACTGCTACAAAACTAAAATATGCACCCCGCCTTTACCGCACAGCTATGAATATATTAAACAACGCATCCGACACAGAAGAATGTGTAAGTGATACCTTGTTAAAAGCTTGGGAGGTCATTCCCCCCACCAGGCCAGATTTCTTAGGTGCATATCTAGCAAAAACCGCAAGAAACCTGGCAATAAACAAGTTGAAAGCAAAAATTGCGGCACGCCGGGGCGGTGGCGAAACACCACTTATGCTTAGTGAGCTTGAAGATTGCATATCTTCTCCCGCAGAAGGTATGCCCGAAAGGCAGTACGAAGCAGCACAGGTTACAGCCAGCATAAATAACTGCCTAAAAAGCATGGAAAAAACCATGCGGATAGTGTTTATCCTACGGTACTTCCACGGGGAAAGCGTGTTAAGCATTGCAAACCGGTTGGATTTTACAGAAAGCAAAATAAAATCCATGCTGTTTAGAGCACGGACTAAATTGAAACTACATTTAGAAAAGGAAGGTGTAAGCGTATGATAAGCGCCGGATTCATTTTCGAGTGTATAAGCGGTATCGACGATGCGTTTGTACATGAGGCAGAAGTTGCAAATGCTGCAACACTTAGGGCAACAAGGCGTAAAAAAATGGTTAAATATGGTGCAGCAGGTGCAGGTCTTGCTGTAGCTGTTGGTATTGCTGTAGCGTACTTTAGGCGCAGTGGTAGTAAAGCAGCGTAAGGTTATTACTTAAAAAAACATTGAAAAAGGAATAACAGACTGGTATACTAATAAAAAAGCTCAGTGCGGGAAACACTGAGCTTGGTGTAACCTAAGTTAGCTTGGGTTCACCGCTGATTACGAATAGCCGTAAATAGCCGAAAACCTTTTGCCAGGGGTCGGCTATTTTTTTGTCTTGTTGTTAGAGTGTCTTCCTGCAAGATATGAAAGAATCATACCAAGTATCGTGATTATAAAGTTATATAGCTCACTAAAGGAAAAATCAAACACGGCATCACCTCCTACTATTAATAGTCGGTGACGACCCAAGCCAACCCTCGGTTACTCGCAGCATAATATCACAAAATTCCGGCCAATATTACTATTTTTTCGCTTTCAACCAAAAAAACAAAATTTAATTTATTAAGTGTTGACAAGTAAGACTTAGTATCATATACTCTACTTAACGAGACTAAATCTCAAATAGATAAAAAAAGGAGAATTAATTATGAGTAACAAATACCGTTCAATTGTAAACCTAGACTTCCAGTACGCACACCGTTTTATGAACTGGGAAAGAGAAGCCAAGCACCTTCACGGCCACTCCGGGCTGTTAACCATCGAGCTAGAAGACGAAGTAGACCCAGTTACAGGTTTTGCTCATTCTTGCAAAGACGGCGTAAAAAAAGCATGGGAAGTTTTAGACCATTTCCACCACGCAACCCTTTTCCAAGAGGGCGACCCGCTTTTAGATGCCGTGCTGGAAGTATACAAAAAAGAGGGCATCATCAACGACCCTGCCCACTGTGTGCCCTTGAAAAAAATAGACCACCCGCTTGCATACTCTTATCCAGAATACCGCATAGTGGTTACCAAAAAAGTTTCCACCTGCGAAAACTTGTGCGAACTTTTTTACGAGCTACTTAAAGATAAAATGCCAATTAAAAAAATAACAATGCGTTCTTCTTTAATGAACGCCGCAAGCAAAGAGTTTTAAATTAAAAGGAGAGCATCAGCTCTCCTTTTTGCTTTACATAAGCGGTGCAAACAAATGCAGCACAGCATCCACGAGTTCGAGAATAAACGCTTTGCGTTTTTTAACCTGTGCGTAAACAATTTCTTTGCTTTGGTCTAATACATCCAAGGCATCTGCCTTTATATCGTTAATTACAGAAGATTCGTACAATAGCACGGCGCATTCAAAATGCAGGTACAAGCTCCTAAAATCCAAATTAATTGTGCCAACCACCGCAACCCTATCATCACTTACAAAACTTTTTGCGTGCATAAAACCGGGTGTATATTCGTAAATTTTCACGCCCGCTTTAAGCAGGTACGTATAATAGCTCTTTGTAAGGCGGTTAACGAATTTCTTATCCGGTATGCCTGGGGTTACGATACGCACGTCTACACCACGGTCGGCAGCCAGACGCAGGGCATGTATCATTTTTTCGCTGATTATTAAATAAGGTGTAAATATGTAAACATAATGTTCTGCTTGGTTTAGTATATCTATGTAAACATTTTCGCCAAGCTGTATGCGGTCTAGCGGACTGTCGCCATAGGGCAATACCAGCCCGTCCGTTTCTATGGGTATATCATCTGTGCTTTTGTATAAACCGTGTGCGCTTATGCGCTCCTCTACACGGCAGAATGTGTCCCACATTT
>Ga0123355_10003771_pt1 | contig 21914 bp, 19 predicted proteins | sample TergutEmb28metaG_3_FD_89872 | JGI IMG/M metagenome (GOLD analysis project Ga0123355, IMG submission 89872) | Embiratermes neotenicus P1 segment gut microbial communities from Petit-Saut dam, French Guiana - Emb289 P1 | ecosystem: Host-associated > Arthropoda: Insects > Digestive system > Gut ... | reverse complement strand
TGGAAGCCATGTAGCTATTGCGGCAGTGAAATTTTGGTTGCCATAAGACCAGTATGGGTTGACTATAATGGTATTGCCTTCACCTGCCTCGACAGCAGGTGCAAACCATGCAGCGTTTCTGGCAGACCATCCAGGGCCAGGCCGGATTCCTGCGCCATTTATAATGCTTCCGTCTGCAAACCCTATGAATACATTAATAATATGTTCATGCTCACGGACAATCTGCTCCGCAATATGTTTAAAATCCTGGTCCCTATGGCAGTAGTCTCTAAATCCGGGGCCACTGTATTCCTGTGGGTATGAAAGGGCGGTTAAAATATCCTCCAAGACATTAACCATGCTATACGTAGATAAAAACCACCCATCCACTTCGCTTGCGTATAACATTTTGTCCCGCTGAATGATGCCGATTCTATTTTCATAGATAATATTGCGCACTGTTGTATTTGCAATGATATGCATAAGGAAAGAGCTTATAATCAGCAGCACAGCTATTCCAATGCCGGCTGTTAGGAGTGGTTTATTCCTTTGTTTTTTCTTTTCCCTTGAAGACATTTATCTATCCCTACTTTTGTTGGTTGTAAAACCTAAGGTGTTATTTTTATTGCCTATGATGTATAAAATAGTGCTTATGTGGTTAAATTGTCAAGGAGCAGTGTCTTGGAATTTATGTAAACAGGTATAGCCACCGGCTATAATTTATAGCATATGCAAATGCGACAATAAAATGGGCAATCAAAAACCCCTTGAAAGCCAGCGTTTTAGCTGTTTTCAAGGGGTTTTGTGTTACGCGCTTGGCATGAATCGAACATGCGACCTACCGCTTAGGAGGCAGATTATCAAATCACTACCAACGCCTGATTTTACTAAGGTTTCTAAGCCCCCACTTGGCTTACTGCACCTTAACTGCACTTTATGCAATAATAGCATAGAAACTGCACTTAATACAATGAAAATATAAATTCCGCGCCTGGTAGGGGTCGAACCTACGACTTTCTCCTTAGGAGGGAGACACTCTATCCACTGAGCTACAGACGCATACAATAATGCATTACTGCTCGTTCCCATCGTGCTGATATCGAACAGTTTTATAATGCCCTACCAAACTATACCGAAGAACGCTGAAAAATACAAGAGGTGCCCAACTCATAAATACATACGGGAATGGATTGAACCTATGGGTTTTCCATTCCCGTTTTTATTGGAATGAGACGAAGCAAATAATTTAAAAAAAAATAAAACATCGTAAAAGAAGGAAAGTGATAAATGAAAAGTTATGTCTTCAATCTTGAAACCACTAAAATCGAATTGCACTTCGACAAGGCTGATTACGATGCCTTAACAGACGACCAGCGCCGGGAGTTAAGCAGCGCATTCCTGTGGAGCCGAACAGGGAAGTGTTGGGTGAGCAGGGCAAAGGAACCCAACCTATATCGTCCAAAGAAAGTAGCTGAAAAATTAGGTTTCACTGAAGAACAGCGCAAAGGCGAGCGAATATCCTATGAGGAGCAACTAGAACGACAATCAGACCGGGCCGAGACACGAGCCGAGCGCTACGAAGAATACGCAGCCAACGCCACAAAACGAGGTCAGCAACTACAGAAGCCTTTAGATAGTATGCGAGGCGATATTGCGTTTTTTACTCAACCGGAAATTGAAGGACATGCCGGCAGCCAGGCATTTGCACGTAGACGAGAAAAAATGTTCCAACAATATGGACGTGGCTTCGAGGAATATCGTAAGAGTGATTATTTTAAAGACAAGGCACAGACCGCTCTAAAAACCGCCGAGGCCCGTAAGTTCAAGGACAAAGGATATCTCGACCGTCGGATTAAAGAATGCCAAAAAGAAATCACGAAAAGGGAGCAGTACATCCTTGACTACGAAGCGTTACTGTCCGCTCTTGAATCTGGCGAAAAGAAACTAAAGTACAATGGTAAGCCATATACGGTCGATGAGTTAACCTCATGGATTGAAATGCAACTTGAGCTTGTTGAAAAAGCCATGGATAAGCAGGCGTACCTGGAAAATTGTCTTGATGAATTGGGTGGGTTGTTATTTAACCAAAGCAATATAAAGCCGGGGTATATTGTAAAAATAAGACATGGTGATGTTGAAGTCCTAAGAACTGGCCCAAAGAATATCACATATAAGATTTTAACTGGCGGTGCGGCTGGAATGACTTTACAAGCCGCATATGCAGAGATAAAAGAGGTTGTCAAAGCAATGGAGGTAAAAAAGCAACCGCACCCATTTAAGGTTGGCGAGCAATTTAAGGCCACACGCCGCACATACGTAGACAACTCATTTACGTCAACAAAAACTGAGGTTGTCTACGAGATTGTCAAAGCAAGCGATTCCACCATCCAATTAAAACCAATCAATATAGATGAAAAGCCGCTAACTCGTAAACCGAAAAAATCACACAGCGGTAGTTGGGTGTTTAGTATTGATGATACGTATGAAAATACATTCTTCAAGGGAGATGATGCCAATACCTAATGCTTGATTTGCTACTTTAATGAATAATGAGTTTAGAATAAAGGATGGAGACTACCATCTTAGCATTATTATGTTAAATAATCCAAAATGAAACTGTTTTATAAATCATACACTTGGAGGAAAATGTCAAAAGCGACTTCAGTTGAGCGATTTACACGCAGAGGCACACTGGAATATCTGTCAACAATAATTGAGAATCTGAATGACAAAATTAAACTACTACCAGGTAGAAGCAGAGAAAAGAGGCTGGCGCAAGAGCAGGCAATGTTTATAGCTGCAACAATTGACTTCATTTCAAATGCTGATTTGGAAGAGACATATGTACAGAGCACATTTACACAATAGTCATAGCCGTCATATGCTCTTTCAAAAGTAGCCGTGACACTCTGCATCTGCATTGTATTTTATATGCATAAATAAACAGCCCCCTTGCAACTGTGATTACAAGGGGGCCTCTTATTTACATGTGTACTCAGGATGCATTAATCATTCGTCAAATCCCACCATGCTGTCCAGAATAGCTTTGGTTACATCATCATTAGCAATTACATCCGCAGAGGCGCAGCTATTATGAGAGTCTGTCTCAGCAGTTACGCTTGCCGGAGCGAGAGCGGACTCATGATTCAACACCCCATTTTTTCTATCCTCGTAATCACAAAGGGCGATTGCAACAATCGTTGCCTTGCCCCGTGTCGGGAGATCGTTAAGAATCTGTTTTGCTCTTATATGTCGTGGATCAATATCGTTTAAAACAATATGGTAGCTATTTGGGTTCTTCTTTCCACTCAAAGCACTTCCTCCACTTCACAGGCCATAAGCTCCAGCCCAATTGGGTGGAACTTATGACCATATGATTTATGCTGCGGGCCTTCTTGCTTTATGGATAAGTTCATAGCCCTTGGCATTGGCATGTATATCATCCACAAAAATCATTTTCTTAACCTTGCCTGTATTTACAAAGTACTCCTTAAGAAGCAGAGACCCACCTCCGATAAAGACAGTCGTATCTTCGATCAAGTCCATTCCATAACTCGTTGCTTCTGATAGAATATCATTAGCAAGTTTTCTAGCTTGGCTTTGGATTAAATCTATACGAGCCTTGGAGTACCCCACAATACTTTTTGAGTCGTTAAGTATGATATCCGTAATAGTCTTGTCTCGTATGCCAATTGCTCCTCCTGACGCTCTTACCTGTTCACTTATTTTTTGGAACATGGTATTAACGCCTGTATACGAAGATGTACATATATCCATATTAATGCGCAGGTTTTCGAGTTGGACATAATCAGATGTATAACCACCAATGTCGATAACATTCACCAACGGTGCATACGCAATCTCATTAACAACAGTCAAGGCCGCAGCGTATGCCTGCGGAGAAACAAATGTATCGACAATTCTAACATTCATGGGTTGATTATTCAATGTAAAATGAATGTTTCCTCCTCTATCCATGAAATACTGTCTGAACTTTTCACGATAAACCTTGAAATGCACTGGTGGTAAACCACAGAGCAGGGTTATATCAATAAGCATCCCAGTTCGCACTTTCCCGCTCTTGAAATCACTCATTAGCTCTTTGCCAATAGCGAACAGTGTTAGAATAAAATAATCTTCGTTTTCGGTCTTATCATTCCTTTGTACAACTCGTGTGTTTGACAGGGCATAGTCTTTGCCCTTGTACGATAAAACATCGCCATCTATGGCATGGGTACCTTCCATATAGCCAGATGTGAATGCAGTGTTAACTGTCTTAATCATTCCATTACCAGTGTCAACAGAAACAAGTCTGTTCATATTAACCTCCCGTGTTTTAAGCACGTATAACGTATTTATAACGTGCGTTAATTTGAATTGAGCGCATTCTACCATTTAAAAAAAATCCTGTCAACTATAACGCACGAATAACGTGCGTTATGATGCATTCGTAAAAGGAGGTGCCACATGTCAACCCAAGACATCCTACAGGTCCAAGGCATAATGCAAAAAGGATACGGAATAATCCCCAAGCTCCCCATGTTAGACAAAAGGCTAACCCCCGAAGCCAAAGGCATATACGCCTATTTCCGCTCATACGCAGGGGCAGGCACCACGGCCTTCCCTGGGCGTGACAAAATAATAGACGATATGCAGATGGGCAAAAACAGGTACTACAAACACCTTGCTCTTCTAGTAGAGCATGGCTATCTATGTATTGAGCAAAACGCAGATGCCAAAGGAAGATTCAAAAACAACATCTACACCTTGCTAGAGGTGATAGACCCGCCACCACCTAATAAAAATAATCCGCGTCCTCAAAACAAAGACACGGAACCGTGTCCCCAATTTCCGTACACGGAAAATCCGTACATGGAAAACGGAGACACTATTAATAACAGCATTAAAATCAACAATTCAAATATTATCAATCATAGTCAAGGTCATAGTCCCTGTCAAAGTCAAATAAAACAGTCATTTCATTTCGACCCTGACCTTGACTTGAGGGGCAGCAGTATGAATGATTCAAAAGCAGTCGCTTCAATGAGTGACTATGCCGAATACAAAGTTATAATACACAACAACATAGACTACACATATATTATTGACCAAGAGGCTTCTGATGCCGAGTTAATTGATGGGTTGGTGGAAATCATGCTTGATGTAATTCTGACCGAAAGCCCAAATACTGTCAAGGTTGGCAAAGAAGTCAAATCAAGAGAGTTAGTAAAGTCTGCGTACTTAAAATTGAACAGCGAACACATTCTCCACGTTGTTGGGCAGTACACGTCACAGCGCCATAAGATAACACACAAAACACCATATCTACGCACCATGTTATATACTGTTTTACATGAGATGGAGGCTCATTATACGAACCAGATTAGAGCGGATGGAGTCGTGTAATAAAAGACATCTATAGCATTAAAAACCTTAAGTCTCACCACCAACCATGTGATGGTGGTGAGGCGAGTCTACGGCTTAAGGGGGGTATTAGATAATAAACAAGCCCTTCAAAATACTTAATATCTATATTTCAACTAACAAATAAACTGTACCGTTAATGATTATATATAACTGTCTTCTAAAAATAACAATGGAATATGAGCTACCACAGCTAAGCGTTATTATACTCCTTCGAAAATTAAATACCCCCATTTCAATACCATCAATCGAATAATACGAGCCAACAAAACTAAGTTCCGTAGAACACTCCGCGCTTCTCCATGTTCCCTGGATATACTCATTAATACGATTGCCTCTTGTGGATATTACAAGCAAGTAAATTATGACAAGGATTCCAGCGATTGCTACTGATTTTCTGATTAACATAATATTCCTCCATGCTGTTCTTATTATGTCTATAAAAAATTCGCAAGTCTGGTGATCCGCTTTCGAGAAAGCGGTATTTTTATGCTTCGCTGATTTCATTTCTAATAAATGCAATTTTGTGTATACGGAGACACACAATCATCATCTTGCAAACAAATCCCTTCCCTGTACATACATATAACAGTGTAGAGCAGCTAAAATAAGTATATAACATAGTATGCGATGAAATGTGGCGCAATGGTATCCGTTCAATGACCAGTCAATTTACTTGAAGATTCTAACAATTTTCATATCAGGCCAGTTTGACAGATTTGTGACAGATTGGCAATTTATAATTGATTGTAATAACTATACTGTATGCCCCGTTGCAATAGCTTTCATGCGTTTGCTATGAACTATTTACTAATGAGGGATTGCATTGGGACGTTTTTATGTATCAATCGAAAAAGATATCCAAGTTTTTGAATTTTATAGAGCTCTGTGGGCGACATATGAAATAAACGGGATAAGAGCTAACACAATGACTGAGGGCATTGAAAAGGTAGCAGAGATAGAGAAATCAGAAAAAGATAAGATATGCTTTGTTGCTATTGTAGCAGACGGAATAGATTTTATCCCGCTTTTAGGTATTTTGAGTGACGCGACAACTGCTCCAATACTAATTGCTACATCGAACTACAGTGAGGATGAACATCATAAGGCATTAAATGAAGGTGCTGATTTTTATGCTCGCTTCTGTGATGAACCAGAGAAAAACATTACTGGCGTACTGTCAGTGATGAATAGTATTAGCCGACGTGAGGCGAAGCGTAAAATCCCATTAAGAATACTTGTAAACGAGGATATTATTATCCTTAGTGATTATCATAGGGCGTTTATTAATGATATGGAAGTGCATTTCTCAAATACAGACATGCGAATTTTTAGATGTCTTACAATTCATCGTGGGAGCACCGTGACATACACCCAAATTGCTAAGCAGCTACAAGATAATGTTGATGATGAAGTAACTTTAAATTTAATCTATAGCGCAGTTAAGCGATTGCGAAAAAAGCTAAAGGAAGCAACGGGCCTTGATTACATTGAGACTATCAAGGATGTTGGTTATCGTTTGAAAGCAAAGCATAATTTGCGATAGCGCAATCCTTGGAATGGGGAGAGGGATAAATAGTCACATGAAAAAATATACACGAGACGTCATAGAAACTCATTCACACTACCAGTTGCCATATTTTTTATTTAAAGCCCCATTCACTGATTTATCTAATGACGCACGAGTGCTGTATGCAATTTTGTATGAAAGCATGAAATATAATGAGTTACAGAGTTACATTGATGATGAAGGCTTTGTGTATTGTAGTCTTGACCGCAAGGACATGGAGTTAAAGTTGGGATTATCGCCGCGAACGATGGTAAGAGTCTTAGATGTTTTAGAGAATAAAGGACTGTTAAAGCAAGAGCGGCAAGGCGGTGGCTATTTTAACAGGGTATACCTGCGCCACCCTTTTGATATGCCATAACGGCATATCAAAAAAACAAATGCTGCTTTAATAAAGGGCTTATGCGTAAATTGATGTGTCAATATGGCATTTGTAAAAAATTTACAATTTCATGTGTTAAAATAAACCTCCTAAAAACAAGCTGAATTTAACTCATTAAAAATACAGGAGGTCACAAACAATGACGTACTACACACAAGATTCCGCGCATTACAATTTTGATGCCATCCTTAGACTTGGCGGTGGCATTATAGGTCTTATTGCTATGCTTGAAAAGCAAGCTGTATTCGATGGGATATGTGTCCACGAAAACGAATTCCAAAGCAGTTGTGATTACATGATGTTTGTCGAGCCACTATATCACGTAAACGAGGATATAACAGCAAAGGCAGTATCATATATTTCTCGCTTCTTTTACTTAAAGGGTATGCAAGATGGTGTGCATATCAAAGATAACCTGTTTAACAAAACTTAAACATCTGCTGTACTTATAACCCTAGCCGATTAAGCTAGGGTTTTAGTAATTGAAATAACAATTTATAAAAGGATTGACAAATATTAGTTTGATGAATATACTTTCGCCCACAAATCCGCTTAGGTGATTAGGTAGAGGTACATATGGAAATTTACATATCAAACCACGCAAACGACAGACTAAAAGAGAGATGTGGTTTAAAGAAGAAATCAAAGAAGCGCTCTGTAAAAATAGCTCTTGAAAAAGGAATCAAGCATAGCGAATGTACAGGCAGGCTGAAAAGCTATATTGACTACTTATTTTTATCCCATGGCAATGGCAATAACATTAGAATCTATGGCAATCATGTGTATATATTCTACGACACCAGCTTAGTTACGGTTCTCACGCTGCCCAATGAACATAGGGCGGCTTTGAATAAAATCAATAAAAAACGAAAGGAGCTTATTGATGACATAGCGATACGAAATCTAATACAATAAAACTGCATATTATTTTAAAACAATTGAAATCAATTCAAAACAAATCAGAATAAATCAAAAAGGAGAAAATTTATTTAATGGCAGAGAGTAATAAAACACAAATCAGACAAGCAGATAATAGCGTAAAAATTGAAGGCTTATTGAGAGAGCTAAGAATAGAAGAAAAGGACGATGTAATAAGCGGCGACGTAATCATTGCAACCGATGCCCACTCAGAACATGCCGTAAGGGTATACGCCACCAGGCTAACGAGAGACAGCAAGCCCAACACAGCATACAAAGGCTTGCAAACCCTGATAGCCGAATGCAAAGAGACTTCAATTGCAGCTCTGATGAAAGAAGGCCGAACATTAGACGAGGCGCACGCCATGGCAACAAAAATAAGAATCGGCGGTCGCACAGGCGGCCAACTAGGGCGTAACGAGTTCTATGTCGGTGAAGAGTTTGTAAGCAGACCAAGCGTATCGGCCAACTACTTCCACCGCATAATCGACAACTCCTTTGAACCAAAAGCAGTATTTGATGTGGAGGTATACATAGAAAAAATGCGTAAGGAAATCAAAGATGGCGAGGAAACAGGGCGGCTCTTAATAGACGCCATCATCCCTGCCTATAACGGCGTAGTCATCCCTATGGAGTTTGTAGCCGAAGGAGAAATCGCAGATTACCTTGAGGCGAACTATGAGCCCAGGAAAACAAGCTCATTGTCTGGCGAAATTATCAACATCGCAGAACGAGTTATAACAAAGAAGGCCAGCTTTGGTAAAGAAAGAGAAAATGTTGAAGTCAACTTTACCCGCGAACTCCGTATTACTGGCGGTGACCCAGAGCAATACGATGCCGAAAACCCCAGGGCATATTCTACAGAACAAATCCAAGCTGCATGGAGAGTGCGCGAAAGCGAAACTCTTCCGGCGCTTCTAAAGAAGGCCCAAGGTAAAGACACTGGTAAAAATAAAAAGAACGAAAAAGCCCCTGGCTTTAAGTTTTAAGGGGGGGGATGTACATATGGCTATAGATATTTTTAATCCTCAAATAAGTGTACTCTCTTATGACTTATCAGGAAAAACATTGCTTGTATACGGTACCAACAGAGTCGGGAAAACCAAGCAGCTAACCCGCCTTCCGAAGCCATACTATCTGGCCTTTGAGGCTGGTATCAACGCAATTGCCGGAGTACCATTCCTAAATATGCGTAAATGGTCTGATTTTGTTTCCTTTGTAAAGCAAGCATCAAACGATAAAAACCGCGAAATGTTCAAGGAGCGCTTCCAAACTATCATCTTAGATGAAGCCAGTATTATGGGCAGACTATGTTCAGAGTTCGTCTGCGACAAGCATGGTGTAGACAGCATAAGGGAAGGCAATAAAGGCTACGGTCTCTGGAAAGAGTATTCCGACGAGTTTGAGAAGTGGATAACGCTTCTAACATCAATGGGCCTTACAGTTGCCTTTATTGCACATGAAGGCACAAGGGATTTCAAAGACGAAAACGGCGAGGAGTATACAAAAATATACCCTGCTGGCGATAAGCGTGTTATCGACCCAATTTGCAATCTTGTAGATATCATTGCTTATGCCGCCGTAAATGGGGTAGACGATGCCGGCAATGAAATCAAATCATCCTTGTTTATGACCAACACCAGAAAATATCACGCTGGCTCAAGGTTTGACTATCTCACAGGCCATCTGCCCGAGTTTACGGCCGAGAGCTTGCAAGAAGCGATAAAAGAAGCAATAAGGCTACAAGAAGAAGCCGAAGGCATCCAGGCCGTTGATTACTCAACCCAAGCGCAAACACACACAGTTATCGAAAAAACCTACGAAGAATTAAGGGACGAAATAAAAACCATTGCTGAGGCCATGTTCAACAATGAGCAAGGTGAGAAATATAAACGCATAGTCGAAGAACACCTGGGCAAAGGCAAGGGCGTACAAGATACCGATTCTACGCAGCGGCAGTTGCTTGAGCTAATCTTGGTAGACTTAGATGATTACCGACCTTAAATAACAAGTTATAAGATGCAATATCGTATATCCCCGAAGGAGATCGCATCCTTCGGGGTTGTGTTCGTAGGGGGTATGTCTATGAAATGTGCGTTATGCAATATTGAAATTGTAGGAACGCAATATAAAACCAAGAAAAGAAAGCGCTACCATAACGAGTGCTTTGATAAATTAGTTGATGATGCGGAAACAAAGAGCCAGCAAAAAGCTACGGGCATAAAAAATAAGGATAAGGAGTCTTTAACACAATACATATGCTCCCTATATGGGATAAAGGAAATTTCATATGCCATAGATAAGCAGATAGATAATTATGTGAGCCAATTGGGGTATACATACACAGGGATACAAAAGGCCCTCTATTATTTTTTTGAGCTAGAGAAAAATAAAGTTGATACACGCACGTCAACCATAGGTATCGTTCCATATTGCTACGATGAAGCCAGAAAGTTTTTTGAAACTATGCATGAATCCAATGAAGCCAACAAAGGTTTTGTCAGGAAAGATAAGACTACGCATATAAAAATTCGCCCAAAAGACAGGAGGATTCCTTATGTTATTGATATTGATAACCCTTAAAAAGAGGTGGTAGCAACTTGTCTAAAATGGTTCACCAAGACAAAGACGCAATACTTCAGGTGCTTGGTTGCTTAATAAGACAACCCATGCTAATTCTTGAAGAAAAATATAAGTTCACAAAAGCCGATTTCCCCGAGCAAATATATGAGGCCATTTTTGTCGCTATTGATTATCTCTTGAAAAATGGTGCGCCAGAGATTGACTGTATGGCTATCTTCAATTTTCTAAAAGGATACCCCAGTTATTACAAGTCAGTCGAGAAGAATGGCGGAATGAGATACCTCGAAAACTGTGAAGAGATTGCAGAACTAGGTAACTTTGAATACTACTACACAAAAGTAAAGAAGCTTAGCTTACTAAACCAACTGGAAGGCTTGGGCTTTCCTACTTCACATATATACGATCCTTCATTATGTGACAGCGAAGAGTATGCAAAGATGTCGGCCAAATTTAACAGCTATACCATTGAAGATATATTTAACATCTACGACAATGACCTGCTTGAGTTAAAGGATGTCTTTCATGTAAGTACTGGCTCGTCAGGATGCCAGGCAGCCAAAGGTATGGCCGAATTAAAAGAACAGTATAAGCAAATGCCGGAGATGGGCATGGCGATGTGTAGTCCCAAGTTAACAACGATATTCAGAGGCCGCAGACTTAAAAAAGTATATCTCAAAACTGCCCCAAGCGGGTTTGGTAAGACAAGGGTTTCCGTTGGTGATGCCTGCTGCGTAAGCATCCCCACGATATATGATTCCGCATTAAAGAAATGGGTTACGACAGGGCAAGAAGAACCAAGCTTAATAATTTCCACAGAGTTAGAAATAGACGAAATCCAAACCATGATTATTTCCTACGTATCCGATGTTGCTGAAGACAAAATTTTAGATGGAAAATACACAGATGATGAAGAAGAACGAGTGGATAAGGCAATCGTGATAATTGAAAACTCCCCGCTGTACATAGAGCATATTCCAAGCTTTAACATAGATGATATCGAAAGAATCATTAAGAAATATAAAGTGAAATACGTTGTCGGATATGTGTTCTTCGATTATATATTTACATCAGTCAAAATTCTTACCGAGATTGCTACCAAGGCAAAGGGCGTAAAGCTAAGGGAAGATAACGTACTCATTATGTTTATCGACAGAATGAAAACCCTAGCCAACCAATTAAATGTACATATAGATACAAGTTCCCAGGCTAATGGCGATTGGAAAAATGCCAAGGAGGCCGACCAAAACCTAATACGCGGTGCCAAGGGCATGGCTGATAAAGTCGATGCGGGTTATGTTCTTCTCCCTCCTTCAGAAAAGGATAAAGAGGTCACAAAGGAATTTACTCGACATGGTTTTCATAAAGAACCCAACCTTGTATTCCACATCTACAAAGTAAGACGAGGAAAAATCAATCATGTAAAGTTATTTACATTCTTCGACTATTCAACCTGCCGCACATACGATTTATTCGTTACCACAAATGATTATCAACTGCTAAACGTGGAGAACACGAGCATTGAAGTCATTTTGGAACAAACCGAAACTGAGATATTTGAAGCCGAAGTCCATAGAGATGCCTCTTGGTTTTAGCGGGGGTGCCATATGAAAAAGGATTTTTCAAATGAAGAAATAATTAAAGTCGCTCTATCTTTAGGTAGCGAGGATTACAAATCTGGTAATAACCAAGAACTGATTTTCCAAACCATCTGCCATAACCACTCTGGGGGAAGCTATAAACTATATTTCTATCCCGTTTCGGGTTTATTCCACTGCTACACAGATTGCGGCGATTCATTTGATGTCTACGAATTGGTGAAGCGAAACAGGGAATATAACTTCATGGAAGCCAAAATATATGTCTACAATTTATTAGGCATAAGCTCTCAACGACATGGCTTTGTTGCGGACAATGATTCAGATACTACAGAGGATTGGGAGATATTCAATAAGTATAACCGTAGGAAAAAAATTAAAAGAGAAGTCGATCTACCCCATTACCCGAAAACCCTTGTCCAATATCACAAGCGTATTTATCCAATTGAATGGCTGGCTGAGGGTATACTTCCAAGAAGCATGGATAAGTTTCAAATTCGTTATGACTTGCTTGGAAATAAAATTATAATCCCTCATTTTGATATAGATGGGAACTTAATCGGGATAAGGGGCAGGGCTTTAAACCAAGATGAAATTGACAGGGGCGGCAAGTACAAACCTATCGCCATTCAGGGTGACGTCTTGAAACATCCCACAAGCTATAACCTCTACGGGTTACATAAAAACAAGAAAGCAATCCAGGCAATAAGAAAGATAATGATATTGGAGGCCGAAAAATCTGTACTCAAATGCGATGGCTTCTATGGCAAAGATAATTTCACCGTAGCGTGCTGCGGTGGGTCAGTAAGCAATCATCAATTTGAAATGATTTTAAAGTTAAGGGTAAACGAAGTCTTTATAGCCTTCGATAACGAGCGACTTACCGATATAGGGCCACCTCCTCCTGGGGCAACCAGGGAAGAAAAAGATGCTCATGCAAGAGAAAGAGCAAGAGTTGAAGAGTACAACAGAAGATACTGGGATCGCCTTTATAATCTGGCCTACCAGTTTGCTCCTTATGCTGTTACATACTTGATATGCAGTGATGATGAAAATGGATTGCTCGACTACAAAGATGCTCCATGCGATAAAGGACAGGAGGTGTTTGAACAATTAATGAAAAATAAATTAGAGATTAGAACCAAAGGGGAAGACGATGAATATACAAAGCAATGGCAGCGGGTCTGATGCTGCTACACTAGAAAAAGTAAGTTATAGCAAACTATCAACATTTGACCAATGCCCACGCAAATTCCTTTATAAATATGAACAGAAAAAGAGAGGCGACATTTCAAGCTTGGCCCTAGAGATAGGTACGATTACTCACTACGGCAAAGAATTGGTTGCCCAGGCTCTCCTTAAAGGGGAAAAGCCAGACTACGAACAGATAATATCAATTGTTATGACAGGGTACGATGAAGAAGTCAAAAGAATTGTTGATGAAGATGGCGAGCAGGTTGTCAGTACTGATGAACTAAAAAAAGAAACCGAAATAGTCCATGTACTAGGAACAGACGAACTCAAGCAAAAATACTTCTTCGAATGGATAGAACCAGATAATAAATCAGGTATGAACTATGATGAGAAATTAGCTATCTATTTTAATAACCTACATAGTCTCGAATTAGAGACACAATGGAAGCCCATAGCTTGTGAACCAGAGTTCGATTTCCCATACCAGGGCCTATTCAGGCTATATGGATTTATAGACAGAGTAGACACAAATGAAACAGGGGATTTTCGTGTTGTTGACTATAAAAGCTCCAAGAAAATATTTGATGACAAAGACATAAAAACTCCACTGCAAATGTTTATCTACGCTCTTGCAGTAGAGCATATGCATGGGAAAATCCCAACGGAATTTTTATACGACTTTATTTTCCTCGACACAGTACAAGAAGCTTGCAGCAAGGGCTACCATAATCGCGGCACAAAGAAGCTGTTAAAACTTTGGGAAGAGCTTTGCACCTGCCGCGAGAGCGGTATCTGGAAGCCCAAGCCCACGCCATTATGCCATTGGTGTGATTACTGTCGAACCAACCCGAGAGCTTCAGATGAATACAAAAATGAGTGTCCGTATTTTAGCCTTTGGACCCCGCAAAATAAAACCTTTGAAAAGAACAAAGACTTTGACCCCGGCGCAGTGGAAGCAGAGAAGAAAACAGAAGGGTTCTGGTTTTAAGCTAAAGGAGATTAATATGTTTGCCGAACTACACGCTCACAGCGAATACAGCAACGTTAGATTAATAGATTCAACCATAAAGATAGAAAAGCTTATAGACCATGCCATAGAAATGGGGCTGAGCGGCATTGCGGTCACAGACCATGAATGTTTATCTGCCCACGTAAAAGCCATACGCCATTACAAAAAGAAAGTTGAATCAAATCCCAATTTCAAACTAATTCTAGGCAACGAAATATATCTTATCAATGATGACGATTATCAAACCACAACCAGGTTCCCCCACTTTATCCTTCTGGCCAAGGATAAAGTGGGGCATCGCCAGCTACGAGAGTTGAGTACAAGAGCATGGAATAGAATGTACAGCTTTAAGGGACTTGATAGAGTCCCCACATTCTATTCAGACTTGCAGGAAGTGATAGGCGCTGACCCTGGACATCTTATAGGGTCAACCGCTTGTTTAGGCGGCTATATTCCTATTCTCCTAATGGATGAAAAGTATGCCCAAGCCAAATTTTTCACGGATTGGTGCATCGGCTTATTCGGAGCTGATAATTTCTTTATAGAGCTATCCCCTGGCATTTCAGATGAGCAAGTAGAGTTTAACAAAAGGGCTATAGCGTTCTGTAATGAGAACAATCTTAGCTGGATTATTACCAATGATGTCCACTACCCATCAGAAAGCAAGCGCATACTACATGCCAGTTACCTCAATAGCAAAGATGAAGAGCGTGAAACCGGCGACTTCTACGAGGCTTGTTATTTCAAAACCGAAGCAGAAATGAAACAACGCATGGCCTACTTAGAAGAAGCCGATGTGCTCAAAGGGTTTGAAAACACAGTCAAGATAGCTAACAGCATCCAGATATATGATTTAACTCAGGAAGTCGTGGTACCTGAACGACAGGTGCCGGCATTTGAGCCATTAAACTTATTTCACATGCACCTCAAAAATTACAAATACATAAATCAATTCGCCACAAGCCCTCATGCCCAAGATAGGTTCATGCTCTACTTAATTGAAAAGGGCTTTAAGGATAAAGGCGAGGAATTTAACAGCGAAAATCTTGAGCGAATTGACATCGAACTCAAACAGTTATGGCTTACCAGCGACAAATTACAGCAGCAGATATCCAGTTATTATAATCTAGTAGAGCTTATCGTTAAGATTATGTGGGACGATGATAAAGGCAATAGCTTAGTCGGTGTAGCGCGGGGAAGCGTTACAGGCTACTACACATGCTATCTTATGGATATCACACAGATTAACCCTATCAAATGGAATCTCCCATACTGGCGGCATCTCGTAGCCGACAGGCCAGAGCTACCAGACATTGATATAGACTCCCAATCGTCACAGCGGCCGACCATCTTCCATGCAATGAAAGAAGAGTTTGGACATACCCATAGTTTAAATATCATTACTTTCAAGCGTGAAACATCTAAGGCCGCTATCCTTACAGCTTGCCGGGGCCTGGGGATTGATACGGACATCGCTCGTGAATTGGCAGCGATGGTGCCTGTGTCAAGAGGCAAGGTTTGGAGTATCAAAGAATGCATAGAAGGCAACGAAGATAATGGCTTCACCCCCCATAGAGAGTTTGTAAAAAAGGTAAAGGAGTTTGCCTTACTTCTCGACACAATACTTGAAATAGAGAACCTTGTCGCCGGACGCTCCTCCCATGCTTCAGGCTTCTATTTATTCAATGGGCATTACCTGGAGCAAAATTCGCTAATGAAGACCCCAAAGGGCATAGAAGTAACCTGTTGGGACATGGGCGATTCGGATGAATGTGGTGCGCTAAAGGTAGACTTTCTTACCGTTGAGGCTTTGGACAAGATACGCAAGACAATGGACTTACTTATTGGCGATGGAAAAATACAGTGGCAAGGATCACTCAAAGCCACCTATGACAAATATCTAAGCCCTGCTGTGCTTAACTATGATAATCCCGAAATGTGGGCTATGCTTGGTGATGGCAAAATTGTAGATGTCTTTCAATTCGATACCCTCACTGGAGGAGAAGCTGTTACAAAGATACGCCCCACCGACTTAAAACAAATGTCCATCGCCAACTCCGTTATGCGTCTGATGGGTGACGGCGATATCACACCTACCGATAAATTTGTTAAATTTAAAAACGATATCCAGGAATGGTATCAGGAGATGGATGCTGCCGGTCTTACGGCAGATGAAGTGGCCATACTAGAAAGATACCTGCTCGGTAACTTCGGATGTTCTGTAGAGCAAGAGGACGTAATGGAATTAAGCATGGATGCTTGCATTTCCAACTTTGATATCATGCAGGCCAATAAGCTCCGCAAAGGTATTTCAAAAAAGGTATGGACCATCGTAGAGGAAGCCAGAGATATGTTCTTTGATGTCGGTTTACAAGCCGGCACACGACAAGAGATGCTGGACTACGTATGGAACAACTGCATTAAGCCGCAGCTTGGCTATTCCTTTAGCCGAAACCATACTCTCCCATACTCCGCAATCGGATTACAGGAAATGAACCTTGCTTATTTCTATCCCATCATCTATTGGAATACAGCATGTCTAACCATTAATGCCTCTGCCAACGAAGATGTAGAAGATAATAAATCCACCAACTATGGCAAGATAGCAAAGGCCATCGGGGATATGCAGACCCATGGAGTTAATATTGCGCTGCCGGATATTAATACATCTTCCTTCGGTTTTAAGCCGGACGAAGCCAACGATCAAATTATATTTGGGTTAAAAGGCATCAACTCTGTAGGGGATGACATTGTACACAATATAATAGCGAATCGGCCTTATGAAAACCTGAAGGACTTCATTTCAAAAAATCAAATGGATATAAGACCGACTATAAACTTGGTCAAGGCAGGATGCTTTGACCGCTTAGTAGGTAAGAGCAGAAAAGAGATAATGAAAGACTACATCTCGGCCCTTACAAAAACAAAGGTGGAGCCAAAAACCAAACTCACTATGCAAAATTTTGATTCTATCATTGAGTTAAATATCATACCCCCCCTATATGATTTTCAAAGAAGGCTTTATAACTTCAGACGCTATGTTTTCCAAAAAAATAATATCGTAGAAAAAAATAAATACATCCTTGATGATACAGCACGCCCATTCTTTGAAAACTATTCCATGGCACATCTGGATGAATCACTGGGGTATTGGTATACCACCGAGGGCGATATTATTGTGGCCAAGACTCGCTTTGATAAATGGTACGAGGGTCAGATGCAGGGCATCAAGGCTTGGTTAGCTGACGCAGAAACGTTAGGGCTATATAACAGGGCGCTATATCAGGCTTACGCCATGGGAATTTGGAATAAATACTGCGGTGGGCCAATTAGCAAATGGGAAATGGATAGCCTAAGCTTTTATTATACCGAACATGAGCTATGGCATATAAACAAAGACAAGTATACAGTCACCGATTGGCATTGCATCCCTGAAGAGCCTATTGTTATTGATACTATCGTAAGAACCAAGGGTGAACAGAAAACATACTGGGATAAATATCAGTTATATAAAATCGTCGGTACAGTCCTTGATAAAAATGCCTCTAAACACTACATAACCTTACTCACCGTTGATGGTGTGGTCACTGTTAAATTTTATGATGGCGCATTCGTTCATTATAATAAACAGCTATCAAAAAAGTGTGACGGTGAAGACAAGAAAACAGTTATTGAAAAATCATGGTTCACCCGTGGCAATAAACTGCTTATCACAGGTATAAGGCGGGGTAGTATGTTTTATCCCAAGCGATACTACGATTCTATCTATCAGCACACGGTATGTCTGATAGAGCAAGCACCAGACAATGGTGAGCTACAGCTTAAATATGAAAGGGAGAGGGTCAAGTGAGCGAAATATTAAAATGTTTGATTAAAGTAGACCACGTATTCTTTCCAAAGGGAAAGCGCATCGAAGCCGGTGATTGGGCAGCGTTTAACGCTTCTGTTATTGATATATATGAAGGTACTCCATGGTACAAAAGCGGGAAGCGGATCTCTGTAAGCGGGATTGTGCCGGAGACAGATTTTTTCAAAAACTATGTGCTCCTCGCTAAAGCCACGGATCACGAAACATACGGCAGGCAGTACGAAATCCTTTGTATGAGCCAAGAGGTTAATCTGGATGACCCCGTAGAACAACGGATTTTCCTAGAACATGTGTTAAGCGACCATCAAATTAATTTGCTTTACGAATCCCTGGAGAATCCCTTCGATGCCATCGCCAATATGGATATAGCAGCCCTTACATCAGTAAAGGGTATTGGCGAGGAGAGCGCAAAGAAAATCATACAGCGTTACAATGACAACATAAACAACGGCTTGGCCTACGTGGAGCTTGACAGTTACGGGTTGACTAAGTACATGATAGATAAGCTCATAGAAATATACCGTAGCGCGGATATCGTTGTTAATAAGATAAAAGAGAACCCCTATATATTAATTGAAGAGATTGACGGGATAGGTTGGGCAAAAGCAGACGAGATGGCCCTTAACGCAGGGATGGATAATGAATCACCCAACCGCATAAGCGCTTACATAGTTCATCATCTTAAATCCACTATCGAAGATGGCGATACTTGGACGACTCCCGGGGAGCTAATTGAAACAACCTTTGAAATATTGGGTATAGATAACCAAGATGCCTTCCGAGAAGCCCTGTATGCCCTCCATGATAAAAATATCCTATGGTGGGATGATGATAAAACAAAAATCGCCCTCACCCAGTTTTATAAGCTGGAGGCAGATATCGCAATGGAATTACATAGACTGCTGGCAGCACCCAGTAATTTTAACTACGATAACTTTGACTTGAAAATACGCAGCATCGAAAGGGCGCAAGGAAATGATTTTACCTTTACTGAAGAACAAAAGGAAGCTGTTAAGCAAGTCCTTTCACATCAAGTGTCAATCATCACTGGTTTCGGAGGAACAGGCAAATCAACCGTAGTATCAGGAGTGTTAAAGCTATTGGGTGACTGCTCATTCGCCCAAACGGCGCTTAGCGGTAGGGCGGCAAGCAGATTAAGCGAAATTACAAACGCAGAGGGATACACAATTCATAGATTGCTAGAGTACCAACCCCCCGTATTTACAAAGGACAGGTATAACAAGCTCTCGCAGGATGTGATTATCCTTGATGAGATATCCATGGTTGGAGCCGAGTTGTTCTACAGTCTAATCCAAGCAATTCAAACCGGTAGCAAGCTCATCATGATTGGTGATGATGGCCAGCTCGAAAGCATTGGCCTATGCAATATCTTTAAGGATATGCTTGATAGCGGAATCATTCCCGTAGCTAAACTAACCAAGATTCACCGCCAAGCGGCCAAGTCAGCTATCATTACCGAAAGCGTAAAGGTACGGCATCACGAACAGCTTGTGCCAAATAAATGGGTCGGTGAAGAAATTAGGGGCGAGCTGCAAGACCTTGAGTTAAATATTTATAATGACGCAATCCTTAGCCAAAGGCGTATTATTACCAAGTTTAAAGAACTCTATGAGAAGTGTGCGGATATCACTAAAATCCAGATTGTCGTACCTATGCGCGTAAAGGGTGATATATCAACCCTTGCCTTAAATAAGCTCGTTCAGGATATCGTCAACCCCTTAGGTGCTAACCCTACCACCATCCAGGTCAATGCTAAAAGAGGCGAATCATATTTTTATACTCTCAGGGAAGACGATAAGGTAATCATCACAAAGAATAATTATAAGACTATGACACCGCAAGGCACCTTATGCCCCGTGTTCAATGGAAACTTAGGCATTATCCAGACCATAGATGATTTTAATAATGAGATAACCATAAACTTCGAGCAGCACGGCCCTGTTATTATTAAGAAAAAAGAATGGAATACCATAGAGCTAGGTTATGCTCTTACATGCCATAAACTCCAGGGGTCAGAAGCCGAGTATGTAATCATTGGGCTAGACTACACATGCAGGGCCCTACTCACCAAGGAGTGGCTATATACCGCCATAACAAGAGCTAAGAAATACTGCGTCCTATGTGCTGAAACCAATGCACTAAACTTTTGTATTACCAACTCCAATGTTCCTTATAAACGTACATTTTTGCAACAGTTACTGCAAAACAAAATGCAGTCCATAAGTGACGAGCACTTAAACCTTACCAACGAACAAAAATGTGCAGTGTGCTAGTTACAGCGTAATTATGAGAAAGTTCTACAACTCATGTTACAAAAAACGACCTTCATTCGTTATATATGTAAGACATAAATCAATGAGGGAGGTGGTTATCGTGACATGGATTGAATAGTAGCAGATAAACAAGGCATTTCTTTGTTTATCTGCGTTAAATTTTGTAAGCAATAAATCGGCTTACTGCCAGACTGCACTACTCATTAATTTAAAAATGTGTATAGAGAGAGGATAGGTACTTATGAAAAGAAAAAATATTTTAGCTGTATTATTGGCATTTGTGTTTGTATTCGCTAGTTTCACTACTGTCACTGCCGGCGATTCTGTTGAGACCGATCGCCAGTATTCTGTGCTAAGAGTGTATGACAGTGAAACAGGTGCGCTTGTGAGCGTGGAGTATTTTGCGTGGATAATTTGTTATGATACAATATTGGAGCCTGTAGACGATGTGGCCGAGACGACGGATGGATACATTCCCATTATGCCCCTTTGGACTCAAGCTGCTACAGTAAATTTATGGCCTTTGAATAATGGTATGTCGCATTTAACTTCTCGCACCGCCGTTTTAAGAAATACGGTTTCAGTAACTTTTACTGGTGACAACGGCAGCGGTACAGCGAGAGTGCAGATTGCCCAAACTGTTGGCGGAGGAAATCCCGCGGTTATATTTGGCGTAATGACATTATCTGTTGGCCAAATACTGGTAGCCGAGGTTCCTGCTTTAACCAATTATCAAATTCATGCGTGGCGGATGAGTGGTACTTCTGGCGCACTCGCATCGTTTTTAATGCACAACTAAGAGGCTGGCAAATAAAACAACTTTCTATTACCCTCGATGGCAATGAGGATGTTGCGATAAGTAAAAATATCGTGACATCCTCATTATACATATCACAAAGATGAGGAAAAAAATGAGATGATTATTGCTGAATTAAGAAAGATATGGAATGCAAAAAGCCTAGCGATTGTTGTTTTCATGTGCATTCTGTACTTCATAACATTTATGCGGCCGTGGGTTAAAACAGACCAAATAGAAAAGCTCCAAAGCGTTGATTTAGTGTCACGCGTCCTTACTGAAAGGTTTGGAGCAAGAATTGAGCA
>Ga0123355_10003770_pt1 | contig 21916 bp, 13 predicted proteins | sample TergutEmb28metaG_3_FD_89872 | JGI IMG/M metagenome (GOLD analysis project Ga0123355, IMG submission 89872) | Embiratermes neotenicus P1 segment gut microbial communities from Petit-Saut dam, French Guiana - Emb289 P1 | ecosystem: Host-associated > Arthropoda: Insects > Digestive system > Gut ... | reverse complement strand
GGGTCGGGGGGGGCGGCAAACAATTCTCTCACTGGGGCTCGAACCCGTTCTCGGCGGCTCCGATGACGATACGGCGAATCTAACATGGCATTACGTACGTGTGCGCGTGTATGCACAGGACCGCGATGTATCTGAAACACTTCATATGAAACAATAAAAATAGAGCTCAGTGCGAGTGGGCTGACGAACAAAACCACCCAAAACACCGAGGCGGTACGGCAGATTTGTAAGCCAATTGTGCGGGTGCGAAGTTTGTAGACACACGGGTTTTAAGGTTCACCACTCGTCCCCTTTTCCCCGGAACTGTCCCGTTTTTAAAAAGGAATATCCCAGGGTTCCGAGAACCTTTGTCAGGACGCCCATATGTCCCACTTTATGATTTGGTAGGTTTATCATTCGCACCGCTGCATTAATGCAATTTGTCCGTATCCTTCACCGACGGTTAGCGAGTCAGTGTTTAGAATGGGCTCCCGTGGCTTAATGGTGAAATCCAAATCAGTTCCATGGATGTGACACACCTATACTGATTTTCTTTCACTCTTTGTAAAGGATAATAATGAAATGCAAATAAGATGTGTTGAGAAGATTCAGGAAGTGAAATCACCAGTATATATGGGAAAAACATTGTTTCCATGCCAGTCACAATTCAGCTGCACCATTATTATCAATGATAAAATTCTATGCTGTTTATGATGAAGCCTCCATAGCACAAAAGAACATACACTGAAAATGAATCTCCTCCCTGAATCCCAAACTAAGACTGAAAAGTTAACTGACACATTTTGGACTTTTAGTGTTATATGACACAACATTCAAGGCTCTCTTAGAATGTGTCAATCACCTAACCTATTAGATAAATGCCACAACATTTTGGCAACAGGAGGTACTATCATACCCTGAACCATGGTGGCCTACCTATGGACCCAACAGTGTAGTTCTTCCATGTCCATAACACACAGAAGCAAAGATGAAGATGAAGATTCAGGTCTTCTGGTTTGTTGCACTGAATAGCAGGGTCATTCTTCTAGGATTATTTTAACTGCTGAAAATGAAGAAGGTATATTCCTTTGAAACATCAGGAATCAAAACTCTGCTACTCAGTGTAACAGCCAAGAAGACCTGAATCCTCAGTATCAATGCTGTGTCAAACTCAAATCTTTAAAGTAAAGTTATCCCAGTCAATGCCATGAAGGTATATGAGTGGCTGGGGTGTAACCCCAATTACTCTTAATCTTGGCACTACATTAAGAAGACTGGTGATCTTCACACTCCTGACGCTTTAACTCCAGGGCAAGAGGCCCCTATGATATCCAATGAATAAAAGGCTGGATACGTCCCATAGGTGGCCTGCATGCTTTGTAAAAGAGAAAAATCCCTTGCCCTGCTCATAATTCAACCACAGCTGCTCAGGTGTTCAGTTTGTAGCCCAGTTATTATACCAACTGTGCAATCCCAGTTCCTACAACCTTTCCACATAAACACATTAAAGCAGAGCCCTTTCCAAAACAATGTAACACATTTGCGTAACCACTGCTGCCATAAAAATGCAACAATATGCCCCTATTAATTGTTGTTGGCATAGGTGTAGTCAAGAATTAATAAGTGTTCATTGCTACCAGAGACAAGCAATAATGGGTTACCTTTCAACAGCTGTCAAGCTATAAAATTCTCTGTACTTTAACAATACTTTAACAGTAATAAGTATTAAATATTGTGTGTGTCTGTATTCTTGCCTTAATCATCCATCATGCAAAGAGCATCTTATCTGCACCATATTATATTTTTTATCTGTGGCCTGTCTGGCTCTACCACATTTTTCCACATTATCTCACAAATGGCATGATTTTCAGAACAGAATTATTGAACATAAAATGTGTGTTTTGATATTCTCTGCAACTTTTGTCTGACACATTTCTCATTCTCAGAAGAATTCAGTGAGATATTATCATTAATGTGTATAAGAAGTCTTAATATAAATTACCCAATATACTTGTCAGATATTAATTAAACTTGAATTATCTTACAAATTTCCAAAAATCCCCAAATAAAAAACTTCATGAAAATGCATTCAGTGGGAGCCAAGTCATTCTGTGCAGCTGGACAGACAGACAGACAGACACGACAAAGCTAATAATAGTCACTTTTTGCAATTTTGTGAACATGCCTAAAAAGTTGGGAAAAATTACAAGGTCCAATATCTTAGAGTAACTTATGACCTGATATTAATCATAAATACTACATCTCCATTATCACAGAAGTGCAGTAAAGGCATAATCTTTGCTGTTATTGAAGGTAACCATCATATTACAATCATTCATGTATACATTGTCATATGATTGCTCATTACACTCTCCGTTACTTATAACAACATAAGCCAAAAAAGACAACATACAGAAATACACTAATCATAAAGACCTATTGGAATGCAAATAAATTTAAATGTAGAATACAAAGTTACACACAAAAGTTTTAATTTACTAAGAGAATGCTTACAGATGATGTATACTTTGAAAACATGCCATCACATCTGAATACATTGAATTCCTTAAACTTTATGACATATCTCATTTTGGCAGTGAATGTCTGATAGAAAGTAATATCTTAATTAGTTTCTCTATTAACAAGTTACTACTGATGACACTATGGTATTTACTTATACAAAGCCTGCTGCCTTACCTTTAGACTGTCAACATAATTAAGAGGACAACCATACCTTTGGTTCTTTCATGTGTCCAAGTAATAAAGTTATCTTCATCTTCAATGAAAGAAAGAAAAATGTTTTACTTAACAATGCTGTCGGTTGCTGAGATGGTAGATAAATGAAACATGAGTATGGGGCATTGGTGGAATTATAATTGATAGGGTACAACCAAAGTACTTGGAGAGAAATCTTTATGAAAGCCACTGTGTCCACCACACAGCCCATGGTGCAGATGGTTCTGCAAATGCAATTTTTTGTATAGGATTCAGATGCACACAGATCCTTTTCAACAACCACAGCATCATAACCACGTTCACAAATTTCAGGACTGGAATCAACATAACTTGAAAACAAGATGCTTAAATTAACATATTGTGATTTTGAACTTATAAGACAGGAGACAGAGAAAGACCTCAACACCACCCTCAAGAGGGTAGTATTTCTTCCTCATATTACAAGGAAACAGTCCTTGTCATGAGAGTTGCCGTTTTAACTGACGGTTTTGACCTTCCTTCATCCCTCCAGCTAAATGTAAAGAAAGCAACCCTATTAGGACACAAACATACCCTTCCAATTAGTCATTATTCATTAATCATCTTATGATTCAAACCAATCTGGTATGAGCTACAGACAGCACTGCTATATGCACCATAAATAAAAAAGATAATGAAAACATAAAAAATATTACAGGGACTTACAGAACTCACTCTTTCACATATAAGCCAGGTGCTCACACATATAATTATAAAATGAAACAGTAATGTTAAGGTCACCAACCCTGAGACAGTCTATGCACTGCATCAAGCATCAACCTTTTCTGTGAGCTAATTTAAACATAAGGTCATTTGCAGGAATTTTAAATAGTACAATTGATATCACAAATAAAGCATGTACAAGAATTGTTCCACTGTTTACCACAACAGATACTCTATACTGGATACGAAGTGTTCATAATCATTAAACGCAATTAATTCTTCAAGGGTAGTAAGCCATGTCAAAAAGGAACACATTTTTTCCAGTGTACTGGAGGGATACTGATGAACAAACTGTAATTTCCAAGATTTGAGGTTCTCACAATGGTGCTGATGAATAATCTTTTGGGATGTTACACTGTGTCAACCGCTAAAAAGTTACCAACCGGCTATTTAAAATGCAACATGGCATGACATCCCAGAAGGTTTGAATCTTCACACTGTAGTGTCTACAGGTTGGTCCAACATTATGCACATACTTATAATGGCAAGCTATATTCCGACACGTTTTGGTGACAGCCACCAAAACATGTAGGACTACGGCTTGACTGCATAAGTACGTACACAGTGTTGGACCAACTTGTAGACAATAACTTGATAGGCATGCGCATTACAAACAACACTGTAAAACTTCACAATATAACTTAAATACTGTCTATAGTAGCATTGATCATCTAGTCAACCCATGATGGAGACAGTGAAAGTTCCTGAAATACTGGATGTCCATTCCATCTTGACATTGCTGACTGCCAGAGAAGATGTAATGTCTAGTTAAAAACACTATTTGTTAATGCTGGTTTATAATACATATCAATTGCTTGCAATTCATAATGAATTTCTCACACATTTTTATTTTGAATTCTTCGGAGTTTCAGATGTAAATCTGAATGTTCCCTTAAAACACATTTTTTAACAGTTCTTTGAACATGTGGTGTAACATATGAATGTATTTAAATTGAATTTGGCAATATTTATGATAACAAAAATATGTTGGTTGTTTTCTACACTCTTCTGTTGTATCACAGTGTCCAAAGCATTTACTTCATAAGTGACATTTTGCTGTTACTTCCCATGTCCTTGCTATATATATCAACATTGTGAAAGCATGAACTTGCCTGTAGCTTTCATGTATCACTGGTCAAATATAGACAATTCATGTGACAGGTTTCTTTTAATATAAAACAGAAAAAGAACATTTTAAAATCTGGCACAACACTAGCATTAACCCAGACACCCAATTCAGTGCTACAGATGATAAAATATTTATACGTGGCAAGAGTCTTTGCAGTATGAAATGACACTACTGTCCTTATGTATACATGGTACCAGGTTCATGTCTTGCTCAGCTTAGTGTGTTATGCATGGGCCTGTAAGTTGTACACCAAGAGCAATTTATCTTTCCATTTACAGCATCCTATCAAAATTCCATTCAACAAGAAATTAAGAGCAGACTGAAGTTGGGGAATGCTTGCAGTCATGTGGAGCAGTATATTTTGTCTTGAAGTTTACTATCCAAAAAATATAAAGATTAAGATACAAAGAATTATAATTTTGCCTGCTGTTTGGTATGGGTGTGAAGCTTGGTCTCTTGCAACAAGACAGGAACACAGGTTGAGAGCGTTCGAGAATAGAGTGCTGAGGAAGATTGTTGGGCCTAAGAGAGATGAGGTAATGGTAGCAGAGGAGACTCCATCACAAGCAGCTTTTAATATGTACTCCTCACTAACTACTATTCGGGTGATCAAATCAAGAAGAGATTGGCAGGGCACATGGCACATACAGCAGACAAGACAGTTGCATACAGGGGTTTGGAAGGCGGACCTTAGGGGAAGAGCCACTTGGAAGACCTGAGAGGATAATGTTGAAATGGATCCTTAAGAAGTGGGATGTGGTGGCATGGACTGGGTTGATTTTTCATTTCATTTTATTTCAGGCTCAGGATAGGGATAGGTGGCAGGAGCGTGTGGGTGTGGTAGTGATCCTTTGGGATCCATACAATGAAGGGAATTTCTTGACTAGCTGAGGACCTGTTAGGTTCTAAGGAAGGACTCCGTGGCATGTATTTATATATATATGTGTGTGTGTGTATATATATATACAGTGTCCCATAAAAATCTAACAAACTTTGGGTTACTAATTCAACAACTACACTGACATCCTAGATAAGAGTCCATTTTGCATAGCTAATAGTTCCTTGGACAGTCAAGAAATTCCCCCCTCTACAAACCCGCAGATTATCATGTTCAGAAGAGTCTGCTACTTGTTCCTGTCCTGAGTCGCATGAGTCCAGTCCATGACCTCCCATTCTACTTTTTAAAGATCTATCCTAATATTGTCCTCCTATTCAAGTCCCCCACGTGGTCTGCTTCCTTCAGGTTTCCTTATGAAAACACTATATGCATTACTCTGTTTCCCCGTGTGTGCCGCATGCCCTGCCCATCTCAACTTACTGAAGAGTACAAATAAAAAAGCTCCTCCTTATACAATTTGCTCCAGCATCCCATTACTTCCTCCCTTGGACACAAACTATGTTCCTCAGCACTTGTTTTCAAACAACTGACCAATTCCCTTCCTGTAATGTGACAGCCAAGTTACACACATATATAAATAACAAGTTTGATTCTGAACTGCTAAGAAGCTAATGCTACAAATGGAGCAAATATAAAGAAAAACACTAATTGGGTAAAACAATTTTATTAGCAACAAGGAAATTTTATATCAATCTACTATGACGATTGCTCTGATTAGATTGCTTAGTAAAGAAGCTAGATGATAAAACGTTGGATGGACAACCAGCATTTGGTAATGTGGTATGGTCCTTGCAACACACAAAGGCAGGCTCAAGAATTGATCTCCGGACCTAATTTGACTACAAGGGCACAATTATTGTCCTTTAATAGGACATGGTCCAGGGTTTTCATTGGTCTTCTTGCTGGACACAACACCCAAGGCAACATTTATATGTAATGGGGCCGAGCAATAACCTCATTTGTAGGAAGTGTGGTACTGAGGAGGAAACCTCAGTTCATGTTTTATGTGCATGTGAGGCCCTGGCTTCACTCAAGACACATATCTAGGCTCCTTTTTTGACCCTGAGGATATTAGGAAACTAAAGGAAGGGGTCATCTGGAAATTTGCTAAAGGAACAGCGCTCCACTAATTTAGTAATAAAACATGGGGTACAAAGGGCCTGTCCTGAAGCCTAGGTGCAACAGGCCCAGAAGGGCTTGAACCCAAATACCATTCATTCATTCATTTAAGGAAGCTATCTGTTCAACAACAAGGCATTGCCATGATTTCCTACAGAATAAGCTACACAGTTAATTTCTAGTATAGACTGCATGTAAGAGCACTTCCATCTTACGTGACAAATTAAAGAATTATGAATTACTCTTATCAGAATGGCCATGAAAGTGGGTTCCTGTCACCAAGGCATGGAATATCCTCAGAATGCAGATGGAGGAACGGCCTGCAATACTGGGGGTAGCTGCGAATATATTGCATAAGAAGTCGCAAAAAGCCGACAAGGGGTGGTCCTCCAGGTTGTGGTTGGATGAGGTGCTAACAATTCCTCACCATAAAACCTGGCCTTGTTATGAAAAGGATACAACTGCCTCGGGCATGGAATGATCCTTTGGTACAACCTAAGCAAAGTCAAAGACACACAAGATTCGGCACTTGGAATGTGAGGAGCCTGTATAGGCGAGGGTCACTTAACAGTGGCCAGGGTATTAGAGAGGCATAAATTAGATTTTGTGGGAATACAGGAGGTTAGTTGAAACAAAAGAGGCATTGTAAGAGCAGGGGATTATACATTTTTCTATGGAAAAGGAAACGAAAGTTGTCAGCTGGGAACAGGATTTTTTGTACACTGCAGAGAATAAAGTTTGTTAGTGACAGGATGTCATATATAGTTCTGAAGGTTGCTGGTGAAATATCATTTTTCTGAATGTGAATGCTCTGAGAAGAGTGATGACTCAAATTACAATTTCTATAAGGAATTAGAGCAGGTTCTAGATCTAGATCAATTTCCTAAGTACCCTATGGAAATTGTTAGGAAATATTAACACAAAATTGACGAGAGAGGATATTTTCAAACCAACAATTGGGAATGAGAGTCTACATCAGGATAGTAATGATAATGGTGTTAGAATAATAAAATTTGCCACATCATAAAATCTAGTACCTAAGAGCACAATGTTCCCACACCAAAACATTCATAAACACACCTGTACCTCTCTTGACTGGAAGACTCACAACCAGACTAATCACATATTGATAGAGAGGAGATGGCACTGGAGTATAATCTATGTATGATCTTCCAGGGGAGCCAACTGTGATCTGGTGGTTGCAAAGCTAGGGAAAGACTGGCAGTAAGTAAACAAGTTGCACAGAGAGTTGATGTGGAAAGATGAAATCTCAGGATGCTTAATTGAGCCGAAGGTTACGAAACAGTATCAGATTAAGATCTCAGAGGTCTGCAGCTTTAGAAGACAGTGAGGACATAAATGCAGCTTCGGAAAACAAAGAGAACATCAAAACCTCAGCTAGTCTAGGTCTTGCAGACAATTATGCAAGGAATTAAAAATATTACCACTATCACCACATTACATATTCTCTTTATTATTGTTCGTTGTTAATAATAGGGATTATTTTGCTTCAAATAGTGCATATCATAGCAATAATACATGACAAAGAAATGATTTACATTTGCCTCAGGTGACTGGTCAAGTATCAGAAGGAGCTTATGTTTATTGGACTGTGCATCATCTTGATAGTTGAGTAAAGAGAGACCAACTTGATGTCACTTGCTTTATTATTTCTTTATTTAATGCTCAACATGTTTCAGATGTTAAGACATCCATCCTCAGGAGCTTGCGACTTACGTGCTCAGTTATTTCGTGGGTTGTATTGACCTGGTTCGATGTGTGTTGGTGTTACGTTGTGGTATGTCTGTGGTGGTGTGGTATCTGCATGCATGTTGAAGCACTACTGTGCTTCAACCTGCATACGGACACCACACCACCACAGACATACCACAACGTAACACCAACACACATCGAACCAGGTCAATACAACCCACGAAATAACTCAGCACGTAAGTCGCAAGCTCCTGATGGATGGATGTATTAACATCCAAAACATGTTGAGCATTAAATAAAGAAATAATAAAGCAAGTGACATCAAGTTGGTCTCTCTTTACTCAACTATCAGAAGGATGTTTATTATTCAGGCATCAAAACCTTTAACGGTGTTCTCAAGGCAGTTAAGGATATCTCCAGCAAACCTTATAATTTTAAAATGCTCTAGAACATTATATTTATACACACTCACTTTATACTTCAGATGAATGTTGCAACAAACAGTAATATTTTGCGTTTATTGTTTACACTATCCTTCCTCTTATGTTGCACAATTATATTACTTTTCTCTTTACTTACTTATTATCCATTGTTCTTTTACCTTTCTTTAACTTTTAAACTGTATATCACAGTTTGTATATAGTTAAATAAGCTTATATATTTTTATATTATACTTTAATTTATGTGATGACGTATTTGTAATTTGTACCCATTTGTATTTACTAATTTTAATTTCCAATTCTGTTCTAATTTTGTACTATTTTGCATTAAATATTCTTGAGTGTTTCTTTATCCAATGGATGAACTCCTGTACATGGATTTTTTGGTACATTATTAAAGTTGAAAGTAGTAAGTTGTATGGACTGAAGCAGCATAAACCATGGTTTGATGAAGGATGTTCACACCTTTTAGATCAAAGGAAGGCTAATATGGAATGGTTACAGGATTCAAACCAAAGCAATGTTGATAATCTAAACAATGTCAGCTGTGAAGCTAGTAGACATTTCAGGAACAAAAAGAAGAAATCTCTGAAAGCTAAAATTTATGAACTTGAAGCAAATAGTAAGATAAAAAATATCAGAGACTTGTATAGGGGCATCAATGAAATGAAGATGGGTTACCTGCCTAGAACTAATGTAGTAAAGGATAAGAAGGGTGATATGGTTACAGACTCCCACACTAGGTCAAGGAACCATTCTCTCAGCTATTGAATATACATGGGATTAATGAAGTTAGGCAGACATAAATACACACAGCAGAGCCACTAGTGCCTACACCAAGTGTCTCTGAGATTGAGAGAGCTATTGTAAAGCTAAAGATATTGATCAAATACCAGCAGAATTGATTACAGAAGGGTGGAGGACAATTCACTTTCAGATCCATAAACTTATTCATTCTATTTGCAATAAGGAAGAATTGCCTAAGGAGTGGAAGGGTTCAATCATTGTATCTATTTATAAGAAGAGTGATAAAACGGACAGTAGTAATTATAGGGCATATCAAATTTGCCAACTAAGGATGAAATTTTATACAATATCCTGCTGTCAAGGATAACTCAATATGGAAAGGAAATAATTGGGGATCATTGGTGTGGATTTTGATGCAACAGATCAAATCCTGATCATATATTCTACACTCATCAAATATTTGATAAGATATGGGAATACAATGAAGCAGTGCATCATCTGTTTATAGACTTCAAGCAAGCTTATGATTCAGTTAATAGGGAGGTCTTGTATAATATTCTCATTAAGTTTGGTATCCCCATGAAACTGGTAAGGCTAATAAAAATGTCTCTGTATTAAATCTGTAGCTGAGTCCCACTAGGCAAGAACTTGTCTGACATATCTCCTTTTTAAGAATGGTTTGAAACGCAGAGATGCTTTATGCCCATTGCTTTTGAGTACGCTAGCAGAAGGTTCAGGTAAACCAGGATGGCTTGAAATTAAATGGTACACATCATCTTCTGGTTTATGCTGATGATGTTAATATACTGGGAGAAAGCGTACATATTATAAAAGAAAATGCAGAAGCTTTGGTAGTGGCTAGTAAGGAGACTGGACTAGAAGTAAATGCTGATAAAACTAAGTACATGGTCATGTCTCAAGATCAGAATGCAGGACAAAGTCAGAATATCAAGACTGATAATAGTTCCTTTGAAAAGGTGGCACACCTCAAATATTTGGGAACAACCCTAATGAATCAAAATTCTATTCAGGAAGAAAATAAGAGCTAAATGAAGGGAATGCTTGCCATAGTTGGTGCAGAATTTTTTGTCTTCCAGTTGGCTATCTAAAAACATACAGATTAAGATAGAACTAAAATACAGCATGTTGTTTAGCATAGGTGTGAAACTTGGTCACTCTCATTGAGGGACAAATATAGACTGAGGGCGTTGGAGAATAGGGAGCTGAGGAGAATATTGGGGTCCAAGGACAACAGGGGAATGGAGAAAATTGCATAAGGAGCTTAATGATCTGTATTCCTTGCCAAATACGGTTTGGGTGATCAAATAGAGATGAATGAGATGGGAGGGGAATATAGCATGTATGGGGGAGAGGTGCATACAGGGGTTTGGTGGAGAAACCTGAGGGAAAGAGACCATTTGGAAGGGCCCAGGCATAGATGGGAGAATAATATGAAGATTGATCTTTATGAAATGGGATGGGGGGCCATGGACTGGAATGTTCTGGTTCAGAATAGGGACAGGTGGCAGGCTCTCATATATGTGTTAATAAACCTTCAGGTTCCACAAAATGTGGGAGATTTCTTGGCTAGCTGAGAACCGGTTAGGCACTGAAGAAAGACTCCATTGAGTATGTATGTTATCAGACCAGCCCATCCAGTCTCTTATACAATGGGTACCAAGTCATTCCCGGGACTATAGCGGCCAGGGCATGGCATTAATCACCCACCCCAACCAGCATCAAGGCTAAGAATGAGTACAGCTACAAATCCAACCCCCCCCCCCAATTGACTTCATGGCATGTTATAGGGTGAACTTATACTTCAAACTGTTGATCGTAAAATACTGCAGGGTTGGCCTTGACATTTACCTGACATTACTGAGGTAAGGGCATGAGTACACTGGACTAGACCAGACCATTCACATATAAGACAGACACCAAAGTTAATCACAAACAAAAGTAGCCAACAAAAGCTGCTGCGAAGATCAGCCTGGTGCCACATTTCTGTGAGCATGAACATATATTTAAATGCACACTAACTTAAAAAACTGTATTGCGTATGCATCAGATTTGCTGAAAAATGACAAATTCACACGTTATTGTAAAATTGATTACCTTCATATTCCATCAACCTCCAGCACTTGAATATTAACCAAGTTCCAGTCAGCCTGGTCAGTTCTCATCTACTTTAGTGTGTCCACCCCCAAACTGGTTTAGGTAACTAAAGAAATAAAATTGCCCAGTATAGCTGATAAGAAAACCAAATACGAATGGGTTACTTTAGCTGCCGTATCTTTTTTGTATTTCCTGAATTTCGGCAAAACCTGTATGAAGACTGATTCATGTTGATGTACCATTTTTCAGTCACAAAATAACTTGACTGCTAACCTCCCAAAGTTTGGCGCACATTTTGTTGGGCATCTAAATAAGTGGTTGACATCAAACTAACAACTGGATGACACTGCACTAACCTGCTCATATTGTTTATTTATCAAGGAAAATTCCTATTATGTCATTCATTGCATTCTCCGTACATTAGTGAAATTTAATCCAAGTTCACAGTAGCAGCCAATTTGTGTCAAACCTAATGCAGACATCTGTATCTTTAGCTCATGATTTTCATTAACCACAAACACAGCCACATCCATTCAGCACAGGTTACTCTTTGGTCACGTGTATACAGAACAGTGCATGATACAGAAGCATTGTGATGCCAAATGTCCAGTGACCCATCAGGGCATGAGCACCTTTCATCTCCTGAAGGAATAAAAAACCTTGCTTGGTGGACATGCTGTCTTTTCTGACTGGCCCCTCTGATAACTACAATTAACAGGCCACTTGTTTTCTATCAACTTATTCCACACTACATATTACATGGACACACTTGAATTTCCATTTGGTGTAATTACCCTTTTGCAAGCCCATATCTTTGCTTTCATTTCACTTTAGTGTCAGTTCAGCGCAGTCACACATGTAATCATCATACCATCCATTTGCAAGTCCCTGTGTACTGACCTACCACCTTTCCTACACCCCAGTTCTACCATGCTGCACAGGCATGTTTTCTTTTCTAACCATTTACAGTTCTTCCTTTCTTCATTCCTTTCGTATGCCTTCCGTGCTTGTAATACACATTTCATATAGTGTACCAACTTATTATGAATGTTTCTTCTGCTAAGTGACTACAATTGTCGACTTTGTTCACATCTTTCCTGTATCACTACCCTCATTTCCCATACACTCTACTCTTATACCTTCTTGTAGCTGAGGTCATATTCCACAAACGACTCTTCTCCACCTAGTTAGTCACTATCAAAAATGGGATATTCAGTTAGATGGACTGTGCAATAACGGAACACAGTGAACACATTTTAAATTAAAGAGTCGGGTTCATGAAAGACACGGAAAAGGTGGGCACAGCAGCATGATAATAAAGGACTCCATCTCTCTCTCTTTTTTTTTTTTTAAACAGATGCTATTTCTGAGGTTGAAGAAGCCGAACTTTCTAATTCTAATTCATCAAGACTCCTTTTTCTGGATTCTTTGCAGGAAATGAAATGTGCAAATGAGGGTATGCAGCATGAGGATAGGGAATATTGCTCATAATAAGAGTCATGTATATACAAGACGTGTAAAGCAGAGCATTAATGCCACAGAAAGTAAAAATTATGAACAAAACTGTGAACCAAGTATCACAAGACGAACTCTATGCATATCACTGTGTGATACAAGCATATAACAATGTAAACCCAGGACAATTAAATGAAATACATTTATGTCAGCCATGGCCACTATATAACCAATTTCCATACAAGAGTAAAAGAATCTAGGGAACTTGAAATCCATTACTACAGATGACAATGACCATATAGAAAAGAGATGCAACTTCAAATTTTATTGTCATGACTATTACAAAGGTGATACTATGAAATAACACTAAAGTGCTTTTAGACGATGTCTTCTGGTATGTCACACTATGAAATGTGGCAGATGGGTACGTATTGTTCAGAGAAACACACTACCTCCATCAGCTACCTTGCAGAGGCTAAGGGTTGCTCCAAAACATCAATACATATCAACAATCCTACATCACATTGCAGAAGAATGATGTCTGGAAACAATATGAAACTAAGCTGATAGGAAGCATGGGAGGTCATTTTGTGTGAGGAAACACAGGTTGGAGATCAACACTCACGTGATACTATACAATTTACTACAAATTTTAAAAAATTGGCTGACATCAAATAGTAAGAAAAGTCTCTCCAGCACAGCAGCTTTGTTAATAGCTGCTATTTGGTCCATAAATATGATCAATAATTGCATATTATCTTCAGAATCACATCTCTACTTTACCAACCTGGAAAGACAAAATTAAGAGGACATACATTCCACCAATGTATTTTGAAAATGTATTACGACCAGTATGAATCAGATTAAAGCTCCTAATATTTTTGCCAAGCCTGACCATTCTTCCCACTACATGCAGTCCTTTCACAACATTATGTTTACCTGCAACACAATTACTAACACAGCACAGAAGGAAAGAGAAAGACTTGGGTATACAATATTTCACGATACTGTTACACAAGGGACTGATATTCAGATTTCACATAATGTCTACATCTTCACTTTACAGTAAGCCTGTGCTGCTAATATGCTGGAACTAAAGGAATTTATGACTTATAAGATGAAAAATGTATTGTGACAAATGTACCACATGATTAGTTAAAAACATTTTTACAAAACATCAGACCCTAGTAAAACTGACTTCCACAGAACAGCTGTCATGTGAGAATACAGAATAATCCCTGCAATTCCAAAAATTATGTACAGAACCTTACACATCTTGGTGCCCATATTACTTCACTTTCTATCACTTTATCAGTTTCAAACTGTAGCTGGTGTAATACCTAATTAAGGCTATAAAGAACAGTTACATCCAGAAATACATCCATAAAGCAGGGGTTTGCAACCTATTACCTGCATTACAATGCATCTAACCCTCCCCTGCAAAAGAGAAAGTAGGTAGGAGGAAAAGGGAGATGTGTTTCAATGATTTCTGAAGCATTTACGTATCTGAGCAAACATTTTCATTCAGGAATTAAATGTGTGAAATTAAATTTTTTTTCAAGAATGGCAAAATCATTTGCATTTACACATATAACTAATTTTCCAACACACATAAATTTTCTCGCTATTAAAATGCATCCACAATCCTTGGATTAAAATTAAGTTGGGATGTCAATATTTTTAATTTATTCAAGTGCAGAGTGGGTGTCTGAATTTAAAAGCTGTTTACATGTTATTTCTGATGAACTGAAACATCGCAGAAGTGACAATGAGCATGCCTTACGACTATTTTGTTGTTACAGTGTGGTTAAAAAGTTCCATATTCAAAAAGGTTTACATGTGTTACAGCTACTTAAATGTAGCATTATTCAGCTGTTATTTTGTTCCTTGGTACCAGGTAAGTGTTTCATTTCTTTTGAATGATTCTGGAGGATTCTCAACAATGTTTGATGAATAATGGACAAACAACAGTAAAATAGAATTCAGTGATTTTGCAGCCTTCACTTAACTGCAAAACCTGTGTGGTCCACTTGCACTTAACTATATGACTAGCATGTACATTAAGGTTGCTGACCCCTGACTTACAGGAAAGGAACTGTGCAAAACACAATGTGTACATGAATTTATAACACAATTTTTTGTTTCACTTCAAGCGTGATACGAAAAAGTTAATACAATGCCATGAAACATAATGTATACAATTTAAATCTGAAAATCAGAATTCAATAAAATCAGTTTCTCACGCACATCTTGTGCACAGAAATCATCTTAGGACCCACTGAACTGCTGCCTGTATCAAGTCAGAGCAAAGACAGACAAGACAGACTGCTAGTGCAATGGAAAAACATACAAAGTTTACTCGACGGATGGAAATGCTCTGTTGTCAACAATGTACCTAGCAAAAATTTCGTTGCTGGACACAGATGAAATTAAAACACCAAGTACTCACTCAACAGAAACTGGATGAAAATGATGTCAAGCTTAAATATCCCCCTAAAAAATTTGATGACTGCTGCAGGAGAATGGAGTTTAAATTTTCAAATAAACTCAATTTCTAAAAGAACAATGAAAACTCTGTACATATGTACCAGGAATGTTGGCATAAGACCATTTCCAGAATCTGCTGCAACGGGGGTTACAATGTGTTTGTACATGTTAGGCTACAAATATGTTGGCTCTTCTAACAGTCCAGAACTGTGACCTGATTTTATGCAAGAAGCATACAACTCTTATGTCTGGCAGTTCAATGGTTTTCAGGAAGCCCCCAGAATAATTGCAAAAGAGGTCTGCATGGACTCTGGCCAGACCATTTAGCACAGGTAATGTACAGGTTCAAACTAATTAAGGGCCTGGTTATAATGTTAGCAATCAAACTTTGCATAAAACATTCTGGGTCTTCGAATGCCATTAAATTTACACAATGAAGTTATTCATGTATGTGCACCTTATGATCATGAAACAGAAAATTAACAAACAACGCAGGCAGCTGTGATGCTGCTTGTGCACTGTGAACCAATCAGCAAGTTATGATGTGTCTGCATGTCCAAATGAAGTAGCAAGTTGTTTATTTAATGCCATGATAATCACAGCATATTGTAAATACACTAGGTTTAATTTGGGCTACAAGACAGCTATTGCTCAGGTATAGGCAACATGTTTGGAGGTAAACTTCAGAGTTGGAACAAATGCTTGAGCCACGTCAGGTAAAATTCGAAGTTTTTGGCCCATGTAGCAGAAAAAAAAATTGCAGTCTGTGTGTGTGTGTGTAAAGAATGTTGCCTGTGGGTACACACTGAACACTATTGTATAAATGTACAATGCCGTGACTTGGAGACAGAGATACAACAAGTATTAATGTTCATTTCAGTACATTCATTTGCGCATAGCAACAGAAGTATATTCAGTATCAAATTATAAGATACAAATATCTAACAACAGACAAAACAGTGTGCTTAAAAAACAGCAAGAGGTGCCAGTTACACATGCAACATACAGTGATGGTCATGAAGAGAGGCCTGGCTTATTTACAGTGGCTTGTTCCCTTATCATGGCACCCCTTGGAACATCTACATACTGCCTTACAGCAAACAATATTTACTTCTGAATCTTGTGTTAACCCACACTACATGTAAGTTTACAATGACTCTGTCACTACCCCTGTCAGCGACATAAAATTCTAATAAAAGACAACATGAAATTTTTAAATTGTTAAAATTTAATTAACTTTCAACTTTCTTGAGAGGGATTTACTACATAGATCATAAAATTCAGTGAGTTCATTTTAGTGTATATACACATACACACTACACAAATCAACTTTTTTTTACCACTCAGGAGTAAAACACAGTTCTGATATTAGGTGTCCTGTGTAACATATGGAAAAGAAACATTTCTGTGGTTTACCCAATTTAAAAGGAAGAAATTTCTGTTGAAGATTATCCATGCTCCTTAGACCCACCATTATTCCCCATTGAAGATGTTTGGTTATTGCTACAACATGTAAATTATTAGACAGTGATGATAACCGTGAAATTGTAACTTACTCTTCTATCAGTAACACCAAATGAACATAACCCACTGTAATAACCTATTACAGGAAATAAGTAAGAGGCAGAAACATTGGAAACACTATGCACATGCCATGAAAACACAGGCAAGTGAGGATGCACAACGAGCAATCAGCTTCATGCATTAGCTGTTGTACCCTGGGGAAAGAAGCCCTGGTATCCGTTAAACAGGATGCTACAGACCCAGAAATGGTTTGGATGCTTTGTAAAGGTGAGATCTCTGGGCCCTGCTGGAAACTGGGGACCACAATTCCTCAGCTGTCCAGGCCACAGCCCAGTCACTATACTGACTCGGCTATCCCAGCTCTGTATAATGCTCAGAGGACAATAAAGTGGATGAACAGGTAATGGAAGACTGAGATTCTTATAGCAATGACTATGAAGACAGATGGCTTCTGAGATGTGACACCTTATAGTCTGGAAGATCAGTACCAATATTTGAAAGGATTTTTTTTAACATTCTATTTAATAGCACTGGTGATTGCCAAAATCATGTATGTAGTGTAGGTGATGGATAAATGAATGAATGAATAAATGAATATGGAGCACCACTGCAGTGACATTAACAGGGGAAAACCAAAGTACATGGAGACAAACACATTCCAGTCCCACTTTGTCCACAATACATCCCACATGGATGGGTATAGGTTTAAACCCAGGCCTCCAGCATGAGAGGCTGGCAACTACCTGCCTAAGCCATGACACAGTTCCCAAGGAATCTCCTGTCTCCATCATCTGAGCTGATGATTAAAGGCAGGATCTGGGGCTCATCTAATGCCTGTCCTTCACACCCAGTTTCTACCCTGAAGACAGAGGCAGCACATAACTCTGAAACTCGAGTATCTATTAAACTAAAGAGCATCACATAATGCTCAACCAACATCAGCTTTAGCTCACTGATCTCAGGTTTTAAAATATGATCAATGTAACTGAATGGCTGATGGTAGAATATGCTGCATATGAAAGGAAATATGGCACTCACATGGTATCATCAGTAACATATCGGGGGGGGGGTTCAAAGTGTTGAATATGCACTATATGACATATATGTTAAATTTAAAAACAAATTTTGTGTTATGGTTTCTGAAAAGAAACGAACATTGGCATGGGAGGTTACAGGAGCGACTATTATGATGACAGTCCTTTCAAATGTGGGGCCTTGTAGTTTAGTAATTAGGTACCAACTTTTCAGATGAATGTGTGGCCTCCATCCCAAGGACTAGCAGTCCACAGAGACATATTCTTGGAGTGCTAGTCCCTGAAGATGGAGGCAGTATGCTCCTCCAAAACGTTGGCAACTATTTCCCAGTCAACATGGCATAACATCTCCAATGATATGGCTCTTCAACAACACTGCAGTAAGAGTGCCTGATCTCGCATATTGGTGCCTATCTAGCAAACTACTGGGTATCACATCCCACAGGACAGTGATCTAAATGAAAACCTCGTGCTTACATCAAGGAGACAGCTAATTCTGAATGCACTTCAAGGATAAATGGTTGAGAAATATTTGGGCAAGCATGAAACACAACACTGCACTGTATTCACAGTATGCTCTGCATGGGGAACCAAACCATAAAAAAAAGGCCTACATCCCATGCTATGGAAATGTGACCTAGCAAATAAATCTATTACAATGTATCAACAACATTCATTACCGAACAAATAAAGGACCTGTAAGTGCATTTAAATGGTGGAAAGAGACAACATTTTATGAAAAACTACCGAGAATTAAGTAGAAAAAAATCATTCATAAACACAAAAATACCCACACAATTCTAATGTCTTTCAGTATTAATTACATATAAACATGAATCAGTTAATAATTATGGTCTCTTGTGAACATGCTAATAAACCTATGGATTCTGTAGGGATAGCAAATTTGACTAGATAAGAGACTGTCTGCTTCTCAGGAGGCACTCTGATCAATGGATCACATAGAACAATCATCTCTTGTACTAATCATGGCAACTGCTCTCAGGAACAACTCAGCTAGAGATAAATGGCCAGTAGTGACAGGGAACATTTCCTATGAGGAAACGAATGCACAAAACAGGAAAGGTCCTTAATTTTACTGCTCCTGCAATTACTGCATATTACATTAGACATTTTCAGCAGCATGTAATTTAGTGACACTGTCCAATGAGTAAACCTCTACTGGGTAACATGCAATAACTATTTTTTATTGCATGGCTGTGATGAAAAAACAGCTACAAAACTGACACTCTACTTCATTACATTCTGTGATATAATGTACACAGAATACTATGCAGCAGCAAGTTTGAACAGCCCTGCAATATATAACAGAAATGTAATAAAAATGGCATGTTATGTCACAAGGAACCATCTTACATACCCAGCAGAATACACATCCCTATGCTGGCACTATCTTTATGTTCCTGTCAAGTCCTCTTTTCATGTTGTCTTTGCATAATCTGTGACCAGAAATTATCCACTAAATTTACAATATTAACATGATTAAATTCTTGTGATCTGAATTTCTTTCATATGATGTCACACTTCTTTTCTTTCACTGTGGCCAAGTATTTTGTCATAATCTACAGACTAGAGCCAAATGTAAACTGTTCCCACAGACTACAACAAGAAACCTTGCTCAGATTGATACACATGGTAATAAACTTTTCACACTGTACAAACTCCTTCCTAACCCTCAATTCTGCATGACTGGTCTGAGACTTTACGTAAAAAACACCACCATGATGATTTACACAGTAGTTAAAAAACACTAATGAAACAACATGTCTGCACACCATGCACACCCACATTCACACACTGCATAGAAACCACAGGTCAATAATTCAAATATAAAAAAATCCGTGTTTACAATTTCATGTCAAATCACCTTCAAATTGCATGCAGCAATATGATGCGGGGCTTCAGTTTGTAGCACATGGTTTTTCTAGGGAAATGTATGGCATGTTTTAAATTACAATGCTAAAAGTATATACACTGAAACATGTACTAAAGAATAACTGTTAAGCTTCTATCACCCCTTTTGTACTATTTACCTTGAAAGTATTTATTTAGTATAGTAATTCCCACTGCCAGTTTTACTGCTGCAATATACATTACAACATTTTCAATTTTAGCTTCCAAAATAAAATATGAAATTTGTTGCATGATTCAAGTACATCCTACGCTAAGAAAAAGTCTGGTGGAATGTACATTATCCAGCAGAGAAATTATCTTCCTCATTTCTATTATTTACACACAAAATGGACAAGTCACTATAAAAGTTTCACTTTTTCTTATGATCATTCCCTCCACACTGCTTTGCAACAGCTTGCTTGGTTTCAATGTACAATAACAATCTACAGTAGAAAAAATAATATTTACAAACAACAGATATTCTTGCAAGGACACGCAAACAAAAGAAATTAGTTTGCCTTCAAATGTACAAAGCTGAAAGCACAAACGAGGAAGTGTTTTTTTAAGTCTCCCAGTATTATGTACACATTTTAATTCATCAATAACACTTCACACCCCAGAATAAGGGGTTTCACTATTCCCACTTCTACATGGCTGGCAATGATATTTTAAATCAACAGCAATGTTATCATAGAAAAAATGTACAACCTGGCCAGCTGGACCACACTCCAACCAAATAATGTTGGAGATATAAGTCTTCTGGAATTATGCCATGTCTAGCAGGCCAAGCCTTCACAGACTGCTGGACCCTGAAGATGGAGGCAGCACACTCCTCCAAAACATCAGTAGCTATTCACAAGGCAAAATGGCATAATCTCCTAGATGACTTGGCTCTTCTTTAACACCACTGCTTAGAACCTCAAATCTTGCAACATTCCTCATCTAAGATTTGAAGATAATGATTTCAAGACACTCTATCATCATTTCTTTCATTTCACTGTGTTATCAGTTTTGTCATGGTCTCTTCACAAAACAAAATCCACCTCAGAAACCAGACACTGCACACATACAACTGTTGGACTTGCAAGGCCTTTGACTATGTTACTATTACTACAAAAATAAATAAAAACCATAGAACTTACATATGTAACCGATGATTCAAATACTAAAATCTTGTTTTTTTCTTTTATACCTCTAACCTGGTCCCCAACACATCCGCCCTTCCGATTATCGATAGTCAGTGAAAAATCCAAGCTGACAATTACCTTTAAATTTGTTATTTTCTCCTATTCTTATTTTCTGATTTCCCAACAGATGTAAAAAGCAAATTTTAACAGTAGAAGATATCTTGTATACATAATATAAAAGTGAAAATCAGACAATGAGAGTCGGTATGTCATGTAGCAGTAAGCAGGCTGGTATGGGACAGCTACAGTGGCATGGGTAGGCACAATTTCTCTTGTAGAGAAATGTTAGGAGACTAGAGTTTTTGTTTGACTGGTGAACTGAATCAACATGTATTGATGCCCTACTTAAGAAAAGAAGTATGTTATTAATGCCTTTCTGCAAATAAAGGTTCACAGCTACAAGAGAGAATATTACACCCCACAGAAGTTTACTAAGTATGGAGCCTCCATGTACATTCAGAAAGGATTTCATACATGCACATCCTAACCTTAAAAAAAAAAATTATGCAGTGTGGACACAAGTTTTCTTTCTGTACCTGAAAAAAAATATTGCAGAACTCCAATTAGAACCACCACCACCACCACCACCACCACCACCCCCACTGCACCCCCCCCCCCCCCCCCCCCCCCCCCCCCCCCCCCACTCCCTTCCTTCCCCCTCTCTCCTTCCTCCCCTCCACCTTTTAAAATCATTTTTTTTT
>Ga0123355_10003769_pt1 | contig 21919 bp, 21 predicted proteins | sample TergutEmb28metaG_3_FD_89872 | JGI IMG/M metagenome (GOLD analysis project Ga0123355, IMG submission 89872) | Embiratermes neotenicus P1 segment gut microbial communities from Petit-Saut dam, French Guiana - Emb289 P1 | ecosystem: Host-associated > Arthropoda: Insects > Digestive system > Gut ... | reverse complement strand
GGCTATAGCTGAGGCCTTGCCAGAGATACTCCCACCTTTGCTTGAGGGAATCCTGCAAGTGATTACAGCTCTGGTTGATATGCTGCCAACGCTTATTCCAGTGCTGCTGGAAGCAGCGATGACACTTCTCATGGCGATAGTGGATGCGCTAGTAGAGATACTGCCACCTTTGCTTGATGGTGTAATAACTCTAGTCACGTCATTAGCTGACATGCTGCCAACACTTATTCCAGCAATATTGGACGCAGCAATTACACTACTAATGGCTATTGTAGATGCGCTGGTAGAAATTCTGCCACCACTAATTGATGGCGTGATCACACTTATAACAACACTCGCTGACGCACTGCCAACACTCATTCCCATGATTTTGGACGCAGCGATAACTTTGCTGCTAGCAATAGTGGAGGCTTTACCTACTGTGCTCACTGCTCTTATTGGTGGAGTAGTTTCACTGGTTGGTAGTGTGGCAAGAATGCTTCCAACGCTTATACCGTCGATACTTCAAGCAGCCTTGCAGCTGTTTATGGGAATTGCGCAAGCTGTGCCCACTGTTCTTGGTGCGCTGCTTTCAGCTGTTGGAAGTCTTATCACTTCTGCATTAGGGGCTATTGCTGGCTTTGCAGGTCAAATGGTGCAAGCTGGGGTAAATATGATTACCGGTTTGGTACAAGGTCTTATGAGATCTGCAAGTCGGGTAGTTAGAGCAATTGTGGATATCGCTAGAAGTGCACTAAGTTCACTCCTGGGTTTCTTTGGCATTAACTCTCCTTCAAGGGTATTTGCAAAAATCGGGACCAGTCTTTGTTCTGGACTGGTGTCAGGACTTAACAGTGGTGCTGGTGATGTTATTAAAGCAGTGTGCAATATAGCTGATGCGGTTACTGATGCTTTTGAAACCTCTGCTGACGCCTCATTTGACGCTCTGTATTCAGGTGCAAAGGCAATGAATATTGGTGGTACAGGTTACAGCTTTGCTGCTGCAGGTGCTGCTGATACGGGAAATACTTATCTGACCTTTAACACTCCTGTGACGGGCTACCACGACATACTAGCAGCTAATCGCAGCGCACAAAGACAAGCAGCAAGGAGGTAAGAATGTTTGATGCAAAAATATATGATGTCATCTTTGAACGCTTGGCTAAACTAAAGGATGACTATCCTGATGAAGGATATGATGACGGCAACTGGGATGCTACAGACGATGGGACTAACTCTTCTAATGGGGACTACGGAACTGAAACGTCCGTTCCTGAACCTAGGCCACCGCTGACGCATCCGCTTGCTAGTAATCCTAATGCCCTTACTATTGACATATTTGCTGTCGCAGGCGGGGACAGAGGGGGAACAGAGGACGCGCCGCGTGTTCAGATTTCTAGTCGTTCGCATAAGCAATTTGTGCTGGTGGGATATGACGGACTGACCTCGCCCTCTAGCGAACTTACCCACAACGACCATGCAATCTTAGATGGCGGGGTTGTGGGTGGTACCCGGGCACAGGCACGGCGAATTACCCTTGATTTTGTGGCGAACTGGGCGGACTACCCGTTCATTTCTTCACTGTTTCCCTTGGGTCAAAAAGAGGTCATCAAGGTTAATCGTGGTGGCACAGTAAGAGTCATCGAAGGCTACCGGGACGGACCTATCGAGGTCAGTGCAGCAAGCGCGCAGGCGACCCCTATTGTGTCGGTGTCCTTCCTGTGCCCTAGTCCCTACTTTAGAAACCATGCAGAGTTTAGCTCTACGCTTGATTCTGCCATGGGCGGGCTAGAGTACCGTACAGAATATCCTGTACATTACGGTACTTTGCAGGGCGAAGGCTCAGTCCAAGTCTACAATGGCGGAGACTACCCAGCGCCCTTCATTTTAACAATAGATCCCAACACAAGCGGGGTGCTCAGCCTGTGGGTTAATGGTGAAGAACTTGCTGTTATAAGCAATGTTTCATCTGGTAGAAGAGTTGTCTTTGACACCGTAAGCAAAATGCTTACTATGAACAGGCAAAAAAGCTTGCGTGATTTGATGCGTGGCACTTTTCCGACCTTACCCTTGGGGCAAAGCACAGTAGAGCTAAGGGGCGTTGCAGGTAGTTCGCGGATTGAGTTTTCAGAAATCTTTGAGGGGGTATAGGCGTATGGAACTATACCTATTAGACGTGCGCGGACAGCGCATGGCAATCTTGCCAGAATACGCTAGTCTTACCTGGCGCACAGGTCTTATGAGCTCAAGTGCTGACTTGAAAGTGCCTGTTAGCTGCTTCAGTGATGTTGCAAAAGCTACCTATCTTGAGCGCTCTGACACAGGTACTATTCTTTTCATTGACAGCAAAAAAGTCGTGGACAGAATGGGGGAGCGGGGATGCTATCTTTCTGCCTATGACCCTGTAGAACTTTTGCGCAAACGTGTGCTGTTTAGGACACATAATTTTGCTCATAGCCGGACAGAAATTGTTCGCCGGCTTGTCAGTGCGGGACTTGTAAATGTGGCAGATGTGCCCGGACAAAGCCGTGCGATAGATTTGTTCTCGAATTCTTTGACGAATATCCGGACAGGCCTTGCTTTGAATGAACAGGTCGTGTGCCAGATGTCTTGGGGCACGATCTATGAACATATCGAAAACCTGTTAGAGGGGCTGCCTGTACGCTTTTATAGTCGCTTTGATTCTGTGAGCGAGCGCATTATGCCAGCCTTGTACGAAGGGCGAAATCTTGCAGAAAACAGGGACGTAGTCCTTTCTGCAAAGTATGGCGATCTGTCTGATATCGAATACAGCTTTGAAAGTATTGACAGGAAAAATACCGCTATTGTTACCGGAAAAGATGAAGGCACAGGTGTCGCTAGACGCGTTACACATACAAGACTGCCCCTGCAAGTGCCTTACGGGGAACTGTGGGTAGATGCTAACGATATTGGAAGTGAAGATGGCGAGGGTAGACCCAGAAATCCCATTCCTGAAATGCAGGCGCGTGGTATGGAAGGCTTGCAAGCGCAGCCCTGCGAACATGCTTTGACAGCCTCTGTTAGTCAGAGGCGCTTTCAGTATGGGGCTGATTATCACGTGGGCGACCGGATTGGCTATGAAGCTTTTGAAGATGCAGAGATTTTTGGACAGACTCCTTCAGATGTGATTAGCGAAGTCGAAGAAGTCTTTGAGGGACAAAGCTCACGCATAAACATCACGATCGGCACAAGCTATCCAACTATTAGACAGCTATTAGAGAGGTCTTAAAACGTGCTGATTAAGGCAAGCTACAAGACAAGCTAGAAAACAAATCATTAGAGAGGAATTGAATAATGAGTAATCCAAATTTAGTAACACTGCCCTTTGATGGCACAACTGATAGTCCTAGGCCAGTATTTGCAGAGGACAGGCGCAGACTTTACCGTGATCTGTGGTCTGACATGGTAATCGAGAGACTGGTGTTTGTGCCCATGTCAGGAGCAAATAACTTTCGAATAACAGAAGGCGTGTTGCTTGCTGACGGTGCGTACGCACGCTACAGCGGACATGTCATAAATATTGGCACTAATCCATCAGCTGCAAATGTGCTAGTCGCAGTGATTGGTCGTGAGGAAGATGATTCTAGCAATGAGCAAAACATTGTGTTTCGACTTGCGAACCGCAGTGCTGCTAGCGCAACTCACGTTAATGGAAATCTGGTAGTAGCTACGGTCACAGGTCGTCCTGATGGCGGATGGAATCTAGTGGGCGTGCCTCCGTCACCAATCAGGATTCCTGATAGAACTATTGCTGGTACGAAGTTGACATCGAGGGCTGTTGGCAATTATGAGCTTGCAAATAATGCGGTGCAGGACAGAAATATTGCAAATAATGCTGTGCTTACAAGCCGTATTGCTGATAGGCAAGTCACCAATGCAAAGCTTGCAGACAATTCCGTATGCAGCCGGACAATTAATGGTAGGGCAGTTACGAATGCGAACATTTCTGGCAGGTTGACATCAGCACAGTTGCCCGCACGAAGCGCTGCCCGACCAACAATATTAGCCAGAAATGGTTGGACTGTTGAAATTAGCAGCTGGTCAAGACACTTTAATGTTGGCCACGGAAGCATTAACGTTACCCCACCTGCAAATTGGGCAGGGCTTAATTCTTCCACAGGAACAGGGGCAGATGTATTAGTTGGCATTGTAAACGATCCAGCCTTTATTCCAATTGTGACAGCGAATTTCACAGAGATGCAGTCTAACGCTGTGTTTAGTTTTTCGTCTACAACCGGTGAGCTCATTTTTAGAAGCAGCTCGCGTCCCTGGGGCAGTCGTGTTTCGCGCAATGTACGTGGTATGTACATGCTGGTCACACCTCTTGGGTAGGGACGTAAGTCTGCAAAGCTGACATTTTCAAGATTAAAACTAAATACAGAAAGGAGGCGCGACTCACGTGGCATTAGCTGAGGGCGCACTATCTGACCGTGAAGTGATTGAGGCTATTGCTGAACTTCGTGGCGATATAAGGCGCGTTGAAGAAAAGATCGATACTTTTGCTAACCCCTGTGACCTTGCAACTGAATCCTATACCATTGCGCGCCAAGTTCAGCACGAACAGGGCGTTTTAGAATCACAGGCTGACACTTTGTGGTGGGCAAGCAGTGTCATTTTTATCGCTGTAATAGGGCTGATTGTTCAGTCATTAGGAAAAAGAAAAAACGGAAAGGAAGAATAAAGATATGTACTGGTTATTATGTGAGAACTCGGCAAGTGCAAGGTATGTGCGAACAGTCTTGCAAGGATTTGTCGGATCTATTGTGGCGTATCTGCCACAAATTCTTGACCTGTGGCGTTTGCCAGAGTGGTTATCGCTGCTTGTTGTCCTTGTGGTGATGGCGATTCTTGCTCCGCTTATGGCAAAGCTGGGACAGCGCACGGTCTATCCATCATTTGATGAATGTGTCGTGTGCGATGCAGATGGCGCTGTCATTTCCTTAAAGCAAGCCTTAGAGGAATGCCCTGAAATGGGCACTATAGACGGGGTAGGTGATGACAATGGCTAGGCGAAGCAGACGTTACAGCATAAACGCTGGACACAGTGCTTCAAGTCCTGGTACGCGCGGCAATGATCGCATCGAACATGTTGAGGCTCGCTGGGTTACACCGCGTATGATTCAGCAATTGCAGAATCTAGGCAATTGGGCGGGTAACTCTACATCTGATGCTGCAACACAAAATGCAGTGCTGACTCAACAGCGTGATCGTGCTAGAGGTCACAGACCAGATTTTGTTATCAGCAATCACTTTAATGGGCATGGCAACGCCTCTGCTAGAGGGGTTGAGGTGCTGTATCGCAACGCGGCTATGCTGCCGCTTGCACGTGCCGTAAGTGCTGCTATTGCTCGCGAACTGGGGATTCCTAATCGCGGGGCAGTTAGGCGCACAAACCTGTTCTTTTTGAATAGTTTTCCCAGCAATGGGATTTTGATTGAGTGGGCGTTTATGACCAATGCCGCTGATATGAGGGCATGGGGTGAGCGCAGGACTAGTGCAGTGAATGCGGCGGCTAGAACGATTGCAGAAAATACCAATGGCCTGCTTTTGCGTCCTTCTGTAGTTGCACCACCTGCTGCCGCTGCATTTCGACTGATGCGGATTTTGCAAAAGGGGTCACGAGGCGCAGACGTTGTTCAGCTGCAGCAGCGACTAAATGCTTTAGGGATGAGGGACAGCAATAACCGCGCCCTTGCGACAGATGGAATTTTTGGACCGCTGACACGCAGTGCTGTACAGCGCTTTCAGCGTAATCGAAATATTGGTGTTACCGGGGCAGTTGGGTCAGTTACTGCTGGCGCCCTAGGTTGGACATGGGGAGGATAGTATGAATCACATACAGTTTGAAACAATCGAAGAATCTTTGGTGTTATGCGAGTCTTCTGAAGGCCTTGCCTTAGAGGCAGAATCACTGACACTTTCTGTGAGTTTAGATGATAGCTGGCAGAGTATGGACAAGGTATTTGTGCTGCTTAGCGGGGAAGGTTTACCAGCACCCAGACCGGTAGAGCTAGTGGATGGTGCTTGCCTTATTCCTGAGGTAGTGCTACAGAATGGCTGGTTTGTTGTTGCCCTTGTTGGGCAAAGTGGTGGCAGGACTGTCATGACTACAAATGGTCTTAGTGTAGATATGCCAAATGGTAGTGCGGTAGAGGTCGATTTTGCTCCTGCATCAATTGATCTGCTTGCATGGATGTGGAGCTGGTCTGAGAATGGTTTTATGAGTGAAAGTAGCGCTGGAGCTGGGGTGCCGGGACCGGCTGGACCTATTGGCCCTGCTGGCCCACAAGGTTCAGAGGGACCACAAGGGGAACGCGGCGCAGTAGGACCCGTAGGACCTGCCGGATCACAGGGTCCACAAGGACCTGTTGGGCAGAGAGGCGCAGACGGTACAAGTGTCGCCGTTGTGCAAGCTGCTAACCAGGCCCAGGCTATGGCTCAGTCGCAGGCAAATCCCCATAACGTTTACTTTTGGGTGTAGCCATGGGTACCGTAAAAAGTGGACATAGGCTAGCTGGTGCCGCTGCACAAGGTCAAGCAGTGGCAGGGCTTGCACAGGCAGGACAGATTTTTTATCGCAAGCCTGAGCAAGGCGGATCAACGCCTTTAGCAAGACCTTACGCCTTTGCATTAGACACATCTGATGGCATGGACGATTTTTTCTTTGGTCATCAGTGGGGTAGAGACTGGGGTTGGATGGCACGCATTGGTGAAGGTCAATATGCAGAGGCCATCATCGAATGGTTTGATGACGACGAAATGTACATTTGGGATACGCGCACAAATGGTGGCATGTTCTACGCACTTAAATTTGGAGACGAAATTCCAGCACGGCAAACGAGGGTTTTGATTGAAAGGATAAGCCATGTTTTTGATCAGATGTCACAAATTGATGCTCCAGGATGGAGAGTGTGTGACGCAGACTGGATAGTGGAGGTAACACGATGAGCACATTGAACTTAAGAATTGAAGTAGACACATCGCTGCCCTTTGGTGATGCGATGAGAAGCCTAAGACAAGAAATATCATGCAAGGCAAGTGATGCAGCGGCACTTAAAAATCCACTGCTTATTGCACCATGGCACGTAGGAATGGTGCTTGAAAGGGGACAACTTGTTAGATTTCGCGACCTGCTATTTAGGGTCACGCAGGCACATACTGCCAGACCAGACTGGATTCCTAATCACACACATACGCACTTTCAAAGAGTGATCGAAGACTCTGGTGACAAATACCCTGAGTGGACTCCTGCTCCCCCCTGGTATTTTGCAGGGGACCGAGTATCGCATGTAGGTAGAAGCTGGGAATCAGTTGTCAACAACAACCACTGGGAACCAGGCGCCCCAGGCATTGATGACCGCATTTGGCAAGAACTCACCTAAGCTGTAGAAGCTTTCTAAAATTTTTCCTATTCCTGAAGTAAAACCGCCCTAATTTAGGGCGGTTTTACTGTAAAATAGTAGGCTTGAGTACGCTTCCGCTACACGTTTGCCAGAAGTATGCGCATAGGATGCCTGCATGCTCTGATCATTTCAATGACACCGCTATGAAAGGAGATCTGCCCATGGCCTTAACACAGGCTGAAGTTCAAAAGATTGGACTGATTGCTCGCCTTGAGCTAACTGACGATGAAGTCGAAGGACTCCAGAAAGAGCTCAATACTATGTTGACCTACGTCGAGCAAATGAAAGAGCTCAATCTTGACGGGGTAGAACCAACTACTCATTCGACAAATCTTACTGACAGCTTGCGTGATGACGTGCTGGTGCCCAGCTTGCCACGCGAATCTGTGTTACTTAATGCGCCACAGGCAAAAGAGGGTGCATTTCTTGTCCCAAGGATCAAGGCTCCAGGGCAAGATGATTCTGCCTCAACAGAAAGGAGCGCATAATGTCTGAAGCACACACAAAAGACCTCAGCGCAAAGATTCCCTTTCTGCCTGCCGCAGAAGTCTCAAAGCTGGTTACCAGCAAAGAGATAAGTGCACGTGAAGTAGCGCAAACCATGCTTGACCGTATTGATGCTCTTGACAGCGAGATTCATGCTTTTAAGGAGGTCACCCCTGAGCTAGCTCTGAGCGCAGCCGATGAACTTGATAAGCGTATTGCTGATGGCGCGGACGCCGCTGAACTGGGTGTTCTTGCAGGGGTACCCGTTGCCTTCAAAGACAATATGAACATGGTTGGCACGCATACAACCTGTGCTTCGAAAATGCTGCAGAACTTTCAGTCACCCTATGATTGCACGGCAGTGCGCAAGCTTCTTGATGCGCACACCTTACCTTTGGGCAAGCTAAACATGGACGAATTTGCCTTTGGATCTTCTACTGAAACATCAGTGACAGGACGCACCTTTAATCCTTGGGACCAACAGCGTGTTCCCGGTGGTTCTTCGGGCGGTAGTGCTGCTGCTGTTTCTGCTGGTATGGCTACTATTACTTTGGGATCAGATACGGGTGGGTCGATTCGCCAGCCTGCAGCCTTTACGGGTACGGTGGGACTTAAGCCCAGTTACGGTCGTGTTTCGCGCTACGGTTGCATTGCCTTTGCTTCTTCGCTTGACCAGATTGGACCTTTCTCTCACACGGTACGCGATAGCGCACTTGCCCTCAGTGCTATTGCAGGAAAAGATCCTCTGGATGCAACGAGCCTTAGCGTACCTGTTGATGACTACGTACAAAACTGCGATCAGGGCGTTAAGGGCATGCGCGTTGCTTTGGCAACTGATTTGCTTGACCAAGAAGGTCTTGACCCGCGCTTAAAGCAAGAGGTATTGAAAAGTGCTGAAGTACTCGCAGGTCTTGGCGCAGAGATCATTGAAATCACCTTGCCATCCACAAAGTATGGGCTTCCTGCCTACTATGTGTTGGGGCCAGCCGAGGCTTCTAGCAATATGGCACGATTTGATGGCATTCGCTATGGTCACCGTGCTGAGAATGCAGAAGATGTACTTGATCTATACATGCGTAGCCGCAAAGAAGGTTTTGGCGCAGAGACAATTCGCCGCATCATGATTGGTACCTATGTGCTTAGCTCAGGTCACTATGATGATTACTATAGCAAGGCTCAAAAGGTGCGTACCGTTATCAAGGGCGATTACGAGGCCGTTTTTGCCCGCGCTGATGTATTGTTGACACCATCGACGCCCACACTGCCCTTCAAGTTTGGAGAGTTTGCTGACGATCCTGTTGCCATGTACCTCTCTGATTACTACACGATCCCTGTGAACATGGCAGGTATTGCAGGGATGTCTTTGCCAACAAGCCTTATAGATGGTCTTCCCGCAAGTGTCCAACTGGTTGCTAACCACTTTGAAGAAGCCAAATTGTTCCGCACAGCTGCTGTCTTAGAAGAAAGCTTTGCCTTTCCCTACAGCAGTGTTCCTATGAACCACGTATAGCTTGACAGTTGTAGAAACTCGAGATTTTTAGGCAGTATAGAGACAAAACCTTATGGGATTATTCAAAAAACTATATCGAAAGAAGGATGCTGACAAGGGTGCAGCAACAGATACTGGCGCGGCCAGTGCATCAGATGCTGACAAGGACGTGGCTGGTGCGCGCAATGAAGATGACGCAGCATTGAGTGATCAGCTGCAAGGTCTGCGCGGAGAACTGAAATCAACACTCCCTGAACCAGAGCAATTCTTAAGTTTTGATCAAGCAGTTGCTGACAGAGAAGGCAGCGACGAAGACGACGAAACTGCACCGGGCAAGTTTCCCAACTCACCACGGGTACTTCTTCGTTACGGGGCAATCACCACCGTTGCTGCCCTGCTTATCGTCGGTGTTCTTGTGATCTTCTTGCGTGTTGATGTGCCAAACGTTATAGGACAGACTGCTGTCGAGGCCAGTGAAGCCATCGCAGGGGTAGGGCTTAATGTTGAAATTTTTGAGGAAGAAACTCTCGACGTTCCTGATGGTCAGGTTATGACAACATCCCCAGGTCCGGGTGAAGCAGCTATGCGCGGTACTACGGTGGTAATTCGCGTTGCACAAAATGTCAATGAGGTCGCAGTTCCTAATGTCAGAGGAAAGACCTTGATAGACGCGCGAGAAAGCCTTACTTCACTGCGCCTTACTACTCAAGTCAAGCGGACCTTTGATAACTCGGTGCCTGAAGGAACGATTGTCGGCTTTTTGCCCACTACAGGTACTTTAGTGCCCGCAGGATCTAGTGTGACTCTGCTTGTTTCTGCAGGTACGCTTGATACAGCTATTGAAGTCCCGCGCGTCATTGGTCTGACTGAGGACGCTGCCCGTAGTGCGCTCGAGCAAATGGGCTTCAATCCTGTCTTTTACTATGCCTATTCTAGCCGTGGCGAGATTGACTATGTCGTAGCTCAAACCCCTGGTGGAACAAATACCGTAGCACCTGGTTCACCGGTGCTTGTCATGGTGTCAATGGGTAACTCTACCTCAGGACTTGCAGTCCCAGATATCACAGAACAGGATAGGGCGGTAGCTAGCACGAACATCACAACCAGGGGCTTTTTGCCTGAAGGCTTTGGCATTATTGATGACAGCGTGGCGGCAGGTATTGTTATTTCTCAGATGCCTCCTGCGCAGGACAGCTTTTTGCGCAGTCACGAATCAGTTGGCTTTCTGTTTTCGATGGGTGGGCAAATCCAGGCAGAGGTTCCTAGATTGCTTGGGCTTAGCCAGGCAGAAGCCTTTGAGCTTGTTCGTGATGCAGGATTTATGCCTGTACTTGCTGCTTCTAGCGTAGCAGCGCACAACGACCTCGGTCAGGAACATATGGACCTTGAGGGAAGCGTTATTACCCAGCAATTTCCCGCGGCGGGCAGCCAGTATCAGATTGGACTTCCCGTTTTAATGTATTTGCCAGCACAGGATTAAGCCGAATTAGCGACGTAAGGAAAGGTAGTTACTATGTCTAGAGACTTACAAGAAGTGCTTCAGGATTGGGAAGCAGTAATTGGTCTTGAAATCCACACAGAGATAACATCAGCAAACACCAAAATGTTTTGCGGTTGTCCTGTTGCTTTTGGCGGCGAACCTAATACACGCACCTGCCCAACTTGCGCAGGTTTACCAGGGGCACTGCCAGTTCCCAATGAAAAGGCAATCGAATGGACAGTGCTCTCAGGGCTTGCTATCGGTTGTGACATTGCTCGCTGGAGTCAATTCAGTCGCAAAAACTATTTTTATCCTGACATGCCGGCAAACTATCAGATCTCGCAGTTCGATACTCCTTTTTGTTTTGATGGTGAAGTCAACATTGAGGTAAGTGAGAAATTCGTTTGGCAGCGCTATGATCGTGAAGAAGCACAAAACATCCAGCTTGATGAAAAAGAAGGTGGCTACCTGGCGCGTATCGGTGTTACACGCATTCACCTTGAAGAAGATACGGGAAAGATGATTCATATTGGCTCAAGTGATGGTCGCGTTACTGGCGCAACGGCTTCGCTTGTTGATTTTAATCGTGCAGGCACTCCCTTAATGGAGCTAGTAACTGAACCCGATATTCGTACTCCCGAAGAGGCACGCCGCTTTGTCGCAAAGATTCGCACGATTTTCCTAAGCCTTGGGGTATCAGATTGCAATATGGATGAAGGTTCCATGCGTGTTGATGGGAATATATCGGTTCGTCGTCGTGGCACTGAGGCTTTTGGAACTAAGACAGAGCTCAAGAACATGAACTCTTTGCGCGCCCTGCATGATGGACTTGCCTGCGAAATCCTTCGCCAGGTTGAACTAATTGAATCAGGGGGAAAGGTCACCCAGGAGACCCGACACTATGATCCGCTTACAAAGCGCACTTCTTCACTGCGCTCGAAAGAAGACGCGCAGGACTACCGCTATTTTCCAGAGCCAGATATCGCACCTGTCGTGCTGAGCGATGAGCAGATCGAAGCCATTGCCCAGCAGCTACCGGAACTGCCTGATCAGCGTAAGGCACGCTTGATGAGCGAGGTCGGTTTGCCAGCTCATGATGCAGGAGTGATCACAGGCGATGTTGATTTGGCAGCATTTGTTGATGAGGGACTTGCAGCCATAGGCAAAGATCGTCTTGAGGCACTGGCTAGGCCTTTCGTAAACTTGATTCTAGGTGACCTAAGCGCATACCTTAACGCAGAAGGAATCACTGCAGCACAAAGCAAGATAAGTAGCACTGACTGCCTTGACCTAGTCATCTTGGTGCAAGAGGGTAGCATCAGTGGCAAGCAGGCAAAAGAGGTCTTTGAGCTGATGCTTGACACAGGGGATAGCCCTGCAGCTATTGTAGAAAAGCGCGGAATGAAGCAGCTTAGTGACGCAGGGGAACTTGAAACTATTATTGCTGCTATTGTTGAAGCAAACCCTGACCAGGTAAGTGCATACCGTGGTGGAAAAACAGGACTGATGGGCTTCTTTGTTGGACAGGCGATGAAAGAGACTAAGGGACAAGCTAACCCCAAGGTGGTAAATGAAATTTTAGGAAGATTGCTGGCATAATATGGTGGACAATTTGCTCCTCCTAGACCTGTATCAGCTGACTATGGCGCAGGGCTATTTTCGTGAAGGCAAGCAAGATATGCAGGCTTCCTTTACCTACAGCTTTCGCGAAAATCCCTTCGGTGGTGGCTTTGCCCTTTTTGCAGGCATTGAAGAAATGCGTAAGCAATTGAGCGAATGGAGATTTAGCGAAAAGGATAGATGCTGGCTTGCAACTATAAAGGCAGAGGACGGCACAGACCTTTTCGGAGCAGATTTTCTTGATTGGCTGGGGGCTCAGCGTGCAAACTTTGATTTAGCAGCAGCCCCTGAAGGAAGTATCGTGTTTGCCAGGGAGCCCCTTGTGCGAGTAACAGGCCCCTTGATTACCTGCCAACTGCTCGAGACTACCCTTATGAACCGCCTAAACTTTGAGACACTTATTGCCACAAAGGCTGCGCGCTGTTATGTGGCAGCAGGTGGTGACCCGGTTTTAGAGTTTGGGCTTCGCCGTGCCCAAGGGCCTGATGGGGGCATCAGTGCTAGTCGCGCGGCCTACATTGGGGGTTGCAGCGCGACCTCAAACCTTGAGGCAGCACGCAGCTTTGGCATTCCTGTAGCAGGAACCCACGCGCATTCTTGGGTAATGGCCCATGACAGCGAAAAGGAAGCTTTCGAGGCGTGGATACGCTCCTCTGCAAATAACTCAGTTCTCTTGGTAGACACCTACGATTCTTTGAAGGGCATTGCCCAGGCAATCGAAGCGGGCGCAGCACTTCAGGCATCGGGAGGCACCTTTGCAGGAATTCGCCTAGATTCAGGCGACCTTGCCTGGCTGTCAAAGCGTGCGCGCAAGATGCTTGATGCAGCAGGATTAGAACATGCAAAGATCTATGCAAGCAACGACCTAGATGAATACATCATATCTAGTCTAAAGGGACAGGGAGCATTGATTGATTCCTGGGGCGTGGGTACGCGCCTAGCAACAGGAGGCACGCAGTCAGCCTTGGGCGGCGTTTATAAGATGACAGCCTTGAAAAAGGATGCTGCAAGTCCGTGGGAACCAAAAATTAAGGTATCTGACCAGGCCATTAAAACCAGTACTCCAGGTGTTCAAGGGGTGCGCAGATACTTTAATGAGAGGGGCAGGCTTATTGGAGACATGATCTATGATCTGGAAAATCCTCCGGCGAAAGGTGAGCAAGCCACTATTATTGATCCGCATGATATGACGCGCAGAAAAAGTTTTGCGCCAGAACTTGAGTGTATTGAATTGCTGCAGCCTCAGCTTGAGGATGGAGTAGATGTCGCACCTGCCCGTGACTTGCACCAGATCCGGGCGACTGCGCTCAGTAATCTGGCTGCACTAGATCGTAGCCACCTGCGCTTTATGCAGCCGCACCGCTATCCTGTTGGCCTAGAGCGCTCATTGTTCGAAAGGCAGTTAGAAATGATAATTGCCCACAAAAGTATCTGATAGCAAGAAGCATTCATTCTCTGCGCCTAAAGTAGCAGTGAATATATAAGAGGGGGACAAGAAAATGTCACAGACACAATCACAGGCACAGCTAGCCGTATTTATAGATTTTGAAAATCTTGCTGTGGGAATACAGCAGCAAGAGGGGAATGGCAGACGCCGCAAGCGCACTGAAAAGCTGGACATGCAGCTTATTCTCGAGCGTCTAGTAGAAAAGGGAAAGATTGTCGCAAAGCGTGCTTATTGCGATTGGCAGCGCTTTCCCGAATATGTTGTTCAGCTGCACGAATTAGGTATCGAGCTAATCGAAATACCTGATAGATATATGACAGGCAAAAATTCCGCAGACATACGCCTGGTTGTAGATGCTCTTGAAATGGGATTTTCGAAAGAGCACATTGACACCTATGTTATTGTGTCAGGCGACAGCGACTTTTTACCACTGGTAAGCAAATTGCGTGAAAATGGCAAGACCATCATCGGGGTAGGCTTGAAGAATTCGACCAGTGATCTGCTTGCTAACAATTGCGATGAATTCATCTTTTACGATGATCTGGGCACAGGCGGCGATATGCCAAAAATCGGAGACAATGTTACGCGCAAGCAGCGTCCTGCTTATAAACTGCTGTTTGAAACAATTGATGCTATGCAGCGCGAAAGTACCGCAAAAATGCACAGCTCTCTGGTCAAAGATACGATCCGTCGTAAGAAGCCACAATTTTCAGAGCGCAGTTATGGATATCGTAGCTTTAATCAGCTGCTTGAAGACGCCCAGTCAAAGGGTTACCTCGAGATTAGCAAAGATCAGCGCAGTGGCACCTATGTCGTGGAAGGATTCGTCAAACAATGAGCATAGGCACAGAAACGCAGGCAGACGCAGAGGCTCAGGAAGGTGTCGAAACTGGCACCGAATTGCGCGTAAAGGACTTATTTAAGCGCGCAGCTACAGATCGCCAGCAACGCAAAGAGCAGCTGGGCAAATTGGTATCTTATCAGTCCTTGGCTTTTCCAAGTAATGATCCAAAGCAGTCGGAAGAGTGCGCCCAGGCAGTAGCAGTCATGTTGCAAGAACTAGGTTTTTCTGACACTGAAATGCTTGACGTTGGTGGACAGAATCCAACTGTTTGGGCAGAAACTAGAGTAAATGAAAGCGCCCCTACGGTATTGCTCTACGCACATTATGATGTGCAGCCAGCACCTTTAGAACAGGGCTGGGACAGTGATCCTTGGACTATGGTCGAGCGCGCGGGACGTCTTTTCGGACGTGGCACGGCAGACGATAAGGCTGGCATTGTTCAACACCTTTCTGCACTGCGTGTAGTTTGCGCGCACTACGGTTTAGATGGTGTGGACCAGCTTCCCTTTAACCTTAAAGTCTGCTTTGAAGGCGAAGAAGAATACGGTGATTCGCTGCCAACTTACATTCCTACTGATGCGAAACGCTTTGCAGCAGATATCTTTCTTGTCTGCGACGGTGGCAACCTAGAGGTCGGCAAACCTTTGCTACAAACAACGCTGCGCGGGGTAGCAGAACTTACTTTTTCACTGCGTACTTTGCCCAATGCTCAGCACTCAGGCGCTTTTGGAGGACCAGCCCCCGACGCCTTTCTGGCTTTAACACGGCTAGTGCAAAGCATGTATGACGTGGCCGGAAACACTGTTATTGACGGCGTAGAAAGCACTGACTATTCAGGCGGTATAGACTACAGTGAAGAACTGTTCCGCCGTCAAATTGAACTATCGTCTGATGGTGAGCTAGTAGGAACAGGTAACATTGCTTCGCGTCTGTGGACGCGTCCTGCAGCAACTGTTGTGGGGGTAGATATGCCCAGTGTTAAGGCGTCGTCAAATATTGTTATTCCAGAAGTGAGCGCAAAAATATCACTACGTTTTCCTCCGGGGCAAAGCGGTGCAGAAGTACTGGACGCTTTGAAGAAGCACTTGCAGGCACAGGTTTCCTGGGGTGCAGAGCTGACTTTCACAGATGAAAATGTCATGAATGCTTTTGCAGCGGGCAGCCTTGATGGACCCTACACAAAACTTATGCAAGAGTGCCTGACAGCAGCCTTTGAAGTCCCCTGTGTCGAGGGCGGTAGCGGAGGCAGCATTCCTTTACTAGAAGTGTTGCAAAAGGTTTCGCCAGAAGCAGAATTCCTCCTTTTTGGCCCTATCGATAATGAGCACGCAAACATACACGGCGCTAATGAAAGTGTTTGTGAAACAGAACTAGAGAACTGCACTAAGGCAGAATCCCTGTTCATGAGCAGACTTGTCCGCCAGGCTTAGCGACTAGGCTCAGTGAGTAGGCTTGGCGTATAGGCAGCGGACTTGCAGTTTCGCTATGAGATAATGAAGCCTTGAAATTTATCGTGAGGTTTGCAATTCCTTGAAACAAAGGCGAAGGAGACAAAGCACATGCCAGGAGTAGTACTGCTAGGCGCTCAATGGGGCGATGAGGGCAAGGGTAAAATCACCGACCTTCTTTCGCGAGACTACGATTACGTGGCACGCTTCCAGGGAGGGAATAACGCGGGGCACACTGTAATAGTGGGTGATCGCACACTTAAGCTACACCTTATTCCCAGTGGAGTTATGTATGACAATGTCACACCTGTCATTGGCAATGGCTGTGTCCTTGACCTTAAAGTATTGATTGACGAGATCGACCGTGTTGAATCAGAGGGCATTAGTTGTGAGCGTCTTATTATCAGCAGTAATGCCCACATTATCATGCCTTATCACCTTGCCCTAGACGAAGCAAGCGAGCGAAGGCTGGGTAAAAATCTTATTGGCACCACTAAGCGCGGTATTGGTCCTGCCTATCAAGATAAAGTGTCACGTATGGGACTGCGTATGCAAGACCTTTTTGATCGAAGTATTTTCAAAGAAAAGGTTGCAGCTGCCTTGATTGAGAAAAACGATGTCCTTGCAAAGGTCTATGGTCTGCCCACCTACACGGTAGAAGAAATCGCTGCAGAATATGAAGCTTATGCTGATCGCCTTAAGCCTTACATCAAGGACACAGCGCCACTACTTAATGAGGCACTTGATAGGGACGACTGGGTGCTCTTTGAAGGGGCACAGGGAACTCTGCTCGACATCGACCATGGGACCTACCCCTTTGTAACCAGTTCGAATCCCACCGCTGGTGGTGCGTCTATCGGTACAGGAGTCGGTCCCACGCGCATGGACCGTGTCCTCGGTATTGCCAAAGCCTATATTACCCGTGTTGGATCAGGCCCTTTCCCGACAGAACTGAGCTGTGCAGACGGTGACACTTTTATCACTGTGGGCAAAGAGTTCGGTACAACAACAGGTCGTCAGCGCCGCGCAGGCTGGTATGATGCCGTCATCACAAAGTATGCCGTGCAAGTTAACGGTCTTACTGACCTCTGTATTACAAAACTCGACATTCTTTCTGAATTTCCTACTATCAAGATTTGCACTGCGTACGAACATCTAGGGGAAACCTATACTACGGTTCCTGGGCACCAAAGCGCTTTCCATCATGCAAAACCCGTCTATGAAGAAATGCCGGGATGGAACGTTGATATTAGCGACTGCCGCCGCTTTGAGGATCTACCTATCGAAGCGCAGAATTATATTGCGCGCCTTGAAGAACTTGCCGGTGTACCTGTTACGATGATCGCTGTAGGACCTGATCGCGAACAGACTATTCACCGCGGCTTCCTTCAAAGAGAAGGGTAGACGCATTCATGAACATCCTAGTCATTGGTTCGGGTGGGCGCGAACACGCCATAGTGCGCGGGCTTGCTGCCAGCACAGAAGTGGAAAACATTTACGTAAGCCCTGGAAATGGCGGCACGGCACTTGAGGAAAAGGCCACCAATGTTGATTTGAGCGAACTGACTGCCGAAGGCGGCCTTGGGACGCTTGAAGGGCCGGCAGAGTTCGACCAGGATAGCCCAGACACGGCTCCTTCTCCAGAGCTGCGCTTTGCGCGAATAAATGATGTCGATCTGGTTGTTATTGGACCTGAAGCTCCATTGGTCGACGGCCTTGCTGATGAGCTTCGCGCAGCAGGTATTGCCACCTTTGGGCCAGGTGCCGCAGGCGCACTACTCGAAGGATCAAAGCAGTTTAGCAAAGACTTCATGTTCACCTATGGCATCCCGACTGCTGCTTACGGGGTATTTACCAAAGAGGAGCGCGACGCAGCGATTGCCTGCTTAGAAGATTTCTGTGCAGATGCCGATCCCACTAAGCCAGCAGCTGTCATCAAGGCAGACGGTTTGGCAGCGGGCAAAGGGGTCACCGTTGCAGCCACTTTTGAAGAGGCACGCGCCGCCCTAGATGAATGTTTCGATGGCCGTTTTGGGGACGCGGGCGACAGCGTAGTTATCGAGGCCTGCCTTACAGGTGACGAGTGTTCTATGATCGCTTTTGTCGACGGCTTGACTGTTTTACCCCTTGCCCCCTCTCAGGATCATAAGCGCGTGGGAGAGGGCGATATTGGCCCAAACACGGGGGGTATGGGTTGCTATTCACCCGTTCCAAGCGTCACAGATAAGCAGCTTGAAGAAATGACTGCAATTCTTGAGCGAACTGCAGCAGCGCTTGTCGAAGAGGGTATCGAGTATCGAGGCATTCTCTATGCTGGCTTTATGTTGACCGAAGACGGACCTCAGGTGCTCGAGTTCAATGTGCGCTTTGGTGATCCAGAAACACAAGTGCTCTTGCCACGCTTAAAGACCGATCTTGCTGCGGTCATGCTAAAGACTGCCCGCGGTGAACTTGCGGGAACAACGCTTGATTTTAGTGACTCTGTTGGGGTTAGCGTGGTCATTGCCAGTGCAGGATATCCTGGAAGTATTAAGACAGGTCTTCCTATCACAGGCATTGATGTAGCTGTCCAAGCTGCGAAAGAAAAATATCCACAGGCAGACATTCAGATTTACCATGCAGGGACTAAGTTACTTGAAGATGCCCGTGGCATCCAAGAGCTCGTCACTGCAGGCGGCCGTGTGCTTAATGTCACAGTGCTCGCACAGACCTTTGAAGAGGCGATTGCTGCGGCTTACTGTGCTGTTGGACATGTAGAGTTTGAGGGAGCCTTCGTTCGCAACGACATCGCCCAGCGCGCGCTTAATTAGTATGTCCAACTCTAACGAGGTCACCAAAAGATTTTTTCCGCAGGCCAGCCGGCATGTGCAACTTTTTTTTGGGGCAGTGCTGTGGCTTTTTGCTGCTGGCATGATTTTGCGTCAGGCAATGGTATTTCTTTCATTGGTGGGCACTGAATACTGGTGGATACCTCCGCTGGGAATGGTACTGGGACTTTTGAAGGCCTACTGGCTTATGATTCCCAGTGCTGCAAAATCGATTGAGCGCATTCGCGGAAAAGGCCGCGACTGGCTGTTTAACTGCTTTTCATTAAAGACCTACCTAACCATTGGTGGCATGATTGCCATAGGCACTATGCTTCGCACCCTTGGTCCTACTGACCATTTTGCCTATCAGGCCTTTCTTGCAGTCCTGTACTTGACCATTGGTATTGGACTTTTTATCTCAGTTGGAGTATTTTTGGCAGCCATGCGCAGAGGAATTGCCATTGAGAAAGCTAGCCAGAAAGAAGAAGCTTAGCTAGCAGGGCTAGCACTAAAAACTAAGAACCTCTGTAGGGGTCACAATATAGTCCATGCAAACATCATGCTTTTCTGCAGGGATCTCATCATACAGACATTCGTCGTAACTTATGCCGATGGCAAGCGCCTTTTCTGAAAGGGTGGGAAGGTAATGATCATAATAACCCTTTCCGTACCCTAATCTGTTTCCGCGACGATCAAAGGCAAGACCTGGCACCAGTATGACAGCAATGTCTTCTGGTAGAACAAGTTGCGCGCTATCTTTGGGTTCAGGAATACCATAGCTGCCCGGCGCGAGTTCTTCTAAGAGGGCAAAGTGCATGGATAGAGTGTTCCTGCCTACAACGCGTGGAAAAGCCATGCGAGGACGATCTACTTCCATACGGCAAAGCAGGTCAAGGAAGGCATTAGGGTTGATTTCCCCCTTTGAAGGTGCGTAGCTTGCAAAAACAGGGGCAGAACTGGGGGAGAGGCTCGTCTGCCCATTCATGCTAACCTCAAGGATGTCCCAGACCGTAGGTATGCCAACCAAATGACATGCAATTGCAGATGCTGCCTCTAGCGAAGCACTGGCATCTGAATTATCGTCAGCAATCTGTACGCGCTGGGCGCGTGCTTCTGCACGCAGCTGAGCCTTCTTTTCGAAATGGCACACGGCCTCTGTACCGCGAGTACTGTTTTTGTCGAAATTGCTGGCAGGAGACATAGTTTCTACTTCTCTTGTTCCCTCAAGATTGCCTCTACAAGTTGTGCCCATCCTTCCCCCTGTGAACCTTCGGTGACATAGGCATTAGGCATGGCTCCAAGTGCTTGAACCATATTGGGCGAGCCCAGCGAATTTTGCAACATAATGATAGCTGCAACATGGGGACCGCATTCGAGGTCTGCCATGCCGTCACCAACCATGAGGGCTTGATCTTTACTGAGGCCTCTGCGGGCCAGGTCAGCTTCAATCGCAAGGCCTTTTGTAGCACCTGTTGGGGTTAAATGGTAGGCACGAATCGGCTCGTCACTTTTTATCAAAGTGTGCGCAGAAGGTGCGATGACACCGTTTTCAATTAGCGTAATAGGGATATCAAGGTCACTGAAAAGCTTGTTTGCATCGTCAGTGTCTACACGTCCGCGCAAGACATTAGTTGCCTGCCTGTTCACATTCCAGGGGCTATGATATTCAATCTGCCCTGGGTAAGCCTCGAAAAGACGATTCATTGCTCCGCTTGCATTGATTATGTCAAGCGGCGAGTTTTTTGGCCCTAGCTGCGCACGTATCTCATCTGACCACAGCGGCGTGTCATAGATGTTTTCACGCGTGCCAGTCTGTGCATTCCAGTAAGACCGTACGGCTCCTGCTTCGCCAATAAAATCATCCCAGCCTAAAAGCCGCGAAATCTCAATAAGCTGCGTTACGCTGCGCCCCGTACAGGGCACAACTTCAAAGTCAGGGCTTAGGTTTGCCTTGACAATTGCCTGTGCCGTAAGGGCACTGGGCTGGTTCTGGCTATCAATTAGTAGGCAGCCACGTTTACCCAGTATCGTTCCGTCAATATCGGTATACAAAACCTTAACGCGCCGAAGGATATCAAGTAGCTCTCCACCATTTTGTTGCGCACGTTCTAGTTCTGTCTGAAAATTTTTCACTAAGCCATCCTTTGCTATTTTCTCAAATCAAGCCTTCATTATACCCTCTGTCCAGTCTGACAGCAGTTAACAGCTTTCAAGCATTTTGTGGAGATTTCACCACTGTTGTTACGGCATAAAGTATCATTGAGTATTGCACTTTAGTGTGCGGCTAGATTTGAACATGAGGCCTCCGTGGCTCATACAGAAAGGGTTTTCGATGTTTTTTGATCCAACCTTCATAGCGATTATGATTTTTGGAATGATTCTTGGCGGTATTACTCAGTGGTATATCAAGAGTACTTTCAAGAAATACAGTAAGTCAGGTCTTGCACGACCAGCAACAGGTGCGCAGGTTGCTGCAACTACGCTGCGCAAAAGCAATCTGCCCATTGCTGATCCTAGCGGATATGTAGGTGCGACTGCTTTTGGCAAGCGCCCCGTAACGATTGCACGCTCGACTCAAGGCAAGCTGTCTGATCACTTTGATCCGCGCAGTAACACAGTTGCCCTGTCTGAAGAGGTACATGATAAGAGCAGCATTGCCGCTGCGGCCGTAGCTGCCCACGAGGTAGGACATGCGGTTCAGACAGCCGAAGCCTACTTGCCGGGACGTATTCGTTCAGCATTAGTGCCTGTGGCAAGTTTTGGCTCATCAATATCAATATGGCTTATCCTTGCAGGTCTTGTTATCTTTAGCGGAACAGCATTGGGCGTAAACCTTATGTGGGCAGGCGTTGCACTTTTTGCAGCAGCTGTACTTTTTCAAATAGTGACACTGCC
>Ga0123355_10003768_pt1 | contig 21928 bp, 21 predicted proteins | sample TergutEmb28metaG_3_FD_89872 | JGI IMG/M metagenome (GOLD analysis project Ga0123355, IMG submission 89872) | Embiratermes neotenicus P1 segment gut microbial communities from Petit-Saut dam, French Guiana - Emb289 P1 | ecosystem: Host-associated > Arthropoda: Insects > Digestive system > Gut ... | reverse complement strand
CATCACCCAGCTTAACTGCCCCACAGACCGAACTATGGTCACAGACGCTAGAGACAATCGCTCATATTGGGTACAAAGACTCCCGGACGGGAACTGTTGGATGCTTACCAATCTAGCTTATGCAGGGGGCGGAAATGACTATTTTGGGGATGTAATGAATGTAGGCACTACCCCAGGTACTCTTACTGCTGGTACATCTGCTCCTGGCATACTTACCCCAGGTGTAACTGGTGCTGGTCAGGCTTGTCGAGGAGATAGTGCATCCCTAAACGCTCACGGCCGAGGATGTTTCTGGGAGTCGGGAGGCTCTAATCCTACCGCATTCCCTAACACTCCATCGACATCAACTGTTGGGGGTAGCGTATCCTTGAGTGTCGATGGTACGATAGACACTAGGCAGTATGGCCTCCTTTATAACTGGTGTGCAGCTATGGGTGGACAACCTGCTGCTTGCCAGACTACAGCTGCGACTCAACCCGACCCATCTATCAATATCTGTCCCGCTGGGTGGAGGTTGCCGGTAAGTAGCGCAGCCAACAATAACACCAATGAGTTCTGGAATTTGAACCAAGCAATAAACAATGGGTTAACTAATACCCCCGCTGGATTATTATCGAATGGACTATTCCAGTATAGTGGCTGGTTCATGGATGGCAACTTCGGCGTTATCGGCGCCAGCGGCAGCTACTGGTCTTCTACGATCCTTGCTCTTGCTAGTACTGACGCCCGCCTTCTCCACTTCAGTGCCACCACGGGAGTCAGTCCAGTGAGTAACGCTGGCAGGGCTGGCGGTCTTGCCGTGAGATGTGTAGCCGACACACCATTCATCCAGGATGTTACGCTAGATAACTGCCCACTAGAACGGACCATGGTACGAGACGCCCGAGACAACAGAACCTACTGGATACGAAGAATCCCTAACACCAGGGCAGGCGGAGGCGACCTATGCTGGATGGAAACTAACTTAGCTTATGCAGGTGGAGGAGACAATAGATTTGGTGATGTGATGAATATAGGTACAACCCCAGGAACCCTTACTGCTGGTACATCTGCCCCTGGCCTACTTATCCCAGGCGTTACGGGAGCAGGTCAGGTTTGCCGTGGAGATAATGCAAGCATGAACACCCACGGCCGAGGCTGCTTCTGGGAGCCAGCAGACTCTAACCCCACCACCTCACTTCAGACACCATCTACAGCCACAGACGGTGGAGTAAGTACTGCAACAAGACAATTCGGACTTCTTTATAACTGGTGTGCTGCTATGGGTGGACAACCTGCTGCTTGCCAAACCACAGCAGCTACACCTGCCGATCCAACCATCAACATCTGTCCTGCTGGGTGGAGGTTGCCTACTGGTGGAGTAAGTAACAACGCCAATGAGTTCTGGAATCTAAACCAGGCAATTAACAATGGGCTAAATACACCTGTAGGACTCCTTAATAACAGCTTATTCCAGTATAGTGGCCTGTTCGGCAGTGGCAGCTTCACCAGTATCGGCATCGTCGGTTTCTACTGGTCTTCTACGGTGTTCAATGTTGCCAACTCTCGCGTTCTCAACTTCAGTGCCGGCAGCGTCGGCCCTGCGGACGGTACCAATAGAGGCTTCGGTCTTACTGTTAGATGTGTGAGGGAGTAGCTTAGTTAGTTGAGCCGGATTGGTGGAAGTTGGCGCTTATGATATACTGAGTGCATGGAACCGAAGAAGATTGTAGTTATCGAAGATGATGTAGCTTTGGCGGAGATTTATGCAGTCAAACTACGGGCGAATGGTCAGAATAATGTATTAGTAGCGCACGATGGTGACGCTGGACTGGCTCTGGTGCAGGCAGAGAAGCCTGACCTGGTGATCTCAGACGTGATGATGCCGAAGATGTCGGGCTTTGATATGTTAGATATCTTACGGTCACACCCAGAGACGGCGCATGCCAAGGTGATTTTGATGACAGCGCTTTCGGGTGATGCTGAGAAGTCGCGCGGTGAAGAGTTGAAAGCGGATAGATACTTTGTGAAGTCAGGTGCGACAATTGATGATTTGGTTGCTTCGGCCTTTGAATTATTGGCAGGCGGACCGCAGGCAGTGGTGCAGATGGTAGACCCAGCAACGGCGGTGACGTCGAATGCGGCGCCAGTGCCTCCTCCGCCACCAGCGACTGACCCAGCGGCTTTGACGGGTACTGTAATGACAGCGCAGGCGACACCTTCGGCTTTTGCGGCGGACGTACCTGCTACACCAGCGGTTACTCCAGTGGCACCCGTGGTGCCAACCGATCCGAATAACGTATTTGCTGGACCACAAGAAGCTTCGATGATGCCTGCGGGTGTGTCACCGACACCTCAGCAGCCGACTCCAGCTCAAGGTATTTTTAGTGCGCCTAAATAAGTTCTTAGCAGAACATGTGGGCATATCGCGACGAGCGGCGGACGATTTGATTGCTGCAGGAAAGGTGAAGGTGGATAGTGAAGTAGCGGTACTTGGCGCGCGGATCAAAGATGATTCGATGGTGGAAGTTAAGGGTAAGCCAGTCGAGCGGATAGCGAAGAAGACTTATATTATGCTAAATAAGCCAGTGGGCTATGCGAGCAGTCGGCGGGCACAGAATGGCAAGACTCTGTACGAGCTATTACCGAAAGAATACCATGCGCTAAAGACGGTCGGACGACTAGACAAAGAGAGTTCGGGACTAATAATCCTGACAGATGATGGCGACTTTAACTATCGGATGACGCATCCGAGTTTTAAGAAAATGAAGGTCTATGAGGTGGAGCTGGATCGAGTCTTGCCGCCGCTGTCGCAGCAGATGATTGCGGACTTTGGAATTGATTTGTCTGATGGTAAGAGTCAGCTGGGCTTGACGCGACTTGATGATGGGCGCAAGAAGTGGCGAGTCGAGATGAGTGAGGGGCGGAATCGGCAGATCCGACGGACATTTGGCGCGATGGGCTTCACTGTGGTGAAGTTGCACCGCACGCAATTTGGCAAATACCAGCTAGGATTGCTAAAAGATGGTGAATACGATATAATAGAGCCATGAAAGAAATGGGCAGGGTGACGGATCGTCAGCGGGCGATTTTGTTTGCCGTGATTGAGCAGTATGCCGAGATTGCTTCTCCGGTGGGGAGTGTGATGCTGGCTAAGCTTTTCAATGTTAGCAGCGCGACGGTACGGGCTGAGATGGCGCGATTGGAGGAATTAGGGCTGCTGACTACACTTCATACCTCGTCTGGGCGGATCCCGACTGATGCAGGATATCGCATGTACGTAAATGGCTTGGCGGAGAATCCGTCGACAGAGGATTTTTCGCGGCCACTTAGGGCTCTTACCTCACGAGTGGAGGGGCAGAGTAAGGCGGATGCGGCGATTCGTCAGGCAGTAGATTCTTTAGTAGAGCTAACTGGTAATCTCGGCTTAGCGACTATTGACGGACGATTATATATGGCAGGGCTGGGATCGCTATTCGCGCAGCCAGAGTTTATGGCAACAGAGCGGACTCTAGGTGTGGCGCGGTTGCTGGATAATATCGAGCCGTGGCTACGTGAGGCGGAGCCAAATGAGCCAGTGAATATCTATATTGGACGAGAAAATCCGATTGGTCGAGCGTCGGAAGCGTCGTTGATTATATCGCGGTTTCGTTCGCCGTATTCGGACAAGACTTATATCGGTGTTCTAGGACCAACTCGCCAGTCGTATTCACGAGTGATTTATTTGGTGCAGACTGCTGGGCGAATGCTTGAAGAAACGTTGAATTAGTCTGTTTGCAATATTAGTGTTTTATGATATAATATAAATAGAAAAAGCGGTCACGCTTGATGTAATTTAGTTTTGTAAGCAGACGCTTTTTGCGATATGGCAGTAAAGGAGGTGACAAAATGTCTTCGATCAAATATTATGACACTCAACTTCCTAATGATAATACCCAGAAAACACCGACTTTTCGTCCTGATGGTCCACCAGTTCGCGCTGGTTACTGTAATTGCGAAAAATGCATCCCCAGCAACTACGACCAAGACCCAGACGGTGATTTCTGGTAAAATATACTTTTTAGAAAAGCTTTGATTTACGAAATACGATAAAGCGAACCCCCTATATAAATAGGGGGCTCAGATCATTGCTTGCTTGGTGATCCCACCGGGAATCGAACCCGGGTTGCCAGGATGAGAACCTGGTGTCCTAACCGCTAGACGATGGGACCGAATTTTTAATTGGCAACAGACGTCACATCTGATAGGCTCATACCTATCGTCTTACAATAGATTACCTATAATAAATTGGGATATGAGCTCCCTGTAAAACGTGAAAAGTTGCACCGTTGTTTAGATAGCAAGGAATATCCCTATTTATCCAATGATATTTTATCATATAATGTGGAGAATACAAAATTGCTAATCTGCTAAGAGCCTGCTATGGTCGTACCATTAACCTGCTTGAATAGCTCACGAGCGATAATGGCTGGATGATTGCATCCCACTAAATAGCGGTCTTGCTGACCTGTATTCTTGAGTCTTTGCCCAGAAAGTAGATCTTTACTGAAGCTTCTACCCAGCATCACATCACCCTATATTTTTATTGGGGCTGTTTCGATGTTTATATATGACTTAGGAGTTATGCTAGATTAGGGTGGTAAAACCCCCGATTGCTCGGGGATTCAAAAGGCATGTTAGTTATCAGAGCCGGGGCTGCGACCTGCAGGTGCAAGGCATACCACATCGCTTTCACTTAAGGGCGGTGCGGGCATTGATAAAGGCATAACAGTTTGACCAGTGCCATGGATGTATGCAGGGTGTTCGGTGTGCCAAGGCGGTGTGCCAGGATTCGGATTGAAGGTATAGTCTGGTGTACCGGAGTTATTGGTATCTTCGCCCCATGGCGACTTGGTTACTCCACCCTCGAGAGCTGTTGCGCGCCAGAAAATTACACCTGCTTCCCTGTCTATGTCCGCAATAAACTCGTCAAGGTCTGGAAAACTTTCTGGATTTACGATGATTGCATTTTTAAACGCAGCCGCATAAGCTCCAGACGTAGACCGCTCAAGGCCCCTTGGTGGGCCAAATGGAATGCCTCCTTCCTCAAATTGCAGGAAGTCACCAACGACGATATCGTGCCTGTGAGCATTGATCGTAAAAGAACCTTCAAACCTAACACCGTCGCTACGAATTGCTTCATGGTGGATGCGGTCCATTCGTACACCTCTTAAGAATTCACCAGGATGTATATCTGTGACCACAGCTTGAAAGGTTAAGCTTTCTTCCTCAATGTCAGAGAAATAAGGGATAACGAATATTGTTATGGCCAGAAATGCGGCGCATACAGTGAGTAGGTAGCCTGCTGTGCGTTTGAATTTGCCGTTACTGGTACTGCTTAGACATTTGATGCTGTTTGGGCAGTAGGCACAACTTTGATTACAATCTGGACTCGTTCTGTTTTCGTGATTGTTTGTCATTTCAATCTCTCCCTTTAAGGTAGTTTAGGTGATTTTAAACACGCAAACTAACCCACAGTCGTTAAGACCCCCGGGTTAACTAACAACTTATAAATGTGCTAGGGCTGCGGTTTTGCTTCCCTTATTCAGCCAACCTTTTACTGCTGACTGTCTCCATTATAGCACATATAGTTAAAAATGTCAATAATTCTTATGCTTTTCTTGTGCAAAAGCAACAAATTTCAGGGGTGAAAGTAATGAGAAAGTATTACAAAAAACGCTTATGCCAACATAAGCTAAATGAAGATGAATCGAAACTTACTTTATCAGCAGAGAAAACAACAATTATTTCTGTTACCATACCAGTATTGTATCAGAATCTCACAATGCATAATGTTTATGGCTGTATGTCAAGTGATGTGTGGCGGGGATTTGACCAGTATCTCTGGGTCGCGCACTATCTAGCCCCCGTTTTGACCCATTCCTGTGGTACAATGAATACATGGACAGCTCTGTTTCACAGTTTGATTCTTCGCTTACGATGCGCAAGCTTACGTCTGTCGTCGAATACCCCGAATCTCTTTATTTTGAACGTAAGGGGATAGAGGGCGATAGTGCGAGTCCGACTAAGTTGGCTAACGAACTAATTGGTATGCTTAACGCTGACGGCGGTGTGGTTGTCTTAGGGGTATCGGATGATGGGGTTCTTCAGAATATGTCTGCTCTTGGGCAAGGTAAAATCGAAAAATATCGACAGGTCTGCCAAGATTTTATCACACCGACACCAAAAGTGAAGATTGAAGAAGTGACTATTGACGATTGCCTTATTTTCATCTACCATGTGCGCGAGGACTATGAGTCTTTGTTCAGCCGCAAGGACAGCAACGGCAAAGATAATGTCTATAAGCGAGTTGGAGGTTCAAACTACGGTCCGCTAACACACGAGGAAATAACTAATTTGCAATGTGACAAGAATCTACGGAGGTTCGAAGACCAGATCGTTGAGGGCTTTGACTCCAGTGACCTTGACCGAGCGACTTTGAATGAGTATGCGACAAAGATTAGCTTTCAAGGAACTGATGATGACCTTTTAGTGTGCCGCAATCTGGCAAAGCGCGAGCAGGATGGTACGGTAAGGTACAAGAACTCTGCCGTGTTGCTTTTTGCGCAAGATCCGGATAAGTACGTTACTTCGGCATATGTACGGTACGTTAGGTATAGCGGAGTGTATGCTGGCGCCGGCAAGTCGTACAACGTCGTTAAAGATGAGCGATTCTATGGCAATATCCCAACGCTCATCAAGAAGGTGCGCGATTTTCTTTATGCTTCATTTGATGACTATTACTCGCTAGATACTGCAACAGGTGTGTTCAATCGTCTGCCAGAATATCCAGAGGGTGCGTGGCTAGAGGGTGTTGTTAATGCGATTTTTCACCGCTCATACAACTTGCAGGGAAACAGTATTTACATAAAGCATTACGATAATCGATTGGAAATATCGAACAGTGGCCCACTTCCGGCACAGGTGAAAGTAAGTAATATTAGGGAGCAGCGGTTTTCCCGCAATCCACGAATCGCTCGGGTTTTATTTGAAATGGATTTTGTTCGTGAATTGAACGAGGGTGTGAAGCGTATATTCCAGTCTATGAGTAGCCTGCATTTACCGGATCCTGTATACAGAGATAAGGATGATATAGTGACACTGACCCTCATTAATACTGTGTTTGGTAACGAGAAGCACATCCCAAGTGAAATTCTAATAAAAATGAATGATAATATGAAGGAATATAGCGATACTAAGCGGCGCGTAGTTCTATATCTTTTACAGAACGGGCATGGCACAATCAGCGATATTGCCGAAGAGCTTAAGGTTTCCAACCGTGCTGTCCGCAATAATCTTTATAACTTAGTGGATGACGGGATCGTTAAGCGTAATAGTGACAAGCAGCGTGATGCAAACGCTACATATGCGTTCCAGACAAACGCTTAATTGAATTTTCTGTTACTGTAAGTGAACGTGAATAACAGGGGTGGATACGGCGTAAGTGAACATAAGCACTTTATTAGTGAACGTGAATAACAGGGGTGGAGCCATAATAAGTGAACCTTACAGTAAGCATTTTGTCACTTGCTCTCAGTATAGTAAGCGGTAGTCGCGTCTCTGTTTAGTGGGTTTAGGGACTATATGTTACAAAAATTTGTATCACAGCCACCCCAGTACGCAGAAGATCCACCTGTGTAACACTATAATGGAGACAAAGTGAAACGCGGCTGGTACATTACAGTTTCAGCCGCGTCCCTATGCTTGTATTATGTCACACTATTTCGATGACTAAATAAAGTGCTTGCTCTTCGATCGTGTAAAGTTGCACCAAAGAAGTGTAATTGTAGTCTCCTATAATGATAATATTATGTTGGTGTGGTGCAGATAGAGTTTTCATATATAAGGAAGTTTGTCTCCCGTACAACAAAAACCCCGACTTTACAGGGGTGCTTGGCTCATCTCGTTAACCTGGGGTGTCCGATGGGAATTGAACCCACGTAGCCGGAACCACAACCCGGAGTAATAACCATTATACGACGGACACCATATCATGTGGTCTGGTGATCCCACCGGGAATCGAACCCGGGTTGCCAGGATGAAAACCTGGTGTCCTAACCGCTAGACGATGGGACCATGTTGCAAGTATAGCATATTAGAGTGGATTTTGCAATTACTAGGAGGCGATGGCGGAGATTTTTTGACCGCGCTTCTGGCTCTTTACTTCTTCATTCATACTAGCGATTTCGTTCATTAGGGTTTTGTAGGCGGTGTCGCTAGATTTTTGGCGGTCGATTAAGGCTTGGCGTAATTTGCCAGCGGGTAGACCCTGTAAGCTCGGTGATGATTCTTGACATAGGGCTTCGACTTCAGACAGTGCCGTGTCGAACATGTCTTTTTGCAAACCTATGAAGTCGATAGCATCGGCTTCAGTGTCTGTTTGTTCTTGGGGCGGAGTCAGGGAGATTTGATTGAGGCGTAGGTCGGCTTGAGCACTAAGTTCGGAAAGGATGCGATGGCGGATATTGAGCATGGCAGGGGAGTGTTGATTGATAGCGAGACCACCTTTGCCAGCGTGGACGTTAGAGCGGACAATAGACTCGACGAAACCACTACTAATCGAGATGACATAGCGCGGGACTAATGGCAGAGAGCGGCGCTCTTCTTCGTTCTCGTAGTAGATTAGGCGAGAGCATCCAGATGGCAGATCGAGGGCTTTATTATTATGTGACCTCTCTAGTTTGTCGCGGACGATTTCTGGGTTAGATGAGGTAGTGACATCGATGCCGAATGGCGGGGTTTCTTCGTCTTCATTTTCTATGGTGACGATTTCGTCGATCTTGTAGCGAGTGTCGTCAAATGTGGAGGTGGCACGAGTATCGGCTCTGGTCCCGAGCCAGTTACCAGCTTTGACGCCAACGCCGAAGATATATTCGAGCGCAACTGCGGTTTTGGTTGCGGGAGTTTGATTGATGCGTTCGAGGACTCTTTGCTCGCTTCTGATGTCATTATGCATACGTTCCTGTGGGGTATGGAAGGTGTGAGCGCGGCCGAATGCGTACTCGTCAAGTATGAAGTCGTTGGCTGATGGTGGGTTGACCTGGAAGTCTTTGATGGAGATCTGGTCGCGCCCGATGATCTCAGTGATGATATCGAACTTTTGATTAAATAGCTTTTGTTCTTCGGCAGAGACTCGATCTGCTGCTTGACGATCGGCACCTCCAGCTGTCCTACGCTCCATGCTCATAATGTAAGTATAGCATAGGAGACGAGTAGTGTTAAAGCCTCTTTCGCAGTTAAGCGTGAGAGGCTTTTTTGGGCAAGATCATTTCTCTTGCTAAGTGTCTTGCTTCGATCTCGAGATCGGGGGGTGCGGCTTGGTCGTGAGAAATATTCCTCTTCAAAGTAATTGCTCCGTACTGTATCTCGCTAAGGTCATACCATAGCGAATTATGTGACTGGTAGCGGCGGGATTGCAGGAAAGTTTCTACGGTCGCCTTGTCTACATTGTAGACGTTTTCGTTGAAGTGGATTGTGACTTCGTGAGGATAGCTGTGGGTTAGGATGTGGATTCCGTCATAAAGCTTGATATTCATAGGTATACCACCTCTTTCTTGTAGTCTCCTGGTAAGGAGTGGGGCCGTGAACTCGAGTTGAAAAGTGCAATAGAGCCAGAGCGCAAAAAGAGCTTATTGAAACTAGCAACAGTCTAGCGCATTACTCCTGTCTATTATATCATACTAGTGCTTAAAAGTCAATATTTGTGCCATACCTAGGCTGTTTGGGGCTTGCTGGGGTAAGGAAATGCCCCGTGGGTTAGCACGGGGCGGATACGCAAGCGGTATTGGACTTAGTGATAGGCTGTAAATAGCGTTCGTTGGTTGCGTAAAGAAGATGCACGAGAAGCTGATAAGCTTCGTCGCCGGGGTAGTCTTTGAACAGGCTTGCTTCAATGGTGAGCAACGCTGATTTGAACCCTTTCAGGTCATCAAGACTAGGCTTCCCCCCTATATGTAACGCTTTAGACCAAGCTGGGGTCTCGGCGTCCATAAGTAACTGGAAGTTTGCTTGAGATAACTCGTTGATGAAGGTCCTAATAGCGGCCTTGCATTGTTCTACGTCTTGTAGAGAGCCAAAAAGCTTCATGATGCCACCTCCTTATAGTATGAAGCGTAATTTGTTTGCAGGTCCTAAGATTCTAGATTAGGCAATGACTAATCTCGTTTATTATATCACACTAGTGCTTAAAAGTCAATATTTAGGCGACATCTTTAGGTTTTTCTTCGGTAGGGGTGCTTTTTAGCTTCTCCTCGGTCTTCTTGGCTTTTTCGGCTGCCTCGGCGCGCTTTCTCTGGAGGTGTTGGACCTGTCTCAGGCGGACCCACTCCTTGTCTTCGGCTTCTTCGGGTATCATATAGAGGTCGTCGAAAAGATTGACCTTACCACCATCGTCCTCAGAAATAGTGCCGCCCGCGGCGAATATATCGAAGCTTTTATCTAGCGAGTATTCGCCAAAGGCGGAGAAGAAGTACTGCTCGACAATGCGACGGTCTTCTTCTTGCCGGTGGTGTAGGTCGGAGTCGACTTTTTCTGTGGCGTAGGGATTGTTGGTCATGAAGTTACGGTAGGTGAAGCGAGTGACGCCGTATTTTTCGCACATTTCGTTTAGTTCGTTGAGATTGCGGATCATGTTGTTGTGGGCGTTGGCGCGATTGCGGTAGTACTCTTGGACAGCAATGATACCTGATGGCTGAGGGTTGATCTTGGGGTCTCGCAAATCTCGATGCGCTTTAAATAGTCCGCGAGTAGCGTCGAGAATGGCGGCGTCTTTCGCTCGATCCTCGTCTAGGACACTCTCATCTTCAATAGCACTCCTCAGCGCTTTAATGCGCTTAGGGTAGAGACGAGAGCTCTGTACTTCGACACTATGACGGTTGCTGTCATAGGTGCCCTCGGCGCGAGCTCGATCTTTCTGGTTCATACCTCGAGTTTTGAAGTCGGCCATCTTCTTGTTAACTGAAAGATGGAGTTCGTAGAGTTCGATGACTTCTTCTCGGTAATCTTCGGTCTGGGGGGGGATTACCTCTGGATCTTTAGCGTGAAGTTCTTTGGCTGTTTGGACGTATTCGGCGAAGGCGGCTTGTTTGTCTTTGTCGTTAAGAGTCTTGTAGAACTCTTTCTGTAGTCTATGCCGCTCGCTGTTGAGTTCTTTGATAGAGATGCCTTCTGCGGATATGAGTAGCTCTGGAGTGTCACCAGACAGAGCTTCCCATCCAGTTTGTTCTGAAGTAGACGTATTGTCTCTGGGTAGTTCTCCGCTCATCTGTCCTCCTTGTAATTTGCACTTATTATATCATGAAAGAACGCCTCGCTAGAAAGGGAGGCTATCGGTGATACTGTGAGGAGTCGGGGTAGCTAAACTTGACAGGGGGTGATGTAGTAGATATACTAGATGTAAGTAAGGGTAAGCGTAACTGGAAGGTTAGGGTACGATGGACAAGATTTGGTGGTTGAAAGAGTGGCTACGAAAAGGTTCGATTAATATTTTCGGGATGCCGTTTGCGGGCAAGGACACGGTCGGACGGCAAGTGGCTCAGGTGCTAGATGGACAATTCTTGAGTAGTGGACAGATCTTGCGTGATTATGAGGCAGCGAATTCGGTGATGGATCTTACGACGACAGGTCGCTGGACACCGACTGAGTCATTTAAGCGGATTGTTTTACCGCACTTGGGCGATGAGCAGTATGAAGACAAGGCGTTGATTCTTGGAGGGATTGGTCGTTGGGACGGTGAGGAAGAGTTCGTGGAGGAGGCGCTGATGAAGGCGGAGCATCCACTGCGAGTGGTGGTGCTATTAAACTTAAGCGAACAGGAGATCCGTAACCGCTGGGAGGTGGCACAGGTGGGTGGCGATCAGATCGAGGTGGCGGGTCTAGGTGTGGCTGGTGGCCTGGATGCGGCTGCGCGCGAATTGAAGCGAGAGGTGCGAGCTGATGACGATGATTGGCGTAAGGTCGAGAGTCGAATGAATGAGTTTCGCGATAAGACTTGGCCCGTGATTGAGTATTACCGAGCTATGGGGATGCTAGTGACGGTGAATGGGCGACAAACGCGAGAGAAAGTGCTGCTTGAGACGATCAATAAGCTGTATGATTATGCTACCCTACACCCTCACGAATACTAGCTTTTCATTTAGTACAGGGCGTTATTAAGGTCTCTCGCGGTTTGCAGTAGCCTGCTGCTTTGCCAGCGAGGTTAAATTGATTTTGGGGGTGGAAAATGCGATAATAGGTAAATGCGTGTTTCGACGATTGGGTTGGGGGTAGCGGCGGTGGTGGCTGGTGGCTTAATGATGTGGAGCGCAGTGTCGGCAGCTGGCGCAGGTGATGCGGAATGGCGGACTGTGGTGGTACATGATGGCGAACGTCGGCGAGTGGTGCGGACAGACGCTCGGACTATTGGCGAGCTACTAGAGCGGATCGATACGGCTTTGGCGATCGGCGACAAGATTGCGCCAGCGCTAGACGCGACCATATATGATAATTTCTCGCATGTGAATATCTGGCGAGCGACGCCATTTATGGTCCTAGAGTGGGCAGACTCGCGGACAGCGAGATTGCATGGGCAGGCGGGGCAGCCGTTTCGGCCGCAATTTTATGATGTAGTACGTGGTGAGGAATACTGGCGACAGCGAGCGGAAGAGGTGGTAGGTTGGGGGCGACCAAGTCAGGCGCATTTGACGCCACTGAAGATTCAGTGGATGACGGAGGCTGGGATACCTGAAGAGGACTGGGTTTACGTGGACTTTATCGTTTTTCGTGAGAGCTCGTGGAATCCAAATGCGGTAAACCGAATAAGTGGGGCGTGTGGGTTGGCGCAAGCTTTCCCGTGTAGTCGGGTGCCAGGTAATCCATTTGATCCCGTGAATAGCTTGCGTTGGCAGCATCAATATGTACTAGGGCGGTATGGATCGTATGCGGCGGCTTATGCGTTTTGGCAGATCCATGGATGGTACTAGCGGGTTCAGTTTTTCTTTTAGGAAAAGAAAAACTGCCGATGCATAGCACCTTGACTTTAAGGCGGATTTGATGTAATAATATAGACTGATAAGGGCTGGGTATACTTTAAAAATATTAGAAAGGTTGTGAATTTAATGTCAGCTACTAATGCCAAGATTTACTGGAGTGCTGATGTGACGGACAGGGAGCTGTGGGAGGTGCTTAGAGGTAGGGATTTCCCGCAAAAGAAAGATAATATCGGCATCAAGCTGGACCGTGCGTTTTTGACAAAGTACGGCTTGGGTATTATCACAGAGGTGCAGAAGCTCGGTTTGGGGGTTTTCGCAGACGCGAAGATCACGGAGATCCCGAGTAAGTGCTTGGAGATCGCGAGGCTACACTTGGAGCATAGGCCGGAGATGTTAAACATTATGGCTGACTCTTGCAGCACTGGCTTGGTGGCTTCTGAAGACGAGAACCATATGGATGCGCTGTATCGATTCGCGAGACTTTGTGCGGAATACGGTGTAAGGTCGTGTGCGGTTAGCGTGTTCACGAGTAAGCCAAGAGAGATGGTTGAGCGGCAGTACGGCAAGTCATTTGAAACAGTGGTAATGTGGTATGCGAAGTTGATTAAAGAGTGCGGCTTGACAGATGTGGTTTGTTCGCCCAAAGAAATCTACATTTATCGCAAGGTTTTGGGTGACGGGGTAAGAATCGTGACGCCAGGAGTGCGGTTGCCGGGAAGCGGCATGCGCGACCAGAAGCGTGTGATGACCCCATTTGAAGCGGTGCAAAATGGCGCGGACGCGTTGGTGATTGGCAGCGATCTGACAAAAGGCGGTCCAGGGCAGTTTTTCAATAACTATATAAATGTTATGTCAAACATTTACCCAAACGGGTAAAAGACAGGTGAGCTAGGTGGACGATGTTGAAGCGGTTTTTCTAATAATTTTTTGACGCCACTCGAGTATATTGGGTGGCGTTGAAACTTTATAGTTACGAGGTGATGTTTTCGAGCCAGAGGATGAGTTCGGTGAGGAGGAATTCGTGGTTGGAGTTAGGGTTCTGCTGGAGTTTGGCTGCTGCTGCCGCGAGTTCTTCTTGGAACTCAGGTAGGCGTTTCGCGAGCTTTTCGGCGCGGTAGTTCTGCCAGATTTGTGACTCAGACTTGGTGAGAGAGCTAGGGAAGTTACGGGCCTTATAGAGCGGTAGTAGGTGGGCGAGGCGTTCGTCAGTAAATCCTGGGTCAAAGTCGGTGAGTTTATGGGCGCCAGCGTTGCGGATAGCTGCCATTTTGGGCTTGTCGGAATCGGGGACGAAACCATCGTAGAGGGTGCAGTCTGGGTCGGTGGCTTGCGGGAGAGGCGGGCGCTCGAGAGCTTGTTCGGCGCGGGCGATGAAGGTCGGATCGTTGTTGATGACCTCGAGGTTTTGCTTGACTTCGACGAGATCAATGCCGAGTCGCTTGGCGTCTTCTGGTTTTAGGACGGAAAGTGGGGCGACAGCTGGACAACGATTGAATCGTAATTCTTTGACTGGCAGCACTATGTAGTTTTCGCCGCGTTCTTTCCATGGGATGTTGACGTGAGCGCAGAGTTCAGTCTGTGGCATTTTTAGGAAAGGTGTCGGGTCTTGGCGGAGGTCGTAGATATAAATACCCTGCTGGCTGGGTCCGAGCGGGATGGCGACAGTGGTTTTATCCGGGTAGGGTAGGCGACCAGAAGAATAGAGGAATGGCTCGCCAGACTTGACGAGTTTTTCGACGGATTTTTTGTCTCGCATATTTAGGAGGTAGCTAAAGATTTGCGGTTGTCTTTCTTTTAGTAATTTGGCGACAGAAATAAGAGCTTCGACGTCAGAAAGAGCGTCGTGAGCTTTGGCGTGAATGAGGTTGTTGGCAGTGGTGAGGTCAGTGAGCTTATTGCTTTTTTTGCCGTCCTTCTCGGTCCACTTTATGCCGTCAGGTCTAAGGGCGCGAGTCATACGAACGACATCGAGCAGGTCCCAGCGCGAACGACCGTCAGCCCACTGCCAGATGTAAGGATCGTAAAAACTACGGAAGAATAAGTTGCGTATGAATTCGTCGTCGAAGCGGATGTTATTGTAGCCGATGGCGATGGTGTTTTCGGTGAAGACTTCGTCCATCAAGAGATGGCAGAGTTCGGCCTCGGTGATGCCTTCAGTTTGGGTGGATTGCGGCGTGATGCCCGTGGTGAGGGTGGCAAAGGGGCTCGGGAGGATATCATCGCCAAGTTTGACGACGATATTGTAGGACTCGCCGATTTTATTGAGGTTGGTATCGGTACGGATACCCGCGAATTGCATGATGCGGTCGGTGCGAGGGTTGAGTCCGCTGGTCTCGAGGTCGTAGAAAAAATATGTCATGGATATAGTATACCAAATAGAGGCTATAGTCGTGCCGACGCTTGACATCTTGATGATCTGTGGCACAATGGAAATAAGAAGCTGAAGTGTGGGAGACGTTTCTGAAGTAAAATAAGAGGCATAATGCCTGGAGGAAGTATGAAAAGAAGTAAGGGGTTAATATCTGCTGCTGTCCTTGGTAGCACGATGATCGCGTCGCAGGTAGCGGTGTCGGTTACGGAGGCAATCCGCCCAAATATATTGGAACTTGATGTCACTAGCGCGAATGCTGGTGGCGATATTTATAGTAATATCGTTGTGGTGCATCCAGAAGTGGCGCTAAGTGCTGAGGCGCAGGAGCTAGCTGATGAGATCAAGGCGCGACTTGTCGAAGTGCGAGAGAGCTTGAGCCAAGGCGTGGCTGATGCACAGGCGCAGGCGGCGGCAACGATTGATGCACTCGAGGGGCTGCTAGAGCAACTCAGGACACGAGTAGATAATGTTGATGTCGAGATGGCGTTTGAGCGTGCGATTGAGTTGGCTCGTGAGCAAGTGATGGCGTCGGCGGAAGTTGCGGCTCGTGCCATGGCTGAGAACTCACCAGAGGCACAGGCGGAGCGCATTCGTGTCACAACACTACTTGACAACTATGCAAGCTGGGCAGCTGACTTAGCTGCAAATAGGCAGATTATTGAAGCGGAAGTAGCGGAAGCTAATGTGGTACTTGGTAATTTACCAGCTGCAGTGCAGAATGCAATCATTGCTGCGGTGCCAGAAGCTGCCGTGATCTTTGATGGGCTGGATGCGGATGAGTTACTAGCGGACGATGAGGCGATTGCGGTTCTACAGACCATTGCTAGTGTTTCACCTGCGACATGTAATATTCTAATTTTCCCTGCGCTTGTAGCTGACTGTACGAATGCTTTGGTTCGAGTTGGAGCAGTGCGTACTGCCGTAGCGAATTACCTTGACATACTTGAGCTTCAAGGGGACTTCGACGAAGTAGCTGGTTTCACAGGTGACCGAGAGGTCTTCATAGCTGCTCGTGTGGAGGTTGTCGTCGAAAGTATGGTGTCGTCGCTGATGATTACCGCAGAGCTAGCATTTGATGCGCTTGTGGCTTCTATCCAGGCGGAGATTATCGCTGCGGGCGAGACCGCACAACAATCTACAGTGGCTGCGATTGCCGCTGTTGAGGCTAGGATTACTGCGATTCGAGCACAGACTCGTGAGCTGATTGCTGCGCTCGAGGTGGAAGCGCAAAGTGCGTGGGATGCGTTCTTGGCGAAAGAATCTGGTTTGTCGTTGCGTGTTACTACAACTACAGAAAGTATGCCAGAGGCTGTCTGGACAGGTGATCTACGAAGCTTAACTTGGGGCGATATCATGAAGCATGATTTCGCGGTAGAGGCGAAAGAGATCGCGCTCGATGCTGAGCTATTCCCTGATTGCGCGACTTCGGTCGTTGGTTTCAATCATACCTTGGAGCTAGTTTCGGACTGGAAGTCAGGCGAGAAGACGTTGATTGATCTTAACTTCTCTCACACACTGCCAAACGTTAATATTGCAGAGTTTGTGAGTGATGTTCGCTTGCAGGATCTAACATCTATAGACTTGGGTCTGGTTGCTGGGATTGCGGGCGTTGATGTTGCCGATATTGAGGCAGGTATCAATGATTTCTTGAATCAGCATGTCAATGAGTTGATTGACCTACTAAACGACAACCTGAATGGACAGGAAGTTGGCTTTGCGATTAACCGCACCATAGACATCAAGGACCTAAACGGTGAGTTGTCGGAAACTACAAGTGAAGTTGAGTTCCGTCGATATTCCGCTGGCTGCGTGGTTGTTGATGATGAGGACGTGGAAGCGCCAGGCACTGGCGTGAACGATGCTTCGTCAACTGGCTTTGTGGCACGCATGAGTAAAATGCTGCTAGTACCTGCCGCTCTTGTAGTGGCTGGTGGCGCGGTCTTTGCGCGTAAGTGGCTAGTTCGCTCTCGCGAATAGCCTTAAGGCCACAGAAGAAATCCCCCTATAATGGGGGATTTCTTGATTAGATTTGGTGAGGCGGGCGGGGTTCGAACCCACGACACCAAGGTTAAAAGCCTCGTGCTCTACCAGCTGAGCTACCGCCCCACATTGCTTGATTATAGCATAAGTTGGGCAAAAAATAAACCCCCTCGACCTTAGTCTTGGGGGTGAAGCCTGATAAGGAGGCTTCAAGCAGGTATAGCTTGGAGTGGGAAGGCGTGGAAGACTTGCTCTTCGAGAAACCAGCTAAACGGTACGATGCCGATGTCGTCGGGGCTGCAAGTGAGGTTTGGGAGTGCATCGAGGAATGTTGAGGCGGTGATCTCTCGCCCGCTTTCGGTGATGGCACGGTTGACGATAAAGACTTTCTCTATGCTGTGTTTTTCGGCGATCTGCTGGATCTCGGCCAGAAGATCTTCGGCTTCACAGCGCAGGTCGAAGAGGCGGTTGTCGGTGCGGCGTCGGGTAACGGCACGTTGGTGCTGGAGGCGTCGAGCGGCTACATCGGTAGCGTTTGGCGGAAAGAACTGCAGGGCGTCACGGCGTGAACGCGGCTTGGGGGTTGGTGCGTCATTCGGGAGAAGCTCCAGATTCTTGATGTTGCGTTGTAGCGCTCTAAGACGTCGTAATTTAGAGCGAAGATCAATATGGACGGGGTTGTTGGAGTGGGTGAGGGGTAGTGACTTGCCGGGAAAAAGGCAGGTAATGCTGCCTAGTATTCCTTCGAAGTTCTTAGAGAAGAATTTGGTGATTCTGCTGGTGTTAGTCATGTGATCTCTCCTATTCTATACCTAGATTGGTAAGTTGCGAGCCACTGCCCTAAAAGGGGTGGCTGATAGGTGGGGTAGAAGTATACCCTCCATATTGTATCATACTTGTGTATAAAAGTCAATAGTTATGACACGAGCAACAGATTGAAATAAAATGCTTAAGTTATGGGTTCTTACGAGCTTGAAAACCTGGTTGCGGTTGGTTATAATATAGTCTCATAGTATAACTGTTTAGGAAAGAGAGGTTCTAAATGTATAAGCAGCCGACAAAGGCTATTGTGATGGACGCTGGCTTTGCCAGTCGATTTTTGCCGATCACAAAGACGATTCCGAAAGCGATGATTCCGCTGGGGAATAAGCCTGTGATGCAGGTGGTGATCGAAGAGTGTGCGAATGCTGGGATTAAAGAGATCATCCTGGTGGCGACCGAGGAAGGTAAGCCGATTTATGAAAATTATTTCTTTGGTAAAAGCGAGAAAGTAAAAGAGCTTTTGACCGCACAGGGTAAGGCAGAGCGATTTGAGCCAGTGACTCATGTGATTGAGGGTCTGCCGAAGATCACGATTATTGTGCAGGATCCGAAGTTGCCATATGGCAACGGCTCGCCGATCGCTACAGCGAAAGATCATATTAATGATGATGAGGCGTTTGTCGCGCTCTACTCAGACGATATTGTTTTGGGTGGTGAAGGTGCGGTGAAGGCGTTGGTTGAGCGATATGCAGAGCACCCTGAAGCGGCGGCCGTGATTGGCGTGCAAGAGGTTGAAGGTCGTGAGATTGAGAAATATGGCTCGGTGAAGTTTAAGGATGGCAGCGAAGAAGTCGAGCGAGTGATCGAGAAGCCGAAAATGGAAGACGCGCCGTCGCAGCTAGCATCGTATGGGCGATATCTTTTGACGCCAGCGGTATTTGAGTTCTTGAATCCTGACGAGACAGGCAAGGATGGCGAGCTCTGGACGGCGGATGCGGTGGATAAATTGGCGTCGAGCGGTAAGCCGGTATTTACGGCGGAAGCGAAGAATGGGATCTGGTATACGACGGGTGATCCAGTGGCTTACTTGGCTGCGCACGTAGAGTATGACAAGTTGCAATCTTAGTTTAGGTCGCTACTAAAAAAGAGAATGTTTAGAGGAGAGCCTACTTGCTCTCCTCTTCTTTTGTTTCTTGAGTTGATGGGGTTAGGGCGACTCGGAAATATTGCCAACCACTAACAAGACTAAGTACGGTAGCAGTGATGGCTAGCAGGGTGACGGAAAGCGACTGGATATAAGAGAAAGAAAAGTGCTCTATCCAGTGCGGCGGTGTCATTGCGACGATAATAACCAGGAACTGAAAGACAGTTTTGGCTTTGCCGAGACCACGCGCACTTTTGATGCTGCTATTGCCGCGTTGCTTCATGCGGTAGCGCGTGATTGTCACGAAGATGTCGCGAGCGATCATAAGCGCGATTAGCCACCACTCCCACCAAGTAACAAGACCGAGAGCAATGATGACGAGAAAAGCGAAGAAGACACAGACTTTGTCGGCTTGTTCGTCGTTGGTTGGACCGCGTAGACTACCTCCGTATCTGCGGGCAAGCTTGCCATCGACTGCGTCTAGCAGTCCGATGACAACCCAGAGGAACCACCAAAAGGACCAGAACCGATTGTCGCCGAGTATTGCGAAGCCATTAAGGATGCAAAGAACGGCAAATGGTGGCACTAAGATGGTGCGCGGATTAGAGACCCAGTCGGCGGGAGACCAAAATTTGACCTCCCAGAACTTGCCATTGTCGCCAGGGAGGGGCCATTTTCTCTTCATGGAAATCACCTCATAAACAAAAATTAAAGGCCGAACCTTACCTTCTGGACTAGTTATACCATAATGAGTGGAGTTAAGCAAGTCAGTTAGGCTGTTTGGTGTTGGTGGAACATATGCTATACTGAAAGCATGTATACTGAGCGCCGAGAATGGACAAAGCTAATCCCAATATTCGTAATGGCGCTAATACTGATTGTGGTGTTTAAGACGCTCGATAACCTGTCTGGGATCATGGCGGTGGTTGGCGGATTCTTCAGGATCTTGACGCCGTTTTTGCTGGGTGTGCTATTTGTTTATTTCCTATTTCGCCCAGTGAGCTGGCTTGAGAAGAGATACGCGCAAGCAAAATGGGTGTTTTGGTCGAAGCGCGCGCGCTTATTTAGTGTGCTGTCGGTATACTTGACGCTGGTGCTAGCGATATTATTGATGGCGGCGCTACTGATACCAATTCTGGTGCAGAGTATTGTGGATTTTGCGGGTCAGGTGCCAGGGTATATGGATACGGCGGCGGCTTGGATAGATGGGGTGGCAGAGGATAGTACGTTGCTGAGTGGCTTGGATTTGCAGGCGATGGTGGCGAATCTCTCGAGTGATTTGCTGGGGGGTGACGGTGTGGGTCAGGTGGCGAGCGGTGTGATTGGTGTGGGTGTGGGTATATTTAACGTGGTGATTGGCTTGATCGTATCACTCTATATATTACTAGAGCGCGAGAGGATCATGAAGTTCTTTGATCGCTTGGGTCAGGTGTTGTTTAAGGAGGCGGCAAGGAGAGAACTGAAGCAGTATCTGGGGCAGGTGAATAAAGTATTATTCAGTTTCATCTCAGGTAAAAGCTTGGATAGTATGATCAACTTTGTAGTGGTGACGACGATTCTGCTAGTGTTGCAGGTAGAGTATGCGCTATTATTCGGTGTGATTGCGGGGCTTGCGAACTTTATCCCGTTCCTCGGGTCGTTGTTTGCGGTGATATTTATCACGATAGTGACGTTATTGACAGGCGGGTTCACACAGGCGATTTGGGTGTTGGTACCGCTACTGATCTTCCAGCAGATGGACGCAAACTTTATTGAGCCACGGATCATGAGCTATCGATTGAAGCTTAGTCCGATTTTGACGATATTTGCGGTGTTAGTGGGTGGAGCTTACTTTGGAATTGCGGGAATGTTCTTGGCGGTGCCAGTGATTGCGATCATTAAACAGATTATATTGGAGTATTTGAGTATAAATATCAAGGCTAAAGAAGCGAAAGAGGCCGCGGCCCTTGCGAAAGCCAACAAGGCTGCGACCGTGAAGCCTACTGGGTAGCTTGTCGTCATAGTGTTTATGATATACTAACGTCATGGAAGAATATTTTAACTATGTGCTGATTTGCGCTATCCTCGGCTGGGTGATTGCTCAGATTATTAAGACTGCCATTGCCTCTGTTAAGGAGAGGCGGGTTCGTATCCGTGAGAATATTCTGGCTTCTGGCGGCTGGCCGAGCGCTCATTCGACCGCGGTTGCGGCGCTTGCTACCGCTATCGCTAAGTCTGATGGAGTGCAGAGCTCGCTCTTTGCTGTGGCGGCTATCTTTGCGCTGCTTGTGATGTACGACGCCATGAATGTGCGACGTGCCGCTGGGAGTCACGCGAAGATACTTAACCGTACCAATAGTAAGTATAAGCTAAAAGAACGTCTTGGCCATACGCCAGCTGAGGTCGCCGCGGGCGCTGTTTTGGGTGTCATAATCCCGTTCTTGGTGCCGCTGTCTACAGTTTAGTGATGGGTTTCGCGAGTCTTGTGTTAGAGCCTAATATATGATAGAATACTAGGGTAAATGGTCCTCGGTAGCTCAATGGTGGAGCAAGAAGCTGTTAACTTCGAGGTTACTGGTTCGAGTCCAGTCCGGGGAGCCAATTTGCATTTTTGCGACAAAAAGCCATTTCATCGAATCGTTTTTTTTATTTCCACCCCAGTTATTTTCCGTCAAGCTCCAAGTTCAGAAATAGCACTGTTATTAT
>Ga0123355_10003767_pt1 | contig 21928 bp, 16 predicted proteins | sample TergutEmb28metaG_3_FD_89872 | JGI IMG/M metagenome (GOLD analysis project Ga0123355, IMG submission 89872) | Embiratermes neotenicus P1 segment gut microbial communities from Petit-Saut dam, French Guiana - Emb289 P1 | ecosystem: Host-associated > Arthropoda: Insects > Digestive system > Gut ... | reverse complement strand
CAGGTATCAATTGATCTACAGTAACGAAATAAAGTTCATCTAATGCTCTGCGTATATCAACATGACCTGCACCTATTGTAAATGCAGATTGTGTAAAAAATTGTGTGCCTAGTAATCTCCTACATGTGTTCATTAATCGTGATTTTATCTCCCATGGAGTTGCTGTAGGATACTTTTGCATCAATAATGCAGCTAATCCTCCCAGTATAGGAGAGGCGTTAGAAGTACCACCAAATACACGGTATTGGTTATTTACATCAGGAGCCCAAGTATTTACAGTAGCTGTAATATCAGGCTTGATTTGATGGGTAATACCTACAGGCCCTCTGCTAGAATATGCCATTATTGTATCAAGTATACTAAGCCAACCACTAGCACAAACTGCATCACTTGCAGATGTATGAGCAGCAGCTAAATTAATCATTAAAGGACTAACAGGTGCAGTTACAGAACTCCAAACAGTGCTACCACCTGCACCTGAACCACTATTACCGGCAGAGCTTACACATGAACGACCACTCAGTACAAGATTAGTTATTACAACAGATACTGGATTCAAGGGACTGTGTATATGTCGATAACCTATAGATGAGATAATGATATCTGCATTAGCATCAGCAGCTGCAATTTCCCATGCACCTATCATACTTAAACCTGGCCTATCCACTACACCGCCACTCATTGACAATAAACCATTAAATGCACCTACCAAATTAATATTAGGTGCCATAGATATAACTGCACCTGTTGTAGGTGTTCCGTGATCCATACCATTTAGAGGCTCAATTTGGCTATTGATACCAGGTACCCAAGAATTGATACCAGGCAGCACACCTCCTGGAGGTAACGGAGGATTAACTGGATGCCACTGATACCCGGGTATGTTACCATTAACTATAAACCTAGCAAATTCAGGGTGTGTTGGATCAATACCTGTATCAACTACTGCAACGTTTACACCTGAACCATCAATCTCACTCCATATAGATTCAAGTCCAAATTGAGATCGTGCATTAGGTGCCATTCTAGTCGGATCTGCAAATACAGAATTAGCTATACTGAAAGGTGTAGCAGAATTGACAGTACGTTCAACAATATCTCTATCGACAACATTATCAACTATAGCGGACATGAATGGATACACATATGCAACACAAGGTAACTTAGATATGTTTTCAACCATATTACAAGGTAATGTAATATACTCCCCATTAATGCTGAAATAATGAGACTCAATATATTGGCATTTATCGTCAATACCACCCTCAATCAACAATTGCCTAAATTCTTGATGGGCTTTCTTGGCTTTAACTGTTTCAGATGGAGTAGGTTGTAACATATTTTTACGATCTCTACAATTCTTTTTAGTACGAGCTTCGCGATCTAGTGCTTGTGCTAATGCACAAGGAGATTTAAGCATTACAAAAATTGTTGTAAGCAAATCAGAGTCTAAATCAATAGCATACGTACCCTCAAAACCTACTAAACCACTCAATTCATATTTTGATTCTATAATTGGATGAATATGTGGAGTATCAGAACTGATTGGAGGTGGATCATAATCAACGCCGAACGGAACTCGCTTCATCACACCTCTACTACGAAGTATAAGATTACCACTGTATCTTCCTGCAGGTGTGCCTGATCCAAATGTCATCTGTGTATCAAACTCAGTTTCACTAATTCTTGTTACAATTAGATTAACTGAAGGTGGTCTAATTGGATTCGGATGCCACTCTATTTCATCTGTATCTATAGTCCATGTAAACAACTGAGGTAATGTGATACTAATATCCAATGGACCTGCCTGAATACCTGATCTATTTAGCATAACAGTACCGGTCCAGCTAACTGCAGCTGACGGTGTAGGTCGATTATCTACAAATATAATATTTACATTATCCTCTGAGACAATAATACTAACAGTAACACCTGAAGGTAATGCCGGTGACCAATTACTAAGTGTTATTGTACCAGTAGCTGTACCACTTACTACTACAACAGATGACATATTACCTGTATTAATTGAAATTGAACTTGTTAATAGATCAAAACTTGCAACTTCTGCTAAGTCTATATCTACATCTAAGGGTGCAGATGCGACAATACCTTGTCTAGATAATGTTACTGAACCGCTGTAATTAACAGCAGCGGAACCTGCAGGTCGTGTATCAGTGAATGTTAATGTACCTGTATTACCTGTAACTGAAATACTTGCAGATACATTGACAGGTAAAGCCGGTATCCATGTAACAAGTGTAATAGCTCCTGTAGCAGTACCACCTACCGTAATATTCCTTGCCATATTAGATACATTAATTAGAATAGATTCAGTTAACAATTCAAAGGTAGTAAGCGCATCTAACATTATATTAACACCTAGTGAAGGTGATGCAGTTATACCTTCCCTTGTTAAACTAGCGGTACCAGAATAGTTAACATTAGGTGCCCCAATAGGTCTGGAATCGACAAACACTACAGTTACAACTAATCCAGAAATAGCTACATGTGCAGTTATACCTGAAGGTAACGCAGGATTCCAATTACTCATTGTAATTGGTCCAGTTGCAGTACCACCGACAACTATAACAGGTGACATGATAGTTGCATTAGCTGTAATTGAATTAGTTAAAACCTGGAATGTAATGATTGGATTGAGTATTATACTGACTCCAAGTGGAGGTAATGCAGACACACCTTGCCTAGACAGCACAACCATTCCGGAATAATTAACAGCTTCCGACCCTAATGGTCTAGAATCTGTAAATGTCATTGTAGCTGTGTTACCAACTACAGAAATACTTGCAGTTATACCTGAAGGTAACGCGGGAGTCCAAGTATCAATTGTGATCACCCCTGTAGCAGTACCACCGACAGTAAATGAACGTGACATACTAGTAGTATCGATTTGTATTTCGGCTACACCAACAGTAAATGTTGGAGGTGGAGGTGGAACTGTACCCCAAGCAATTCTCCACCTACGACGAAGTACTGTATGAGGATTATAGGGACTAGATACACCCGGTATCAAAACACTTGTAATATGCTCACCTGTCACAGTGAACCCTCTACTTGTAAAATGATTCCTTACAGGTGCTTCAAGCTCACCTTCCCACACACATGAGAGTAACCCTCTATTAGCACTATGATTCACTAATAATGTAACTGAACGTATCAATACATGATTTGAAGGTCTGTTTCTTATACGCCAATCTGTACTATCACCTGTAGAAGTAGCAGCAGCGAATGTTTGATCTCTATTTGATAATCTGCGGGGGCATTGTAAATTATTGCAACGACCTGGTGAATCTGGTGTCAAAAATACCCAACATTGGAATGGATTAACTAAGCATAATTGCTCAACAGTTTGTGCAGGTGTAACTGTACCAGACCATTGACAAGGTATAGTATGGTTACGACCTACATTTCTGTTACAATGTAAACAATTACCGGTTGCTAATACTGCCATGTTATATCCTACCTTAGTTGCATTTCAGGAGCAATGATAAGATTTTGAGCTGTATCACCTAGATCGGTGTAACGAGCAAAACTTATTGGATTAAAGAAATCAATGTCACAATTATGCCACCTAATCACTGTATGATCACTTGTTGATCCTGCTTTGAAATAATCAATTCGAGTGTCTGCATTCTGTATTATGTTTACTACTTCCATCATTGTAGGCATTACACCGAATCTACGATTCGCAGGTGCAAAGTAGATTGCAAGATCTTCTTTTACTTTATTAATAATATTGCGACCTACATCCGGTGTAACAGGATTCTTAGGAAAAATTTGACCTACAACAAACCAAGGAAATAATCTAGCAAAACAGAATCTAAGTTTCACAGTCATTGCTTGTAATGGTTCATAATCTCTAATAATCATTTGTTCAAACATTGGCGGCATACGATACTGAATAAATTGTGTACCTCTTGTACGCATCTGAACATTCACAGAAGACCTTCTAAGACCTTGTGTTCTTATAAATCGTTCATCTGCTGACAATAAATGTCTAGATGCATTTTCAACAAACTCTGTAGGTATTTCAATATCTCGTTGTGAAACTATGACGTTACTTACTCTTCCTTCTCCAAAGTTACTATGATTGAAATCATTGTGAATACCGAAGCAAAAAGCTTCATATATTTTGAATCCTGCTTGGAATATAAATCTAAGAGGATCCTCAGGATTAAACCCAAGTTGCAAAATCTCCTTCCAGTCAAACATTGGTTCATCTAGAAGAGGTAAATCACCTGGTCCAATATACTTCTTTGCTTTCTGTAATATAGTTAGATTATCATCATGATATATTGCAAGATTTATTTCTAATGCCTTTTGGCAATCAATAACTAATGCGGTATCAACACCAGGCTCTCTTCCTAAGAATCTATTAAAATCAGGTAATGTTATAAGACTGTCCCATGTATTATGAAAATTTCGACTATTAATATATGCTTGTTTTGCAGTCTCAGGGCTCTTACCTGTTATAGTATTTGTATGAGGTAATTCTACTGTATTTGATAGATTTGATATTGTAAGGTATTCAGGATCATAGTGATTCTTACCTGGCCAAGCAGGAAGGAAGTTAGTTAATACGTTAGGTCCTATTGAACCTATCACACCTGTTGTATCAACCCAATATACTACTAACCAATTTGCATCATAATTATCTAGCTGACTAAGGTAATTACTTACTGTGAGCTGTGCATTCGAATATACATCATATGTTACAGCGAATCTTGGTTCAGGTACAATAAAATCAGCAGGTGAGTTAACTTGTGTCCAGCGTGTAGGCAAGAATTGACTATTATCCATTGAACCTTGACTTGAAGGTCTTGCTTTTATCCAAACAGCTGTTGTATCTAAATGCTGTGAAGGTATACGTATAGTATAGTTGTTCTCTTTAATTTGTGCAACCGATACAGAGTAACTTCGTAATTCACCTTCAACAGCTACTCTTGTTACACTTTGACCTGATTGCAAAATTTCACAATCATCAGATGAGAATGTATTGAATGACTCACTCACTATTTGACGCCTACTACGAGAATCAGGTGCACCAAATCTATTAGTTAAAGGAAGTATATTGTATGTAATAACTCTGGGTTGTCCTGTAATGTCTGTGTATGCGTTAAGTGTAGAAAAGTTACTACCATTGAACCCGAAATTCAAAGTCATTGACTCATCACCGCTATTGACAAATGTAACTTCGGTACGAGCTGCTGTATACCAACCCAGTCTGTAACCTATCAATGCAAACAAACGTTCAGCATTTTTCCTTTGTGTAACTGATGGTCCAAATATTTCATTGGCCATCCAATCCAGATTCACACCAAGCATATTTGCTACACTTGCTACAAATTTACTAAGTACTACACCTGGATCGGCTGATGCCTCAGGTTTCCATAATTCTGTAAGTGTCGGAACAATCGCCCAAAATTCTGACATTATACTTTCATAATCACGAGAACTATATTTCAATAACCCCGTAAGCGGCTCTCTACCTCTATCCATTCTAGTATTCATTAATCACGTACCTCCCCGCCTACACTTATTGTACCTAAATCTGTAATTTCTAGCTCTTCATTATATATAGTTTGCAGACCACAGGTCATCTTAACTTGATTGAATTCATGCTGTGGGAACTCACCTAAGTTACCACTTGTAATTAACCCAGGCATAAATTGTGTCTTTTCAGAGTCTACACAAGGTTCATGTAATTCCAACTGAACTCTAATTCGTTCACCTATCAGTGCACGCTCATTAGGTGTATTATATTTCCATAAATGGCGTTTCAATCCTACACCAAAATTTGGATTATCATACAAAGAAGTTACTTCAGACATTATTAGTAACCTTGTACGATTAACAATGGAATCATTATCATGAAATACTCCAACTTGATTTCTACTTACATCAAACATCGCAGGAAATGATAAACTCATTGTCTTCATTGTACGGGTCCTCCACTTCCTGTAGCACTTGTACTATGTGACCCACCTGTTAAACCCATTACCATAAAATCTATCCTGCCTTCATTTAACGATGTCAGTGCAACTACATCACCATATCTTGGTAGATGAGGCAATATCAATGATGGATAAAATGGTAAATCTTCCTCTGCTGTGTAGTTTCTTACAGGCTGACCACCATAGTCTGATAGCCTGAACGGCCCATGGATAGAAGGTATTCTTACTTGAATTTGCAGTGTACCATCTGCTGTGTAGTTATGCTTAATTGCATAGCCGAAAGTTACCATTTTATCACCTTGTTGGTTTGCCGCATTGATTACATGTACGTGATAACACATTATCTATTAATAATGACCCTAACGATATACCACTTACTTGTGAACCACCGGCTGTAATGTTATTACTACATTGACAAAATTGTGAACCTTGTTGTGTACATAATTCTCGAAATATGCCTCTTGCACCGTATCTATCACCTCTACCGTTAAATCTCAAATCAAAATGGCAATGATTTGATGTGTTACCGTGTGGTATATTGTTCCAACCATTAGTTTGACCGTGAACACAAGGTATAAGGAAACGATGAAGGAATATACTTGTAGCATCCGCTAATCCTGATTCAGTGTCAGGTACAAGCCTCATAGGATCAAGTACCCTTGGACCATAGAAACTATTTGTAAGTTCACCCCACATATAGTCTAATTGAGCTGTCAAATTTCTAGTCCAATCAGGTACTGCCTTTCGCATATCAGTACTTCTACCTTCAGAACTAGTTCTAGGATGATTAGTCCATTGCATGATACCTACACCGGCACCTGTTGCAATAGTGAAACCTCTTTCTACTAAATCAATTCTGAAGTCACACTCAGCTTCAATATTAGCTAATATGGCTGCTGTAGCTGCTCGATTCAATCCCCTACCAAGGCAATATTCTGCCATCCTTCTTGCCACCTGAGGTAGGTTCCCAATTATGGTATCTGAAGCTAATGAAGATACATCAAAATCATCCATGAAGGTACATTGTGGTTGACCCCCACTGAACATTTTACTTAACATTGATGTATAATTGATTACAGAAAGTTTAGGATTATTTGGTAGCATATTTATAGAAGGTTTATACCTTGAATCTAAGGTTCCTACTTCCCTCATTGTTGCATCTTCTCTTGTATTATGTATTGTAAATAGTGGTTGATGCAAAGTTGATATACTTCCATCAAATGAGCTGAATCCACCTTTATATGTCATACTAGCTGCGTCCCTTTCAGCAGCTAAGGCTCCAGGTGTACCACCTGTTGAATCTCTAAAGTAAAGACACATATGTCCGCCTATAGTCCAACCATTTGCGGGTCGTGTATTTGATTTATCTGTGATACCGTTACCAATCTTACGACCACGAGGGTAGCTTGAACCGGACATTATACTACCATGTGGAAAACTGTGTATGCCGCAAGCAATCAGTTTACCTTCTACTAATAACGCTGCAGGTCTACCATTCCAATTCCATGTACCTCCAGCATTACGTAACATCTGATTAGAGTCACGTTCACCTATAGGTGTAAAATCACTGTGCCTGTCACCTGGTGGAAACCCTATAAATATATCATATTGTGAACCTGTAAGTAGATCTATGATTGTAAATCTGCCTGCTTTCACACCAGCAGTCATTGCTTCTCGATTCGTCATGGATATGACTCTATGCTCTTGTGTTACAGGCATGAATCCTTCTGCTTTATTTGTACCTTGAAATGTAGCTAAACCGCTTGTATGTGTAGCTACTTCATTAGGGACACCAAGAAACGCGGCTGAAGTATTGACACTACCAGGCATACCATGTGGCCTTACCTCATAATGTAAATGTGAGCCTGTACTCATACCTGTGCTGCCTTCAAGACCAATTTGTGCACCCATTTGTACAGTTTGACCTACAACAACAGTTGCACTATCAGCAGCCATGTGACCATAAAAATGCTGCCTGTTTGAATTTGCTTCTCGTATAGTAATGAAATAGCCGAAACCTCTACCTTGTGATCTATGTGAATTACCGCCTATGATGTGTGTTTGCCAACTTGAATCATTGCTCATCCATCCAACAGACTCAACTACACCTGTACATGTAGAATATAGAATTTTAGAAGTTTGACCTACAAGATCTATACCATTATGAGGGCTACCCCAACGACTACGCTGCTGTGGACTTGTTACACGTACTTGACCCGCATAAGGAAGACGATTACTCATATTACACCTCCTCAGTGAACATGAAAAATTGCGGTGTAAGTAAATCATCAAGTCGAGTTATATCATCAATACCCTCAACTTTCCACCATAACCAGTTATCCTTATGCCTCTCCCAATTAATTTGCTCAAGCTGGTTCCTTCCACAATAGAAACCTAAACTACCAATAAACCCTAACTTAACTAATCGCTTATAATATTCATCTACAATTTCATCATTGTTACCACTGCTTAATTGAAGCTTCAACCACATACCTAACTTTGGTGTTATAATTCGTATCACTCTAGCAAGTTCTTCCACATCTCGTTCCACTTCTAATGTAGTGCGAGCCCTTGCATACATGAATAATGAAAATTCTAATCCTGCTGCTTGAGCTGACGCTACTTGTTCCTCTAATTTAGGATTTCTAAATGATCTAGGTGTATGTGTCATAGACTGAGTACAACCAGCTTCAATACAAACACCTATTACACCTAAATCACGAAGTTTACTATAATTCAAGTTAGGTGTATTTCTATCTATAGTAATAACATATTTTTCAATTAAAGAAGGGTCTATATTCATAGGTGACATGTATCCACCACTCATATGATTAGCCATTGCGTTTTGATTAAGATGTAATACACTTGCAGCTAACCTTTTTGCTGTTTCAGATTCTATCTGACTAGTTAAATCTGATTCAACATCCCATTCAGGTGCAAAATCAGTGAATACTGCAATGGTGAAATCTCCGCTCATAGGTGGTGTGTATATTTGTGTTATGTTTTCAGGCTCAGCACCTATCTCCCAGCCCGCTTTAGCTGAAACATATTCAGCACGATTACCACGAGATACTCCGCCTACAATGCAAGATACAGCACTATCTGTTTCATTATCTACAAGAACTGCACAATAACCAACAAAATCTCTTGCAGGTTTTGCTCCTACTCTGAAACCAGAAGGTAGTAATACAAACGGTACTTTATCAGCGTAAGCTTCAAGTCTAAATTTACTGTATAATTCATTTGCAGGATCTGTATAGAATTTAAGCACAAATCTTTCTTGCCTTATAACTTGTGGAGGTTCAGGTCTTCTGATATCAGTAGGTACAACAATATCAACTAAAGTATTTAATGCCGCTGTGCTCATAACCATAATAGCATCACCGAGACCCGGAGAAGCCATTTGTAACCGTGTTAAGTCAACACTACGACCTGCTTGACCAGCCTCTACAACAGCATTATGCATTGACCTAACATAGTCATTAGGTGGTGCACCTCTTAATGTAATTGTATCATAATAATGTAAGCAGAAATGTGAACCAATATTCCAACCACCTGAAGCATTTCGTATTCTAGGGTCGTTCCTATCTACAATTCTAACAGGGTAAAAACCACTTGCTACAATTATATGGTGAGGAAATGTATGTAGTGATACAGCAGTCCAAATAGTAGCCCCTTCAGGTCTAATTAAAACTGGACGTGCATTCCAAGTCCAATCAGCTACATTAGTAGAGTTCACTCTATCAGGTGCTAAACCTGCAGCTTGACGCATTGCTCTACAATCATTTTCAGTAGCAGGTTGAAAGTCTGAATGATGGTACGATCTATCAACTACACCTCGAATTTGATATGTAATATTTGTACGAACATCTATAATGTCAGCAGTACCATTCCAACCAACTTGATCTGCAAACTCATTTCTAGTTAGAACTCTTACTTCAGGTAAGTTACTATTAGCACCTGCATGTGGTGGTCCACCACTAGCTTCGGCGATACCGCGTGAAATTGCAGTAAGTGCACCTCTCATGGCTGCCTCCCTTCTTTAGCAAGCTCCTCTAGATACTCACCAGCAGAACCCGCACCATCCATATCCTCATCGTTAGGAGGCGGAGGGCAAATACTTATCTGTGATGCAGGATGTGCAACACTCAAAGTTAATCTTGCATACCAAATATCACTATTATCAATAACTTCAGCACCTGTTACAATCGAAGTTGGGTCTACTTTGTAGTGAGTCATACTTCCTATACGAACTGGGTGTGTTGAGTCTCCCTGTACCGCACTTAAACGCTCAAAATGTAATCTTGGATTCGTAGTGCCAATAGACTCACCCTTGCGAACTTTATCGCCTAAAGTGAGTCTAGTAGATGTAAGATTCATATATCGTAATGAACATGTACTGTCAAATTGAATTGTTATTGCTATCCTACCTGATACATCTTTACCTATATCTGTAACTACACCACCTGCAAAAGTTATAACATCTTTAGTAGCTATATCAATTCCCGGATTAAGATCCCCTTTACGTACATCGTTGTTATACGGTTTAAGTATTTTCATGTTATCCCGCCATTGATTCAAATGTAGGATGCATTACACCGAAATCTACTCTATGTGTACTCAACACATTTGGTGTAGGTGTCAATGCACTTGAAGGTATACCTGCACTACCAGCAACGAATACCCGTTGAGCTGTAGCCACTTGATTAGCTGAACTCATTGCCATACGTTTTATATTTAATGTAGTTACAAACGTGTTTGATATAGTATGTGATACAGAGCAGATATTGTATATACCTGTGATAGGTGATAAGGTATTACCTGTCATTACTAATAACGATACCGGCTGAGCTACATTATATTTTTTAACTGTACCGGGTATTTGTAATGTAAAATCACCTGCAAATTGTGTTGCCACCGCATTGACGTCATTTATAATATTAGCAGATTGAAACACATTCGCTAGCGAACTACTCCAACTATTAACAACCTCAGCACCTTGCACTACTGTGTTGCCACTCACGTCTAGTGCGAAACCTACTTGTGAAAATCGCATTTCCCCTATATTATATGCTACACCACTATAGCTTCCACTAATTGAGAATATGTTTGTGTTTGAGGTACCATATTGTAATACTTCATCACTATGTGTTGTGGTCAATCCGGCATTACTTTTATAATGTATAGTACCAGGTCTAGTCATTGTAGGCTCATCTACCCAATATGAAAATGATGCAATCTGTGGTGTATTGTCTTGTAATGATTTCTGAAAAAACTCACCAATAGGTGTTATTATTGAATTATTCAGTATTTGTGTTAGCGATCTAAATTTAGGTTTCAAACCCCCTGCATCTCTTGATGCATTAACAGATTTAGAAAGTGGAAGTAATCCAGGAAAATCATCATAGTTATCATCAGCAGAAAGTGTACCTCGTACATATTTATTGAAACTTGTAGTAAGTTGACCGTGATTAACAAGTGTAGGTGCATCATTATGGTCAATATCTAGTTCATAGTAAGATGTAGCTTTAGAAGATACTGCAAGCGCCCTTAATACAGCTGACGGTTGAACTATACCTCGAACAGGCGGTACACGTAATACCGGCATATTAGCTTGCATTGCAACTGAAGCAAAACCAGTAATAGTGTAATTCATGAATAAACCGCTTGCACTAACATTGAAATTTATTGTAAAACCTTGATAAGATAAATATTCAGCTACATTACCATTATCATTTAACCAACCAAACATGAATGATACAGGTATACCGGATGCAGTAGGATACTGTGTTGCAGCTTGAGCTGCACTATACAATAATGCTTCAAATGCCGAAGCATTGACTTTCTTTGTATAATCTCCACCTACGGTTACATTCAGTGTCCAGCTAGTCATACTATGTATCTCGCTATTATTCAGTGTAAGTTGTGCAAAAGGTGATGGAATCATCAAACCATAATCTGTGATTGATAGTCCAGCGATAATAAAGTTACAAAATGCTGCGCTCTTAGGCAACTACATCACCCCAATTCTCAACTCATCAGCTAAGTCAATAGCAGACTTAACAGCACGTATAATGTCTAAATTGACCCTCCACCTGACAAAATCATCAGTTTCAAGTGTATCAATAGTCTCCATTTCTTCAATTCCTATATTATGTGGATCAGGTAAACCGTCAGTGAAGCAAGATTCAAGTACATCAGTTAAATATTGGAATCCGGATTGTTTTTCATTTTCTTGAAAAAATCCAATGTCATTAAGATGTATGAATAGTAATCTATCTACAAGTTCACGACCATTACGTCGTCCACACTCCAACGCATCCTGTCTTATAGATGCTCTTGTAGGTTGAGGTACAGAAGCATTTCGTATCTTATCTCTAGCGGGTGTAGGTCTATAGGTAGGTTGTATAGGTACAGGATGTTGCATATTAATTCAACCTTTCAATTTCATATTCAAATTGAGTATGAATTTGTTGAAACCACGTTCTACCATTACGATTAATTATTCGCATGTTTCTGAATACATTTAATACTTCTTCAGGTATAATCCATGTAAGGTAACTGATATCAGGTCTGTTATCTGTAACTTCATACCTGTTATTTTCTTGATCAAATCTCAATTCAAGTATTATACCTGGTTTTATGATTTGATATCTCTCACCTACTCGCTTATCATTGCGCCATATTTCTCTTGCTCCTGTACCATTTATATTCAGTGTAGGTGTATTATGTGTATTACCGTTGATAAAGATCACATTGACAAGTACACCATCAATTAAATTGAAAGCCGGTATTGCAGTTACCTTTGCACCTACATTAGTAGCTGTATTTGATTCACCTAGCAACGCTTCTATATCTCTTCTGAACCATCTACGATATTGATCTGTGATATTAAGATTATTCTGAGTTTCAGTATTAGGAGGTATAGTACCTAATTGATATACCATTCTATGTTTACGGTTAGCCCATCTACCTAAAGAAGGTAGAAATTGATAATTGACAAAAAGTGCAGCTAGATGTGCAGGTGTGACTCTACCTAAATCACATATCCTGTCATTGATTATGTCAAATTTGAATAATCTATATTGAGTATGTGGATGTGGTCCATGTATTATATCAGCTAATGTAGGTCGTAAAATGGACCTGGTAGGTTGAGGGTAGTTGATAGTAAATCCGTTTGCAATGTCATTCTCCCAACCTAACCTAGCTATTGTAGTGAAATCAGCAGAACGTATATCCATTATACACCTCTATTCTAATCTCATAAAATCGTAGCGCTTATCAATAGCACGACGCTCTATAGCAGGTGGATTACCATTACGCTCAAGTGAGGAGTATATCTGCTGTAATGATATACCTAATTGCCTTGATGCTTCAGTTCTACTCTTATATACTACACCATTATTTTTACAAATAATGAGTTTACCTTTAGGCCATATACCTGCAGCGATGTTTGCAGAATGTGAAGCTTGAATTTTTCTATAACGTTCAACATTATTATTTTGTAATCCAATCGCATATGCATGCTTTATATTCTCGGACCTTGTAGACCATTCTAAATTACAATTACTGCAATTATGAGATTTCACACCATTCAAATGATTTACATCAGATTTGTTATCAGGATTAGGTATGAAATGTATTGCTACTAATCTATGTACTTGGCCTGCTCGATTCAATATAGTTAAACCGTCATTACTAACAGGTAGACCTATTCTGTGGTAACCGTCACATATTTCAGGTGACCTATACCCACTAGGCACTGTACGTTTTGACATGAATTTACCTCGTTTAGAGCAATTAACTTCAAATCTAATCTGATGCTCAATAGTAAATACGCGACCCTTACTTGATACTTTATACCTTCCTTCATAACCTTTTACATCAACCCATGTTTCGTCACAATCACACATTGGCAGCACCTCTAACAATATTGAAGGTTAGTTAAGTACCTATTACTAATGCATCATCATTCAACGCCAAGATTTAAAGAGAACGGCGGTACAGGTGCAAGCATTTCACCCTTATTAAACAAGTCAGTAAAATTCTTAAGTATTTTTATTTCTTGACCTTCATGTACTGTATATCCATCTTCTATTTCATTGAAGTATGAAATAATCCAAGAGTATTGAGCTGAACCATAGAATTTATAGGCAAGTAAATCAAGTCGATTTTGTTCGGCATGTGATATTTTGTAGGTGAAATAAGGAGCCTGTGAAAATATAGGGTTAGGTATCTCAAGTGTTACAAATCTTTTCTCATTATCAAAAGGAAAGTGACCTATCTGCCTTAACCCTTTGTATCGGCTTATATGGTTAAAATCCTTAGCTACCATGTGTTGTATACCTTCATGCTCAATTGTATGAAAAGGTATTAAGGTGTCATAATATATCGGCTTAGGTAATCTGTCAGGTCTTTCTGTATGTTCCCATCCAGTTCTACCTGCATCTATCGCTGCTTGACGACGACGTTCACGTTCTTCACGTAATTCTGCATCTCTATCAAGCATTGCCTGCCAATGATTACAAAAACCTCGTTCATCTCGAAAAGGTCTATCACTCATAAACTAATTGACACCTCTAATCCATTCAAATTGATACTGTGCACCTTTATATGTAACTGGTTGATGTAGATTAGCAGATTTAACAATATAACTGCTAGGTAAATTTAGTAATGTACCAGCACTTCTAACACTTCTATACACTGTGGTATTACTTATACAACGAATTGATTTTGATTGTGACTGTATTTTACTGCTGTTAGCTATAGCATCACTGGCAGGTTGACGTAATCCTGTAGCATATGCATGTTTTTGGTTGTCAGAAGATGTAATCCATTCAAGATTACTAACTTCACATCTCTGCTTATTACCGTCTTTATGATTAACCTGTGGTAAATCATTAGGATTAGGGATCCAAGCCTCTGCAACAATCCTATGAACTAATCCACCATAAGAATTACTATTGACACTCCATCCTACACCTACATAATCACCAAGTTTTTTACTAATTGGTGTCTGTTTTAGAATCTTACCTTTCACTGATTGTAACCTACCATCTTTGCGTTGCACAATTCTAGGTAAAGTACGTACTTGGCCTAGGTTGCTAACTTCCGCATAACATTCACAACCTACAACAGGTTTCCACAATTCTTGCATCACGCTACACCTGCCTCAATGCTCGCACCCTTGCATAATTCAACGGATACTCAGCTACTTCCACTATAGTTATAGACATCTTACATGCTAGATGTTGACCATCCTGACCGATGGGACCAAACCAGTGCACATTACAAGCAGTCATTATACCTCGTATCTCCACTCTGCTAGCAATGTATAATGTAACTATCGCAGTATGTACTGCAGCCCCTCTGAACTCTGCATAGCAGTTTGCCTTACAATATTGTATTAATTCATAACATTTACCGTCATGATGATTACCTGACCACATATCTCTATGCATTGTGAACTCATATGTGTTGACCCTAGGACCTGATCCTTTGTAGATCTGCCAGGGTTCATACTGGAATAATAAATCTGGCATTGTATCATATGTTGCAGTTATACCATCATCAAACTCCTCTGGATAACAAGGTATGTCTAGATGGTCATCACCAAGTGTAGAATGCAATGTTATCATTCCCCAAGGAATTGGGAACCATTGAGCTATAGGTTCAATTTCACTAACATTAACAACCTGTGCATCTCTTCTTGTACTAAACTCATTGAATACTTGATCATTGACTCTGTCTGTTTCTAGTAATGACCGCATAGCTCTATCATATATTACAGAAGGTACAGGTATATTGTTACCTAATACATCTGCCGCAGTAGATATACTAACAGCAGCCGGTATAACTAATGTGCTAAGTAATGAACCGGTAGCAGCTAGCACACGCCAATCACGCTCACTACATAGAGCAACTCGCTCAAATACATCTGTGTGTTGTGTTGTACTATTAAGAATCATTGCTCTTCTTGCAGTAGGTACCCTGACACCACTCAATGCTTGTGACTGCCTAGCTAATAATTGCGCACCTATTTGAGGTTGCCGTTCTAACGAATTAACACTAAGAAACGAACCTATGTTTCTAGCACCTACTCGGTCACTCAGTTGCCTTAGTGTAGTATCCGGTTGTATATTAAGTAATCTCACTCAATCACCTCTCTACGTCTTGCAGGATTCAACTCATTAATTCTAGTGAACTTGATTACGTGTGGCTCACCGAACATAGTTGAAGGCCTAAGTGAAATATATAAAGGTCTGATCAATGTAGTTTCACTATTTGCAGGTGTGTACCTTTCTGCATAGAATCTAATGTTTATGCCTAATTCACGTATATCGTCAGGAACCTGTGGTGGTATCCAATCACGATGTACCATGATATCAAAACTCAAATGTACTCTGATGTCAACATCAAACTCACCATCTATTGTTTGTGTTGTAGTTTCAAATGCAGGTGCAATACCTTCAGGATAGATTATACCTGTTGATGGTTCATGTCCCCATTTTGAATTATCACAATCACAACCAATATTAGGGCACCCCCACTCTACAGGATAACATTTGAAATCGTAATCATCGGGATTGAAGTTCTCCCAATCAAAATCACCCCAGTCAAATTCTCCCATAGTATTATTTGCATCACCAGGCTCTACCCACATATAAGGATAATTAAGTGGAGGTAGGAATCTATACCTAGGTGTACCTATTGCCCTACGTAACCAGTCATCACTAGCTCTAAAACATGCAACTGATTGATCACCTTCAAAATAATCATCAATATTATCTACACCTAGTGGACAAATGAGATCATGTATATCAGGTATATCACTATTAATACTAATAACAGACCTTAACATATAACTGTAGATCCAATCGGGCATGCGCTCTTCAGGAAATTCTCTTTGTTTAAACGCTGTAATATGGTAATGAATAGCTTTAACAAGTGAACTATACGCTTTGTTACTACCAACAAGACATCTAGGATGGCATCTGCGACATCTTTGACAATTTATACAAAATGTAATACGCTGACAGAACGGACATACTTGTGTCTCTGAATTCAGGCACTTATCAAGTAAAGGATATTCAAGAAAGAATAATCCTTTGTATGTATAAGCACCTATAGGATTGCCCCTTCTGTCTACTTGGTCTTGTGTACAACGAAAGAATACATCACACATCTCTTCATCTGAAATTAAATGTGGTGGCCAGTTAGGTAACCAACCATCACCTGTATATCTTAACTTTATTAGATCATGCATTAATGTACTAGGAGTTTTCATTTCTTCAAAATGACGAAACAATCTCTCCCAACAAGAAATACAATAAGCCCTACCACCTTCAGAACGCCACCGCTGAATTACATTACCACTATAAGGACTCTCTAATACAGCATTACAAGCTGCACATAGTTTTAACATTGCTTACCTCCTAGAGCAAACTACCACCTTGGAATATATGGAATGCCCCTGGACTCATACTATCAAGATAAGTACTATCATGTGCAATATTCTGAGCATTTACAATAACTGCATCTTGGAAAATTGTTATAGTACCTGCAATATCTAGTTCATCTACATTATTACTTGCAACTTGACTTAACACAGTGAAGTGATTCTGAAGTACTATGAATGGTTGTGTATTACCGATATGAGTAGGATACGCATTTACAAATGTACCTGACACTTTCAATGGTCTTGTTACTCTTGTAACTGGATAATTCAACCCTCTACCTTGAGGTATTGTAAACGGGAATGAAAATATCTGTGTATTACGTAATGCGTTATCACCTATTGCTATATTAGCAGTAGATTCATTTTTGATAAAAATTTCCCATCCTATAATGGTACCGTCTACTCCAAATGTAAAACTTCTAACTGCAGATTGAAAATGATTATCATTCGGCTGCTCAATATCCCAGAAATTGAAATCCTGAGTACCTTGTGGAATAATCGGATTACCAACTTCACGCACAGTCATACCATCAACCATGAGATTAGGGTCTAGCTCATCGAATCGTTCGTACCATAACCCTAAACCATCAATGATATTTAACTTATCAAGCACCTCAGCATCATAGTATAAATTTGAACGATATAGATTAACTGTAGGATTACCACCTATATTTGGATCTATACGAACTTTTTGACAATCACTGATATTAATAATTGTATCTCTACTTGCATTACCATTTATATGTAAGAATATAGATGTACCAAATCTACTATCAACATCAAAGAGATTGATATCACCGGGATCATCGGGTGCAAGTGTGAGATATATGTGTATTACATTTGGATCTTCAGCAATCTGCTGTTGATTCCAATTAGGGAACGCTACCCTTTGATTTATCCACTCATTTAGAAAACCTTGTACTTCAGCTGTAACGATTCCAGGAGGTGTACTAAAATCTTCGCCTAATTGGTACGCAAGTACACCTGTACGTAATAACCCATAATCAATAAGTTGAAGATGACCTTCTTCATTCATCCTAACGTAACCTTGATCTAAGAAGGTGTCTTGAACATTTAAGAACCCACCAACTCTACCTTCTGTAGCAAGAGGTATTTCACCAGTCATGATTACCGGGGTATCAGCATATTGAGTAGGACCAGATTCGGTAACTTGGAACCAATAGAATCTTGGTGTCAATAGTTGATCTCTTGTGAATCCTCCAGCTGTAGTTGTGTTAACCCAGCTTGTTATTAACGTAGTTGGTGATAGATGAGGTGTCCATACATTATTATCATCAGCACGTGTAACATAATCACCTAGTTGTAATCCAGCACCATTCAATGTGTGAGCAGCTGTAACTGTACCTGCCCAACCACCATTAACGACACAACTATTTGCACCTGTTCTGTGTGCTGCACTTATATTGATTCCACATATTCTGCAAGCTTGGCTTAACATTGCAGCTTGATTCAAAACATGAAATACACCGTCACCATGTCTAGGAAGATCACGCCTTAAAGGTATCTCATAATCCTCATATACCATATAATCTTGTGCCGGTATACCATGTATGTAAGCATGCTCACTTGTACAAACTGGGCAATCCATATCGTCTCTTGACGGTAGACCGAACAATTCTCTTCGTCGTTGAATGTCATCAACACTATTCCCAAGTGGTGGAGGTCCATGCCCTGACTGTCTACCTACCTCAACACCTACATAAGGTTCATTGATTGCTGTAATAGAGGCACCTAGCGTACCCGACCCTAATGAGACAGCTACACGATCAAGTCCATGTGTATGTCCACCTTCACCTGTAGTCATATCACGACCTTCAAGACCAGTCTTACCATCTCTACCATGTGTATGAACTGGTAAGTTAAATACGTGATCATGTATTCCTTCATCTGAAGTGGAATCATGACCATGTATACCGGGTGACCTATGAACTAGATCATGTTCATGTGTATGAGTATCGGGGTGAACTTCAACTTGTGTACCCTGTGAAGCAGGGAATATTTCATGACTATGATTGTGGCTTCTCGCAGGTACTGTACCTGTATGGTTATGATTTTCAGGACCTTCTTGATCTGCACGAGGATTATTTAAACTAGTAGTTATTGTATGAGCAGGCCAACTAAATGAATCAGAATCTATACCGTGACTGTGTGATGGATTAGTGGTAGTGACCCTGTGATCGTGTGTATCGTTCATTATCTGTAGATGAGGATTGTGCTCATGTGCACCGCTACCATCTAATACACTATGTCTATGATTTCCGGATTCCTCTGTAACTTTAGTTATATTCGGATCACTGTCTTCAATGTCATGATTATGAGGTGTACCACCTGTCGTTGTACCGCCTATACTGCCAAAGAAGGTGGTACTAACTTGAGCACCAGTTACCAATCCGCTCAATGTGCAAGTACTTATGTGTGTTTGACCAATAGTTCGTCCACAATGTCGACATCCTGGTACTATTGTACCTTGCCTAATTGTATCAACTGTTGTGTTAATACTTAATATGTCTGCAGGATCACCTACCGGGGTAGCTACACCTATATCAAACACTATACCGGGTATTATTGGATATAATGAAGAAGGTGGTCGAATTGTGTCAGCTGCTGTAGCTAATGTAGTATCTTCACCTACAAGTACATAATCACCTGGATTCCAGTTTTGATTGATTACAGGTAATGCACCATCTGTAGCCCAAGCACTTGTAACTGTACGTGCATTAAGTCTAGGTACAAAAGCTCTTTGTTTACCTGTACGTAATGAACTAAGTTCATGTATTTTACGAAGTACACGTTTAACATGATTTGTATACTTTCTGTCTACAGTACCTGAAGTCCCTCGAATAAAGTCTGCTAGTGGTAACTCAGTAATCTTAGGTAAAAACCATCTCGGATTACCATCGGAACCAGTCATACCTTCAACTTGCCGTCTAGGCATAACAAGCTTAACCCTACCATTGAACGCAGGTATATCTGCAACGAATGTAGCTTCGCTGCCTACTAGTGCTTGAAATGGATCTGCTGTTGCAGCAGGATCAGGGTTTCTATCCCACACTATTAAATTTGCAGTAATATCACACCAAGTAGGTTGATTAGCAGAACCTCTACCAGCCATAGCATATACTTTATGAGGCTGTAGACCTGTTTTAGTAACAAACCTACCATCGATATCACCCATGTTGTATATTCTGCTACCATCTATCCATTGTGTCTTACCTGGGTAGTTGTTAGTAATTGGATTACTATCATGTCGAGCATTTGCACCTGTAATTCTACCATTACTAAAATGGAATCTAGCAAGTTCAATATGTGCTGTTACTAGATTAGGATCCTTAGGTACATCTGACGGTAAATTGAATGTATGTTGAGTCCTTCTGCCTGAAGCAGGTGGAAGGACAACAAGTTGTATACCTTGATACATTTCTTCTGCATTCTCAGGGAACATTGTACTAGCCATTGTAGCTTCAGTTGCATATAGTATCCTTATACCTACTATAAGGTCACCTGCTAATTCAGGTCCGTGTACCTCTGGATTCTGCCTTGCAAGTGCATTAGCTTGCAGCAGATCTATTAACATAGGGGCGTGGTTTTCAACGAAATGTCCGTTAAGTACAGCTCTACCAGGGAATATTTCAAGTACAGCGGGCTCAACTACAAGACCTAATCCATCAGATTGTGGTCTAACATAAAAATCCATCTCTCCGTGTACAAAGGACGGACCTATCATGTACTCTACAACGTTGTCTCTGCTTGCTGGACCTACACCTACTGATTCACGAGATCTAAGATTAAATTCAGTAGTTAACTGTCCGCCACGAACTGTGTTAGCAAGAGGGAAGATATTAGTTGTATTTGCAGAAAATCTAATGAAATGCATCTATGCTACGCCCCCTATTTGTACTGAACGCAGAAGTAATCCCACGTGTACTGTTGTTTTCCTGGTTTTGAATAAAATCTATAGCCATTGTCTTTGAATTGATATGTTAATGATTCGTTTCGATTGATACGAGATTCATACTGAGCATTACTTATTAGTGTAGCTGTTATCTCATACTCTTTACCTTTATTCTTATACCTACCTTTAATTTTACTTCCAAGTTTCTTTGAAGCTGTTATAGGTGACCTAATTAATATTTTCATACATGCTCCTTATGTACGACTGTCAATTACAAATGTTACATCCACTTCGTGATATAATACAAATGGTACAGGAGGGGCTGCAGGATTACTTGAACTCGCTGGGTTAGCTGTATCAAATATAGCAGGACCTAATCTTATTGCACCACTTGCAAGAATGTATAATATACGAAGTGTATCAAGTGTCTGTATACCTCCCGCAGCAGAAGTTCTATGCCCTCTTGCAACGATTAATTGTGATACACCTGAACTAGGCCTAAAACCAGGCGGAAGTTGACCTATTTGTAAATTCATAACAACAGTACCCGAAGCACTACCACCACCAGGTACAAATGCACCTACT